>OJMI01002446.1_pt1 | contig 16315 bp, 13 predicted proteins | sample 1597131 | NCBI WGS metagenome assembly OJMI01 (sample SAMEA2452116, study PRJEB22498) | human gut metagenome | reverse complement strand
CCAACAGCCTGATGAAGTCTATCCGGCAGCTTATTAAAAATCTCAAAGGCTGGATCCGAAACACATCAGCACCCGTAGTAATTCTGAACGGTTCTATTCCAACAACAAAGCCAGAGCCACAGTTGCATGGTTTTGGACTTGCCAACATCCAGCTAATCCTTGAAAAATATCATGGGGAACATACAATGTTCTATGAAAACGGATGGTTCCAGTTCACTGCTGACATACCGCTCACTCCAGTTTCGTGACAAAAAAAGTCCATTTCGTTACATTATTGTGGAAATTTCAGCTCAGAACGTGTATTCTTTCGTTTAAGAAAATTCTCTGGATAAGGATTATAGTAATGCATGACCTTGCAATGCGGTTGACACAAACGTGTCTGTCTATGGGGTTAATCGATGAATCATATGCCGAATGGCTGACATATAGCATCGAAAAACGCTTGACAACATTATTGACCTTGTTCGTACTATGTTTGATTGGCTTTTTCGGCTTCGGTTGGAAATACCGTGCCCGCTCTGGAAAGTGCTGGCATCCGGGCAGCTTGCGAGGAATGGTCGGCAACCTGACCTACATGGGCGTTCTCCGCTGCGGAGATGCCCGCTCCGAATTGATGCCCGAACTCCAGATCATCCCGCAGGAGGAGTTTGAAGCTGCACAGCGTATCCGGGAAGATCGCTCTGCCCACGCAGCGGAAGAAGCCGAACACCATGTTCCTCTTCGTACCCGTGGACAGGCATTGCTTTCCAATAACGTTTACTGCGGCCACTGTGGTGCAAGGCTCGCCCTGACGACCAGCCGGAAATGGCGTAAGCTCTCCGATGGTACTCTGGACGATACGCTCCGCATTCGCTACACCTGCTACGGAAAACTCCGCAAGCAGACGGATTGCACCGGGCAGACCGGCTACACTATGCACATTCTGGATGAGATCATCGACAAGATGGTTCGCCAGATTTTCTCCCGCTTGAGAGGTATCCCAAAAGAGCAGCTTATCACCAGCCGCTATGCGAAGGAAACTGCGGAGCGCAAGAACCATCTGCAAGCCCTTCAAGCAGAACGCGACAAGGCCGAAAAAGACTTGCTCGCCTTAAAAACTGAGATTCTGGCTGTAATCAAAGGGGAGAGTGCTTTTCCGAAAGACACTCTTGCCGAGATGATCGCAGCACAGGAAAAGAAGCACACGGAGTTGGACACTCTGTGTGAAGAAGCCAGTGCAGAACTGGAGCGAAACGCTGAATTGATGGCAAATGTATCGCAGCTGTACGAAGAATTGATCTCTTACGCAGACCTGTACGATAGTGCCAGCTTTGAAGCAAAAAAGATGATCGTCAGCCAGCTTATCCGCAGGGTAGAAGTTTATCGCGGATACCAAATCCATGTGGACTTCAACTTTGATCTTGCACAGTATTTGGAGAATAGCGATGAACTTGCTTGCTGACAAACACAAAAACACCGTTGACTTCGATTTGAAATCAACGGTGTTTGTAACTCTTATTTGAGCCAATGGTGGAGAATACCGGGATCGAACCGGTGACCTCTTGCATGCCATGCAAGCGCTCTCCCGAACCATGCGGTTACACACCCCACACAAAGCTGTGGGGATGGATGGCGATTCACGTTAAAACAATGGATTTCAGGAGAAAATGGCAATGATGAAACTTTTGAGCTGTAATTTTAACATGGATACCAACCGGGTAGAGGCAAAATTTGCAGATGGCGTTGTGCTTGCCATCGACTGCCTTGCCATTGAGGACGAATACGGCAATACCCCTGCACAGCGGGCAGAACTGGACTGGCTGCTGTACAACAAACCTCTGGAGTATGCACAGCTTGTGCTGAGTGGCGAGATAGAACACTACCTCTCCCTTGGCTGCGACCATGGCAGGCTGGAAGATTAAGATTCCCATAAAGAACACGATGCCTACCGGTTTGTGGATTTCCGTAAACCAGTGGGCATCGTTCTGGCATCAGAGTAATGGAGCCGTATAGGAGAAAAGACAATTATATTTTTAATTTTTGATTGACGGCAATCTTATTACAGAGTATACTAACAATAGTTTGTTTCTCATAATTTTCATCAAGAAAGCAAACGAATTTTTAGAAGGATGTGAGATTTTCATGTATTGTCCAAATTGCGGCAAGGAAAATTCCTCGGAAGACAGGTACTGTATCTATTGCGGCTCAGAATTGATTGACAACCAGAATTTTCCAGAAACTTCTGAAGTCGATTGGAAATATGTGTGGCAACAGATTCAGAGCGTTACCAAATCCCTCTGCAAAAAGATCCAGCGTTTTTTCAAGCGTCATCCTAAAATCGCGTTCCCTGTTTTGGCAGCCGTTGGTTGCTTTTTGGCTCTGTCCATTGCAAATGCGACCGTTCTTTCCGGAGAAAGTGTTGCCCGGAGATATTTTAAGGCGTTGATGAATAACGACAGCCGTGCTGTATATGCTTGCCTGGATCTTCCGGAAAGCCAGTTTGTAAATGCGTCCGAATTTGATAAGTTCTTCCGGTCTCTGGGATATCAGGCTCATAATATTGGTGATTATGAGATTAAGGAGTATACTACTTCTTCCATAGAATCTGATATCACATCAAATTACTATATCACCTATTATGTGCGAGGGGACTCTTCTACGCACAGCACCTCTGTAGAGGTCGTCAATGTTCCTCTTTTCTTTGGTCTTATCAACCGTTATAAAGTTCTTTCGGACTATATTTCCTCTGATTTCGGAGTGATTGTTCCGGCAGGCTCGACAGTCTCTGTCGATGGCATTATCCTAGACGGTTCGACAGCTTATGAAAATTACGACCGCTATTCTATTCCATCGTTGTTCTGTACGGGGCATGATATCGCAGTGTCAAACTCTCTTGGCTCCGCAGAAGACAGCTTTGTCCCTTCGCCGGGGTACGGAGACAGCTATACGGTCTATGCTGTAAACTACAATGCAGATACAGTGAATGCTGTCTATGCACAGGCGCAGAACCAGCTGAATTCTATTCTTACAGCGGCAATCGCTCGGCAGGATTTCCCTGCTGATATCGTAAAGTCCGGTGACGCTGACAACAATGTGGCAGACCGTTTCTCTGATTTGAAATCCCGTCTTTATGATACGAGCAACAATACTGGCTTTACAAATATTCAGGTCACTGCTACCACTGATCAATCCTCTCAGCAGGTGTTTGATGCATCTACGATCCAGTATAACTGTACTATGAGGTTTGATTATTCTTATGCGCGCCGTTGGCAGAATTACTGGAGCGGTGAGACTGGAATAGATAATGGCACCAGCTATGGTCAGGCAGCGTTTACTTATGTGTATGAAGATGGAGTATGGGCACTGGAAAGCATCAGCTTCCAGATGTAAAAGTTAAAGGAGTGTTGATCATGCCTTATTGTACAAGATGCGGAAAACCCATTCAGGAGGGTGAACGGTGCAGCTGCACGAAAAAAAATGGCCTAAATTTCAAATTCTCTTCTGATTCCACAGCGGGTTCCCTTTCCTTTGGTTCTGCTGGCCGGAATCCGGATGTTCAGTATGAGCGCGGACAGAAAATTGTGCCGGATAATATTGCTCCTAATGAGAGTGAAATTCCGGTGCGCCAGTATAATTTGTGTGTCATGCGTTCTCGAATCAAGGGTGCCCGAGCAGAGGGACGTCTGCAGCTAACGAATAAGCGAATTCTTTTTCGGGCAAAAGGAACAGCTCCAGTAGGAGAAACAACGATCCAGCATGAGTTCTCCATTGATGAAGTTGCCGGTTTCCAGATTGTACGCAATTTTCGCTTCAGCATTCTGGATCTTCTGCTAATTTTTGCGCTCAGTGTTGCAATCGGTTATATCGGAGTTGGTTTTGGCGGTTTTCTGGGCAGAACACTGAAAGCGTTTGGTCAGCTTCTCGTCTATGTTCTGGCTCTTGCTGTGGCTGTGCCTGCGTTTGTATGGATGCCGCGGGAACAGTATGCTGGCAAATGTGTTTTCCTGTCCGCCAGTGTAGGTTTGTTTACTGTGTTAAGAGAAATGATTTATTTCAAGAGCAGCTTTCTGACTGTTCTTAGCCAAATCTTTATCTATGTCCCCTATCTTATTTTTGGTGTCCTGCTGGCCGCCTGTGTCTTTGCGTTTGCGTTCAAACCGAACATGGAGTTTCTTGTCCGCACCAAAACAGGCGAGGCCGTTATTCCCATCCGCTGCGAAAAGACTGGTTTTGCTGCGCTTGGCAATGTCATCGATGCGCAGTATATGGGATATAACGAGGTTCTGCCTACTGACGAGACAGAAAAAGCAATCCGCGAAATTGGTGCCATCATCAATGATATCCAAAAACTTGGTGATTATGGCATTGCCAAATGGAAAACGGAGTGACTTTTGTCTGTCTGTGTAAAAAAAGATTATTATCTGATTTTTAAGGGTCTCTTTGCAAGAAGAGACCCATTTTTGACAGGAGATTTCTATGGTCAAGTTTGAAGAAGGGCTTGCGGTTGCAAAAAATCACTATTCAAAAACCGGCGAAATAGTCACAGGCGCATGGAACCATCCGGAAATGTGGATCTTCTATGGCTGTATTGGGGATGGGCGCAGAAAGGCAGGCGGACACTATATCTGCATCAATAAAATGACCGGTGCGGTCAGCTTTATTTCCCTGCCCAGCAAGGAAGGATTTAGGATTCTTGATGAAGCGGCCTTTATCCATCCGTGACGCTTTTCTTTTTGGAACTGGTAAAGGATGTTGATATCATATGAGAATTGAAGATCTTGGGCGAGTCCGCTTTCCGGAAAGTATGGAAGAGGCTCTTTCTAAAATCAATCCAAACGGGCATGATGAGGTAAACGATGCCAATTTTGCATGGTCTGGAAACTGCACGCACTGTGTGCCCGCCTACGAACTGCGGAAACGTGGCTATGATGTCAGCGCGTTGCCGTACACGGATGACCCGAATGGCCTGTCTTATGACCCGTTTGATGCATGGGAAGACCCTATTATCCACAAAACTCCCGGCAGCGGCCGCGAGGCAATCGAACGGGCAATGGCATCTTACGGCGATGGGGCCCGTGTGGAAATAGATGTCGGCTGGGCCACTTCTGATGGTAGTGGATTTGATGGACATGTTTTCGTGGCAGAGCAGCGCGATGGAAAGACTTACTTTATCGATCCTCAAAATGGAGACGCTGATGTTAGTTGGTATTTTGATCACGTCCAGCCGGGAGCGACCCGTTTTGCTCGAATCGATAACCTGACACCAAGCGACCGAATCGCTGAATGTTGCGCAAATTCTCAGGCAAATGCCATAAACTATGACGCGGCAGGAAATAAGATTGGTAATTGTTCTGCAACGATTCCGGCAGAGGATATCGATATGTCCACGGCTCGAGGGCTTCCTTCCACTCACTTCTGGAACCGGCGTGCCAGCGAAAAACAATTTTGGGAAAATCACGGTGCCAATAAAGATTTTTATCTGGATCAGGCCAGAGGACTTCCAGCGGTACAGTCCATGTTGGCCGAGGGAAAAAGTCCGGCACAGATCCGAGCGGAGCACCCTAATCTAGGAAACACACTGGATGCGTACTATAATCCAAACAATATGATTCAGGTCAATCGGGACGCAAACGGAAATATGTCCTTTTTGGATGACGGTAAACATCGTGTCCTTGCGGCAAAGGAGCTGGGACTGAAAGTGCCTGTCCAGATCGCCAATGATCAGGCACCCAGCAACGTGCAGTCTGCCGCGCCTGTAGGCAAGTCGGCAGCGCAGATTCGGGGAGAACGTTTTCAGGATAGTCTTTTGTCATTCCCTTCTCAGACAGCCTCCAATGCGGCCTCAAATTCCGCCGATTCGGATAGCCGACCGGGTGTTCCTGAGCGGGAAAGAGATATCGTTGCAGAGCGCCAATCCGATGGATGGGAGCGTGGAGCCGCGCTCCAGAAACCTACAGCTTCGGCAAACAGGGAGTTACATGGCAGAACTTCTGAAACGGGAGAAAATTTAAGAGGCAACTATACTGTTGTTGATCCAAACACAGGAACAGTAACGTCCAATGGCAATCTTGAAATTACAAAGGGAAATCACAAAGGAATGCCTTCCCGAACGAGCGCCTACCTTCCTGGCGATGAGCGAGGCCATATTCAGGCATCTTCTCTTGGAGGAAGTAATGACCCTAGCAATATTGTCCCTCAGCACCACGATGTGAACCGCTATGGATGGCGGGGTATGGAGCGCGGCGAAACGGATGCCTTGAAAAATGGAGCGTCTATCGACAGTACGAAAATCGCTTATGTGGATGGAAAGTCCGGAGACCGCCCCTCGGCTTTTATGGTCAATGACAAAATTACATATCCGGATGGTCATACCGAAAATGTTCATCTTTCTTTTTCAAACGAAAGTTACGCCGATCAAGCGGAGGAGGAACGAATCGTTGCCTCTCTGGGAGATGAAATCTATGATGCCCCTAATCCGGATGCTGCCAGAGAATCAATGTCGCCAGAAGAATATAAGGCTCTGATGGAAGAAGCTGATCAAGTGGACTTTGATATCCGAGACGAATATGCACCTGCTGATTATAGTGGATTGCCTCCCTCGGCAAGGGAAGATAATAACGAGGATAAAAAGTCTGACCAGACAGAAGATGACCGTAAGCGAGAGGAGTCCGAGGACACCGAAGAAGCTGATGAGGACGAGGAACCCGAGGACGCCGAAGAGAACGGTGAGAACGAGGAACCCGAGGATGCTGAAGAAACCGGCGAGGACGAGGAATCCGAGGACACTGAAGAGAACGGCGAGGACGAGGAATCCGAGGACACCGAAGAGAACGGTGAAGACGAGAACCCCGAAGACACCGAAGAGAACGGTGAGGACGAGAATCCTAAGGACACCGAAGAGAACGGTGAGGACGAGAATCCTAAGGACGCCGAAGAAACCGGCGAAGACGAGAATCCTGAGGACGCCGAAGAAAACGGTGAGGACGAGAATCCCGAGGACGCCGAAGAGGCCACCGAAGGCAAGGCGTCTGATAAAGATCAAATCGATGACGAAGAACAAGACCCTGACGATGATGAAACAGACGACAAAAACAGAGAGGATGAAAACGGAATCGAAGATGCAGATGACCCGCAGGATGAAGAGAATGAGTCCAACGGAATCGAAGACGGCTCTTCCGATGATGATGCGGCGGCGATGAGTGCGGAAGAAAATGGCATCTCTGATACGCCCGAGGATTCTCCCTCTCAAGCCAGCGATAACGGCATTTCGGATGACGATTCAGGTCAAACTCCAGCTTCCAAAGAGGACAACGGGATTTCCGATGGAGACAGTGTGCCTGATGCTTCTAATGATCAAGACAATGGTATTTCGGGTGAGGATCCCGCGTCTTCTGGTAGCGCGGAAGCTCCGGCAGAATCAAGCTCGCAAGATAATGGAATCAGTCAATAATAAGGAGGCGGTTGCAAGTGGAACTGATGAAAAAAATAGAAGTATTTGATGGTCGATTGCTTCACGATAAACCAGTACCCTATCCGGTTGGCCCTGTGAAATGTACTTTGCGTGGAGATGGAAGCAGCGCAGGGCAAGTCATCAATTTGGATGAAAATCTGCTCAGCCGGCACATTATGCTTCTGGGAGGTATTGGTACTGGTAAGACGAACACGATCAATCAGCTGCTGAATCAACTGCTGAACAATCTCACAACGGAAGATATTGTGATAATCTTCGATACGAAAGGAGACTTTTATCGGGAATTCTACTCGCCCGGAGATGTTGTTATCAGCAATGACGGTACAGCTACTGGTCCGAACGGCCCGGACTACTGGAATATCTATAATGAAATTGAGCACGATGAGCATATGGAAGAAAATATCATCGAAATTGCAAATGCGCTCTTCCGAGAAAAAATCGAAAAAACAAATCAGCCGTTCTTTCCAAATGCAGCTAAAGATATTTTTTCAGCTGTATTGGCGCATTTTATCGACTACGGAAAAGAAGACCTCATGAACAATGAACATCTCAAAGATTTTCTGGACAGCACACCGTCTTCTGACCTGCGCAGGTTGCTGAATATGCGTAAGTCTACACGATCTATGGTAAGTTATATTGCGGACGATTCTTCTGCACAGACGCAGGGCGTTTTGTCAGAGATGCAGCAGGCCGTGCGGGAGATGTTCATCGGAAACTTCAAAAAGAAAGGAACGCTTTCTCTCCGTCAGCTTGTACGTGCAAAAGGTGGGCGCTGCGTTTTTATTGAGTATGATTTGGGCATTGGTTCTATGCTGGCTCCCATTTACAGCCTGATGTTTGATTTGGCAATCAAAGAAGCACTCTGCCGCAAAAAGAGTGCAGGAAGCGTCTATTTTATCACGGACGAGTTCAGTCTTCTGCCTAATCTGCGTCATGTGGATGACGCTGTTAACTTTGGACGTAGTTTGGGCATCAAGTTTCTGATTGGTTATCAGAATATCGAGCAGATCGCTGATATCTATGGTGAAGCTCGTGCACACAGTCTGCTATCTGGTTTCCTGACGGGCATCTTTTTTCGATGCAACGATGCAGGTTCTGTCCGGTATATTAAAGAATTCTTTGGACAAAACCGAAAGAAAGAGGTGTTTATGTCAGCGGTGCAGGGACGCGGCATCTCTGAACAGATACGGGATGCCTACGTTGTAGAAGACTGGGATATTTCGCGTCTGGGGTTAGGCGATGCCATTGTTGGGCTCCCCGGTGCGGAACCGTTCCGATTCCATTTTGCACGAGCCTGAATCATACGGAAGGTTATTTTTAAGGAAGTATGTTATGAAAGTATGTCAATATTGCGGCACTTCTGCACGTTTGGATGAACAAAAATTCTGTGCTAAATGTGGCAGGCCATTTGAAACGAATGAATCTGAAGCTCCCGAAACTCCTGTGAGAGTTCGTGTTCCGAAACAGCCTCAGGAGAGTAAAACCGAGGAAAAGAGCGAAAATGTTCCTGCGCGGAGGAAGGTTGCGGAGCCAAAGCCCGAAGTCCCGGCTGAGCCTGCCGCCGCACCTGCTCGACGCAAAACGGTTCGACCTGAACCGAAAAAGCCCGTTGGAATTCCGCCTCTGGAACCTATACCGGTGCTTCCTGTTCAGCCTGAAACACCGGCCTCGAAATCTTCTCAGCCTGAAAATATCCCGTTGCTTCCTGCCGAAGAAGTGCAGAACGCCCCGGCAGAATCTTTCTTTCAAACACGACCGGAACCCGAGGCTTCATCCGAGACTTTACCGGATACTCCGGCTGATTTGGTGGATGCCGTTTCGGAAATGCCGATTTCTCAGTCAAAAAAAGGCCCACCAAAGGTTTTTCTGGTTCTGCTTGTTATTATCTTTGCAGCTGCATTGCTCGGCGGCTTTTTCCTCTGGAAAAAAATCGCGCTGAGCAAAAATGCGACCGTTGGAGGCATTTCTTATAGCATTGCAGATACCGCCAGTCTTTCCGTTGAATCTCCTTCGGATGAAGATTGGAACAACCTGTGCAGGTTGTCTGGTCTGACCAGTCTAACGATTACTGGAAATATCGATTTGGACGCCAGAAAGCTGAATGAATTGAGCACGCTGCAGGCGTTGACGGAGCTTTCTATTGACGGTGCTGTTTTTCCGGACGGGCTTTCTTCGCTGGCGTCCCTTTCAGCGTTGGAATCCCTCTCCCTGACAAACTGTCAGTTGAGCAGCAGCCAGTGCGATGGTGTGAGCTGGCCCGTCTCTCTTCGCAAATTGGACCTTTCGGGGAATGGCCTGACCGATATTTCTTTCCTCCGAAATTGTACATATCTGGAAGAGCTTTTTTTGGACGAAAATAAAATCATTGATTATACTCCTGTTGCCGCTTTGACCGGTCTGACGACACTTGGCGTAGACCAATGTCAGGTTCAGGCGGTTAACAGCTTGCCTGTGCTGAAAAAGTTGCTCGTAAATGGTCAGGAAATCGAGGAACCCGCAGCATATCTGGCGGAGCTGAGTTCGATGACAGAGTCGTATCAGAACATTATCAGTCTGTTCGAGGCTGGTGACTTCGATGCGCTAACGACTGTATTACAGCAGCTCGAGACTGCTGGTTCTCTGGATGAAAATGTATTGACTTACGCAAATGGTTGGCTGATGACCAATAGCTCAGAATGGGATATTATCCGGGCAAGTCTGCCGAGCGGTTCGCAGATGCTTGTATCCGATGGCAACGGTCTCTATTATGGTCAGATGAACAACGGAAAGCGTTTTGGAAACGGTATTCAGCTGTTTGCCGTAAATCATAGTATTTACAGTGGCTCGTGGAATAATGATCTTCCCAACGGCATGGGTACTTACCGTAAAACAATTGCAGACGGAACCGTTCTTGAATTTTCTGGCAACTATACGGATGGCTATGAGAATGGTACTATGACTTTCACAGCCGCAAGTGATTCAGGGACTCAGTCTGGTAGCTACACTGCTGTTAACGGAACTCGCACGACGGTGGAGCAGATTAGCGATAATCAGGTTGCATTTATCCGGTTCGACACGATTTACTGGTACGACGCTTCTCCTGACGGCCACGGTGTAGCGATTGCTTCCATTCCGTATCAGGAAGAGAAGGTTATTCAAATTTCGCCAAAAGCAGAACCTGCTCCTTCGAATAGCAAAAATGGCTCCGGTAACAAGAACTCCAGCGGAGCAGAAAGCACGCCCCCTTCTGCACCTCAACCCAGTGCGCCGACCGAAAGCTCTTCTGCAAGCAGTTCAACCGCAGATAGCTCGAATCCATGGAACATGACCCCGGAAGATGCTTTGAAAAAAATTCAGGATGGTGTACAAACTGCTTCTGATATCTACCATGCAGCAAAAGAAATCTATGATATGTTCAACTAATCCTGTGGAGAAATTTCAGGAGAATAAATTATGAAAATATGTGCTTATTGTCACACGCCTGCGCGATTTGAAAATCAGAGATTCTGCTCTGTATGTGGCAAATCTTTTGACTCTGAAAAAGAATCTCATGAGAATAACACGGCATCACCGGAGCCTCCCGCAGAAGAGCCTGTCCCTGCAACACCTGTCCGGAGGCAGCAACATCCAACACCTGTAGAAATGCCAAAACTGTCGTTAGATCTCGAGCCTACCAAAGAAACAAATACGCCCACCCAGAGCGTTTGTGAAGAGGGGCAATCTCCGGAAGTAGTACGTCAGCCAACTCGTAATATGCCTGCATATACTCCCCCTTCAAAGGAAAAGGAAGGACCTACTCCTGTGACTGCGCCCAAGCCCGAAACAGGAGAAAAGAATCCTCCGAAGGAAACTGCTTCTAAGCCATCAAAAGCAGAAACGCCCCGACCTGTCCGTCCTCATAATTGGTGGGTTATTCTTGTTATTGTGCTTGTTGTGCTTTTGCTGGGAGGTTTTGCGTTTGTGTTCCTTAACAGCAAGCCTTCGGAACAAAATCCCTCTGCACCTTCTGTGGCCGATGTTTCCGCAGCATCGGCCGCGCAGGCAGAAAGCAGCATTTCTTCCAGTGAAACTGCCCTGCCTGAATCGCGGCCGGATGCTTCTTCTGCCGCTTCCACCACAGTTTCTGCTACGTCTGAGGCAGAAAGCAGCGCTCCGGAAGTCGTACTGGATTCCACCCAGAATATCCGGGTAGAAGCCTCGGGAAATACTGCAGTTCTCACACTGCAGCACTATCAGGATGGACAGTGGATTCAGGACTTTCAGACAGCTGCATTTATCGGCTCCAACGGTATTACTGAGCACAAGACGGAGGGAGACCATAAGACTCCGGCGGGGACATTCCCTATCTGCTTTGCGTTCTCTAATACGACGCAGAATACAAAACTTCCTTTTATCAAGATCAACGAGGACAGTGTCTGGGTCTGTGACTCGAGCTCGGCCTTCTACAATACCCTTCAGTCTCGTTCCAATGTGTCCCGTGATTGGGCTGATAAAGGAGGCTGTGAGAATATGTATGTGAAATTCTCGAAGAAATCCTCGACTGCCTGTATCTGCTTTGGATTCAACGGCGATGGACAAACCGCGCATAGCGCTTCGGCAAATGGAGGCTCTGTACTTTTCCTTGATGGAGTTGGACCTAACGGAAAAATGGACTCTGGCTATGGGGATATCAAGATTTCCAGTGATGCAATGAGTACCATTTTAGGACTTCTTGACCCGACAATGAATCCGAAGATTACGATCGTAGCCGCCTAATAGGAAACAATTTTACCTGTTTAGGTGAACATACTGTAAGCTGGAGTTTTGTAAAGCGATACCATCGAGCAGCCTGCATCCAGCGGATGCGGTTCACGGGTTTGGGTGTTCCCAACAAGCATTTTGCGAAGCAAAAATGGTGTTTGTATATACAGACACACTGCTTGCGGGCGCTATGAAGCCTCTCAATGCACCCTCCAAATTTGAAAAACATTTTGCAACCGAGACCGTCCGTTTTCAAGTTCAACTTGAAGCGGGCGGTTATTTTTCTGCACAAAAATTTTCGAGTTTGCAACCGCCGCAAGCAGGGCGAGCCGATACCACCTCGCAATTTTTGAATCCGATTTTTTCAAATCCAAATTCAAAAACACTTGTTGAGCTTCGCTCAAACCCGATGTTCAGCACAAGAATGCGCTAGTTCTGCATCTTAACGGACGCTGAATAAGTGAATTTTCTTAGAAAAACGTGCTTTATAAAATTGTCGTTGATTCATTCAATATCGCATCAAACCGGAACTATTACTTCCGGTTTTGAAGGTGAAAAGCGGAAGTATCACTTCCTAAAAATTTGAGTGTTATTGTGGTATGCTCTATTCGGAGACGTTCACCGAACCGAACCTACTGTGTCCGGTTTACTCCCTCAAAACCGGACCTGTCAGGTCCTAAAAATTCTTTTGAAAGTGTGATAAGCTACCAGCAAGACACCAATTGAACCTTGAAAACCGCATGACCGTCTGCATGGGATACCCGGCCATGACCCCCAAGTGGGAGAGCCGGAAAACGCCGCCGGAAGGGGGGCAGGAACACCATGCAGAGAGAACGGCACCCAAAATTTGAAATCACGTTGATACGCAAAACCGGAACCAGCAGTTCCGATTTTGCCTTGAAATTCACTTCATGTTTTTAAAAACCGGAACTACCAGTTTCTAAAAATAAAACTTACGATGTGATATGATTTTTTCAATGGTTTGCAGTAAAAAAGCGGAAGCATTACTTCCGCTTTTTTACAACCCAAAACCGGAGGTACGACCTCCTAAAAATTCTTCTATGAATGTGTTAATCTAGTTTCACCCCCCCTATTGAACCTTGAAAACCGCATGACCGTCTGCATGGGATACCCAGCCATGACCCCCAAATGGGAGAGCCGGAAAACGCCGCCGGAAGGGGGTAGGAAACCCGTGCAGAGAGAACGGCGTAAGAACAATGATATTCTATTTCATTTCAGAAAGGATGGTTTGCCTATGACAAAACTGAGCCAGCTTAAAATCGATCCGGAGTTCCAGAATCAAATCAACCCTCCGTCGTTTGAGGAAACCCACCAACTGGAAATGAACATCCTCAAAGAAGAACGTGTACTGAATCCGATCATCACGTGGAACGGCTATATTGTGGATGGACATACACGCTATCAAGTCCTTCGGAAATATCCGTTCATTCCATTTGAAGTCATCGAAAAAGAATTTGCTAACCGCTATGAAGCACTCGTATGGATCTGTAAAAATCAGCTTGGGCGGCGAAACCTGACCCCGGAACAGAAAAAGTTCTTGATTGGAAAGCAGGCAAAAGCGGAAAAGCAAGTCAAAGCGTTTCACGGCAATCAGTATACTTTGGCATCTGAAAGTGGTCTGGTTCAAAATGAACCAGACCGCACAAAGCACGGTTCACGGTCGAAGGTCGCTGCGGAACATGGAACATCCGAAAGTTATGTTTACCGTGCAGAGCAATTTGCAAAAGGTGTAGAAGCAGCGGAAGAAGCAGTACCCGGAGCGCAGGAAGAAATCCTGAACGGAAAGATCCGGGCAACCGATCGTGAAATTTCCTCGATTGCAAAGGCTCCAAAGGAAAAGCGTCCCGAAGTTGTGGCAGAGCTGCGTAAGCCTAAAGCCGAACGGGATTCCAGTATAACGGATTCGTATTCTTCGCCTTCAAAGGACAATGAGTTTGTAACGACCTTCAAGCAAGACATTCAGGGGCATAAGAAAGGACTCAACAAGGAAGAAAAACAGAATCTCAAGGATGCCGTCAAGAGCATTTATTCACCTCGCCGTTTGGCAGATGGCGAAGCCATGATGTGTGAGATTCAGGGCGCGCAGGAGGATTTTGTCCGGCGGTGGGAAATGTGCTTTCGTGAATACCCGGATATTCTTACCGAACCGAAAAACAATGAGAAGCTGCTGATTTTTATTGACCGTGCCAGCCGGTATCTTCAGAACGTAAAAAAACGCTTGAACAGCGGTGGAAACCAGCAATCTCAATGCTAACGCTGGATTCTCCGAAGATCACTGCCTGCACATTTATCAGGGCAAGATTCGCCCGGAGTAACTCGAAATTCCATTTAGGCTTTTCGTGCCGGGCATCTTGATGGGGATTCTGCTCCCCATACCCTCATGCAGAACCGTCTGTTTCTACTGATTGGCTCGATGAAATTCATCTCCCAGCCACGATGCTCTGCCTCGTGGGTCTATGTGAATTTTTGAAAATTTCAAAAAATTGTATATGAAACCGCCCTTGCGGATTCCTATTTGTGAGAAAGCAAAAAATCTGTAAAGTTTTTGAAAGTACCTTGCGAAACGGGCTTTCTCCAATTCTATGATTGAAAACCCGTGTTCCTTGACAACCGAATAGTCAGCTGCAAGCCACTATGACTTTCCGGGGAAGTTCCGCCACGACAAGAGCGCACCAAAGGAAGTCGGAACGCCGGAGTAGATTGGGCAGGAACAGCTTGCGGAGAGACCGACAGCAAAAAGCCGGACAAGCAGACCACAGGGATTTGCAAATCTCTGTTGACTGGTTGTTCGGTGCAGGGTGTGGGATGCAGTCCCACGCTTTCCCGATGATGCCCTGCATCTCGGCTGCTCACCATTTTTATGGGGAGCCAAATCTGAAAATTGTAGATTTTCAGATTTCATCGAGGGACTGGGGAGCGAAATCTCCAGCAAGGTCGCCGTCGGCCAAAATCACGAAAGTGAGTTTTGAGGCGACACGGGCGAATCTTGCGCTTGTAATTCTCGAACCCCTAAAGCACCATGATAGGACGTAAAAATTGGAGGTGAAGATTATTTCAGACTATTTGAAACCCAATATGCCATTGCCGCAGTATCTGCCCTATGCCCGGTTTCTTCTAAATACCGATTTAAGCCACACTGCAAAACTGCTCTACACGCTGCTGCTCGACCGTGCGACACTCTCACAGAAAAACAACTGGGTGGACGAGCAGGGGCGCATTTATGTGATCTATCCGCTTTCCAATCTGGCGAAGGATTTGGGTTGCTGCGTTTCCAGCGTAACACGCTCTTTTGCTGAACTGGAAAAAGCGGAACTTGCCGAGCAGGTGCGCTACGGCTTTTCCACACCCAGCCACATCTTGCTCAAAGTTCCGCATACTGTGCAGAATTGCGCAGTCACAGTATGCACCAGCGCACAGCATGAGTGTGCAGAAACGCACAGTATGATCATGCAAAAATGCACACCTAACCAACGTAACAAGAACAACCTGAAAGATAACCACCTGATAAAAACAACAGATGCTTATTTGACCTTTGGAGAATATCAAAATGTCTTTCTGACGGAAAAAGAGTACAATCAGCTCAAAGCCGATTTCTCCGGGCTGGATGATCTGATCGAGCAGCTTTCAGCTTATATCCAGTCTACCGGAAGAAAGTACGCCGACCATGCTGCAACGCTGCGTATCTGGGCAAAGCGGCAGCAATCAGAGAAAAAGACAGCACCGGGTATCCCGGAATACACCTTTGCGGAAGGAGAAAGCCTATAAAAACGATTGAGAAGATTTTGGAACAATCTGTTTCCAGTATGCCTGAAAACGCAATGGATTATTATGGGGCAGTTGGTTTGCTCTACTGCGGCAAGTGCCAAACGCCCAAGGAAGCCTTCTTTGCCAAAGGTCTTGTCCTGATGGGAAAGAACAAGCATCCGGTAGAATGTGCCTGTCACAAGGCTGAACGGGAACAACAGGAAACAGCTATTAAGGAACGGAAGCACCTCGACCTTGTGCGGCGGCTGAAAGCAGACGGCTTTTCTGATTTCGCTATGCTGGACTGGACATTCGCAAACGACAACGGGCACTGCCCACAGATGCACCATGCACACCGCTATGTGGAGCAATGGCAGACCA
>OJMI01002436.1_pt1 | contig 16396 bp, 20 predicted proteins | sample 1597131 | NCBI WGS metagenome assembly OJMI01 (sample SAMEA2452116, study PRJEB22498) | human gut metagenome | reverse complement strand
GCGCGCCAAAAGGGATTTGAACCCCCGACCTTCCGCTTAGGAGAAGCCCCCGAGGCGCATTTTTGACTCCCTTCAAATCCCTGAAAAGCCTTGATTTTACTGGCTTTTCCGAGGTTTCGCTGTTAGTAAATTCTCGTCCAAAACCTGCTAATTTTTCGTAGCTTTTTGCCTTCCTTTTAGCAGGGTATTAGCAAATGCAAAGAAATATGGGATACATCATAGAGTTAATCTGTAGCCCATAAATCACAGGAAACATCACCACAGTTTACGCATTCTCTTTTGCGGATAAATAATTTGTGCTTAAATATTATAATGTTTTTTCGTTTTGATTTCAAGATGTTTTTAGGCATTACAAAAGGCAACCCTGTAGGTTTACAATACATATGTTACAACTGAATAATTAAAAAGACGGAAATACATTTTCTGTGTTATAGTTTTAGCGACCAAACCAAACCATACAAGAAAGGATGTATTTCCGCATGGCCAGTATAACACAAGATATGAGATACCGTCTATCCCTGATTCGTTACGCCGAAAAGTATGGGGTCTCCAAAGCCGCTGTCAAATATAAGACCAACAGGCAGTATATTTACCGCTGGAAACGCCGTTATGACGGCTCCTGGGACTCTCTGCGCGATCGCTCCAGAAGACCTCACCATCATCCCAATCAGCATACCTCTGATGAGTGGAAACTCATCTCCGATATGCGCAGGCGCAATCCTGATGTCGGCCTTGTGATCTTCTGGGTCAAGCTCAGGCAAAGAGGCTATTCCCGTTCTATTACCGGCCTTTACCGCTTCCTCAGAAAACAGGGCATTATGGCTGTCCATCCGCCTAACCCCAAATATGTTCCTAAACCCTATGAGAAGATGGACTATCCGGGACAGCGCATCCAGGTGGACGTCAAATTTGTTCCTTCTGCCTGCCTCAAAAACAGCCAGGTCATCGGGAAGCAGTTTTTCCAGTACACTGCCATTGATGAGTATTCCAGATGGCGTTTTGTAGAGGCTTTTGAAGAACACAGTACCTACTCTTCCGCCCAGTTTGTGGATCATCTGGTAAAGGCATTTCCCGGAAAAATCGAGTGCATCCAGACAGACAACGGAACCGAGTTCACGAACCGGTTCACCACCCATCGTGACAAACCCACTCTTTTTGAGAAACGTCTGGAGGAGCACGGCATCCGCCACAAGCTGATCCGTCCCTTTACGCCTCGACACAATGGAAAGGTGGAACGCAGTCACAGGAAGGACAATGAGCGCTTCTACGCGACCCATCTGTTTTATTCTTTTGAGGACTTCGCCAGGCAGCTCAAGGCTTATAACCGTAAGGACTATAACGATTTCCCCATGCGGCCACTGGGATGGAAAACACCTAACGAGGTACTTCGGGAGTATTTAAATTCACTGTAACAAATGTTTGACAAACCTACATTTTTAGGCATTACAAAAGGCAACCCTGACGGATTGCCTCTTTTGTACGATTAAATTGTTTTCGCTAAAGCCTTTAATAATGCTGCTGTTTCCGGATTTGATAACAGTTTTGAAAGTAAAGCAGCGTTCTCGTCTGAACTGTTCTCAGCAGACTTTTCTTCTTTAACTTCGCACTCATTTTGAACCTCTGCCATTGGGTCAAGGAGTTCAACCGAAGTTTCAAATTTCGGCATAGGAGCTGTTTTCCCTTCCTCCGCATTTTTCAATCCTTTAGCATTATAGAACTGTTCCTCAAACTTCTGTGCATTATAGCGTCTGTCCTCGTCAATGATATGGCTGTAAACATCGGCGACCATATCCATTCGTGCGTGTCCTGAGTCGCCCTGAACAGATTTCATATCGCCGCCGTTCCATTTCAGCTTGTAGGTGATACTTGCGTGACGGAAGCTGTGGAACACGACATCGGGCAAATTGTTATCCTTTATCAGTTTTTTCAAGGCACGGTTGATTACTTGACCTTCCATTGGTCTGCCTGACGAATGGCAGAATACTAAGTTGTAGTCCAAATACTCATCGCCAAAAAGCTCTTTCATTTCGTCTATCTGCTTTTTTCTCTCCAACAGCATCTGAGCAACTGTTGACGGCAGAAAGATTTTTCTCACACTGGTTTTTGTCTTTGGCGCTTTCAGCACAAGGGAGGTGTTTGTATTTGACAGTGTTCTCGGAAAGACACGGATAATATCCTTATTTTCAAGCACCTCCATTACATCTCTGTTTACTCGCTGAAGTTCTTTATCTACAAAAATGAAAGCATTGTTTTCTCTCAAACTATCTTCCGATATATCGATGCAGTCCCAAGTAAGTCCAAGCATTTCGCCCATACGGAGAGAACAGGCAAAGGATAAATTGATGGCTAAAGCAAGAATATCATCATCGCATACTTCAAGAGCGTGCATAAGAGTTTCTGCTGTCCAAATCTCTCTTTTTTGATGTTCCTCTTTTGGGAGCGTTGCATTGAGGACGGGATTCCTTGTCATCAGCTCCCATTTTACCGCCTGATTAAAGGCACTTCTTAAAAACTTGTGAATTTCCCTTACGGTATGTACTGTCAGATATTCATTCTTCGGCTTTTTATTCTGTACCACTTTGGTCTTAACTTTCAAAAGGCTCTGATAGAATTTATCCATAAGTCTCGGAGTAAGTTCATCAAGTTTCACATCGCCGATAAGCGGAATAATATAATTATACATAAGCCCTTTCTTTGAACGGTAAGTTGACATTGCCCAGTTATTTACTCCGTACACGGAGCAGTATTCTTCAAGCAAATCCGCCACAGTCGTAGCATTAGGAATGATGAATGTACCGCTTTGCTGTTCAAACTCAATTTGTGTTTTTCTCTTTTTAGCGTCTGCGTTTGAATCGAAGGTTTCCCATTTTTGATGGGTGTTTCCGTCATCGTCTTTGTAGGTATAAACGACGGAATATCGGTTCTTTCTCTTTACAATAGAAGCCATAGTTTTTTCTCCTTATTCGTTATCCAGCCACTTGTCGAAGCTGCTCTTTATAATGCGGTATCCAGTTTCGAGCATTATTGCCTGAAAACAACCTTGTTTGATGAGCTTATATACGGTCTGTCGGGTAATACCCAAGATTGCCTGAACTTCCTCTACGGAATAGCTCTTTTTTGTATATGTGCCGCCGTTTAATTTACGAACTCGATCTTCAATCGACATATCCCTCCACCTCCTCGATTTCCTTAACCTTAGTGTATTTGCTTTGCGAAGCGTACCACTTATCAAAGCTCTCTCTTTTTATTCTGCGTTTACCGGCAACCCATATAAACTCAACAATACCATCGTTCATAAGATCGTTGGCTGTGCTTCTCGGAATGCCAAGCGACTTTGCGACAGTAAGGGGAGAGAGAGTCTTGCCGTATTTTTTACCGGGCCTTTCACCGTTCACTTTCTTATAATGGAATTGTCCTGCATACCAATCTTCAAAACTGTCCACATCAACCCTCATTTTGCCCAGTACCAAATAGGTCTTAAATCTGCACTGATTGATGAGTCGATATGTAGCCGTCTTTCCAAGACCGAGTATCCTCATCACATCGGGTACAGAAATTGTTTTTTTGTCCTGATATGTAAGCACTGCCTTGACAATTTTCTTGTTTTCTTCAACGCTTTTCTTTGAAGCTCTGTATTCGTTGCCGACTCGGTATGTTTTGAATAAACCGCAATTCATCAGTTTTAGTGCTTCTTCTTCGGTAACAGAAAGCAGTTGAGATATTTCCTTTACAGAGTAGACTTCCCACTGGGTTTCTTTTTGAAGCCTTTCGTCGCTGAACAGCTCTGCCAAGCGCTCGTTTTCCTCTTTTAGATTGAATAACTCCACTCGCTCATTGAACATATTAACAAATGCCATCTTCTGAACCTCCTTCCTTGCCGTCGAACCAGTTTTCAAAGCTCTTTTTTGATATTCGATACTGACCGCCGACACGAACATAATGGAACTGTTTGCTTCTAAGCAGTCTATAAACAGTTGTTTTGCTGACTTTCAGTATATGCTGAATGTCATCTACTGTATATGCTCGGTCGTTTGTTTCAGCCGGTATGAATGCGTCCGGCTTAAAAGTTAATTCTCTGCGCATTGCCTTTACCTCCGATTTCATTTTTATCGCTCTGACTACCATATAGCCAAGCAACTTGGCTATATGGTACTTAAAATCGGAGGTTTTGTTAATTGTGCGACTGGCTCAATCGCACACTTGACAGCCAGAGTTATCGTTATCAATATTATCGAGCCATTGGTCAAAGCTCCTTTTCGATACTCTGTAATGACCACCTACCTTTACAAAATGGAATACGCCTGAGTTCACAAGAGCGTAAGCAGTATTCTTTCCAATATTAAGAATTTCCATTATTTCTTCAACGGTATAAACCCTTTTCTCAAGGCAAGAACTATCATCAGTAGCGTTGGGCTGTTTGTTCAATGCTTCAATCTTATCTTCAAACATTGTCAATACCTCCCTTAGCGTGATGATGGTGCTTTTTGAAAACTATATAGTCATAGCCGTATCTGACCTGACATTTATCGCATATTTCTTTGTTTGCCTGAAAAGGATCAAGTCTTTTTACAATGTTCTCTGAAACAGACTGAAATTCGCTTCTGCAAATAGGGCAGAGAGTTAGTATAATTCCTTTACGCTCTGCCTTGTGCTTAATTGGAATACCGACTGCAAATTTTAAACCTCGCTTGATTTCACAGATTTTATCTTCGTCAGTAACTCTTCCGACAAAATTCTTAAGCTCTGTGGCTTTGTCCACGGTGCGTAGTTGTTCAAGCATTACCATTGACGGCGCTTTTAACCCGCAATCTGTGTCAAGCTCAATATGAGTATTCATTGCTGTTTTCTTTTTTATTGCAGTGATAGCGGCAACAACGACTGTAGGACTCTTTTCATTTAAGCGGTTGGTCTGCACAACAAGAACCGGTCTGTTCCCTGATTGTACACTGCCGTTTGTAACTCCCAAATCGCAGTAATAAATATCCCCCCACCTTACATTCTTTAACTCATTCTCTTTCATATGTAAATCCTCACTTTCAATTTTCATTTGAGGCAATTCATATCCGGATTAGAATTAACCCCTTCACTTGTTTGAAATGTGAAAGTGTTTCTGGGGGGTGTTTTAGAATAATTTTCGCATCTTTTTTATTGCGCTGTTTATCGATTCTCTTACAGAAGTAAAATCGACACCTTCTTCATCAGCAATTTTTTCAAGCGTTTTATTGTAGAAGAAATACTTAAGTACTCTGCGCTTCTGTGTTTCGCTTAAATAACTTAAAACCTCCCTAAGTCGCTTGATATTATCTTTCAGCATAATTTCTTTGACGGGATCTGTTTCGACCGCTAATTCCGGATGGTGTTCTTCAAATGTCCCGTCATTGATGTCAAATGCGTGTCCGTGAAGAAGTTTTCTCATTCTTTCTCTTGCTTCGTAATTCTGATACTTTGTTATCACTTCTCCCTGAGCTTTAGAAAGCAGAACGAACGGAGTATATCGATGGATAATATCAGGGTACTTTTTACACAACTCTTCTTCCGTCAGTTCTGTCACAATCATCCATTTTTCCGTACCGGTATATCCTTGATATTCATATTTAAGATTTATGAGTTTGCACTCAGTCGAAAACAGTTCTTCCTGCTCGGCAGAATTTAGTTTTTTTTTCATTTTCGTAATCTCCTTAAATTTGGAATTTTTGATAATATGGTTGAAATCAAAAATTCCGGAGATCACGGGTATCTTGCTATTTGGCACTGCCAATTAAAAATATCCATCTTGTTCCTTTCTTGGAACCGATGGACATTGACAAAAAAGAAAAAGCCACTTGATGTAGACTGATGCCACGAGAATATAGACCTATCCAAAAAAGGATTTAATGATCTATAAAATCAAGTGGCATTGAGGAAGTCTCGCACCAAGCGGCTCCAAAGCACTATGCTTGCTTTTATATTTATTTAGTTGTAAGGTCTTTTCAGGTTAATTGCTGCGCCTGAATGAAATGGGCGGGAAAGTTATCGTCTCTCCGCAGTTAGTACATTTTTCCTGCGTATATGCGTGGGTTCCCTTGCAGATATAAGAAACGGTGTGCCCACAGTAAGGACATATTTTTGCGACTTTGATTTGGGAGCCGCATATAGCTTTTAGTTTATCCTGTTCTGCTTTAACCGCTTCGTACTTTCGTGGATCTTGCTCTCTGATGTTGATTTTCGGCATTTGTTTCTCCTCACATTTAAACTGACATCATATCGTATGGGTTGTCCAGATATTCTTTTTTTACAAGCCCAAGCTGCTTCATACGGATGGCAAGAGCTTTCTTTGAGCTTCCCAAAAAGTCCGCCATAGCTGAAAATCGTTCAAATACGATAGGGCAGTATATCCGGTTCAGACAGTTAATTTGCTCTCCAAGGCTAAACAAATACATTCCTCGCAATATCAGTTCTTTGGGAAGCAGAATAGCAGAGGCAAGAGTATTGGCTTGCCATTCCTCCCAATCCTTAATTCGAGCATTCTTTTCATTTCCTGCACGGTAATAGCGAACTGGTGTCGCTTGATTCCTTACGATACCGTATTCAGTCGGGAATAGTTTTTTGAAAATCTGGTGGCTTCCTTCGTGCATAAGAGTAAAGTTTTTTCTTCCTCTAAGCTTGTCATCATACTGTAGATCCGACTCCACAAGCACGGTATTTCCATCCAGCAGGATGCTTTCTTCTGTGTCTCCTGCTGTCAGAACATTAACTAACACTTCTTCAAAAGCCGTCAATCCCAACAGAGAGTTATCATAGGAAAGATGAAAATATCCGATATTTAAGCCAAGCACATTTGTCAGGAACAGCTCAGGCTCAATTCGATAAACTGTTCTCTCTCGCACTTCGGGTAGTTTCATATATTTTCTAATATATTTTTCAGCTATAGCCTCAATATCCATTCGGGATAAATGCTTCATTCCCATAACCTCCTGATCTCATTTTGCTTCGACAAACCACTTTCCATTTTCTTCGTCAAATAAAAAAGTCGGTATGCCACAAACTTGTACCGTATAGCGGATGCCAGTACCGCCTACTTTTGTAGAAGCGGCACGGCATCGTTGTATCACACGGTCAATTTCATATTTTTCTCCATTTTCAAATGTAATCAAGTGAGGTCGGGCAGAACCGTCCACTCTATGTGTCACTTCGACCTCTACATATACCTTTCGTCTTTGTCCTTCCATTTTCCAAAACCCTCCTTATCCCACCATACCTGTCGGCATAGTAATTTCTGCTTTTGCAGGCGGCATTTTGATGTTTTGAAAAAGGACTCCATTTCTAATGCTGTCCTTTCCAAATCGCTGCCTAATTTCCTCAATACACCTATCCAGTCTTTCCATCTTATCCACTTTCTCAATATCCATAAACAAGCCAATCTGCCGGGGCGTATCCTGCGGCACAAGATTGATGGCTTGTACAGTTACGGAACGAATGTGATTACGCCAAGCGTAATTGCGTTCAAACAGGTAATAGGCCGCCTTTGCGATGATCATCGGTGATTGCGTAGGCATATCTATTTTTGTCTGCCACTGTTTTGAATAAAGTGTATTGTCACGGATATGCAGCGCTACTCCCTCAGCGCTCAAACCGTGAACTCGGAGTTTATGTCCGATGTCTTGGGTTAATTCGAGAATGACAGGCCACACCTGCTCATCATTCTCCAAATCGGCAACCGTGGTTATGCCGTGCCCAATGCTTTTTACTGGCGAAACGAAGTCGGTCTTTGCTACGGTTGAACAGTCCAAGCCGTTGGCGAAATTCCAAAGAGAAACTCCATTCTTTCCAAGCCAGTATTTCAGTAACTTTGAGTCGGTTTTTGCCAAATCACCGATTGTCTTAATAGCATATCTATCTAAAATCTTCTTCGTTGCACGACCAACGCCGAGCAATTCAGAAGCAGGGAGTCCCCATATTTTTTCTCGAAAGGTATCTTTTTCAATCACTGTAACCGCATCGGGCTTCTTCATATCGGAGCCGAGCTTTGCAAATATCTTGTTGAAGGAAACACCAACGGAAATTGTCAAGCCTAACTCAAACTTAATTGTTTCCCGTATGGTGTTTGCTACCTTTTCAGGTGATCCGAAAATACTTTCCGTTCCGCTTATATCTAACCAACACTCATCCATTCCATACGGCTCAACTTGGTCGGTATAGCGTTCATAGACATTTCTGGCAAGCTTAGAATATTTTATGTATTCCTCATAGTGTGGTGGCACAACAACAAGATTTTTGCATTTCTGCTTTGCCTGCCACACTGCGTCTCCAGTCTGCACATTAAATGCCTTGGCTTTATAATTCTTCGCAAGGACAATACCGTGCCTTTCCTCTACGGAGCCGCAAACGGCAACCGGATACTTTTTCAAAGCAGGATCGAGCATACACTCAACGCTCGCATAAAAATTGTTCATATCACAGTGCAGAATATTGCGGATCATTTTGCTGCACCCCCTTGACAAAACTCACAAACCGTTTTATAATAAACTCACAAACCGTTTGTGTGTTTCTTATTATATCCAATCCGTTTGTGATTGTCAAGAGATTGAAACGAAAAAATCTAAAACTGTTTGTGATTTTAAAAGGAGGTAACCTAAATGAAATTCGGTGAAAAGCTCCGTAAGTATAGAACTGATAAAAACCTCACCCAAGCAGAGCTTGCAAAACTCATTGGTGTTGGTGTTAATACAATTTGTAATTACGAAAGCGGAAAAACATATCCGCAGAACCGTGAAGTGTATAAGAAACTGGCTGATGTACTCGGCGTTGACGCCGACCATTTACATAACGAAAATGATGATTTCATTGAATCCGCTCAAGGTAAGTATGGCTATCGAGGTAAAAAACAGGCTATGCAGCTCGTAGAGGAAATGGGCGGTCTGTTTGCCGGTGGTGAGTTGTCCGATGAGGACATCGACGGTGTTATGAAGGCGATGCAGGAATTATATTGGAAAGCCAAAGAGGACAATAAAAAATACACCCCCAAGAAGTATGTAAAGTAAGTCCGTTTTTTAGGACACGGAATCTTTTATACTTAACATAGGGCATATCTGCCCTGAAAAGGAGGTGTGTATGAAATGATTGACTCTGTTGGAATATATAAAAAAGCCAATAAACTCGTAGAATCAAACGGAACGAGAGATACCATAAAGTTAGCGAAATCGTCAGGCGTTGAAGTTATTCCGGTTAATTGTTTCAATAACCTTCTCGGTATGTATGTTTATCGGTGGAAACACCGTGCGATGTTTCTTAATGACAGAATGGACGAATATCTAACACTGATGGTAGCCGGTCACGAGTTAGGACACGATATTTACCACCGAGAGCTTGCAAAAGGTGAAGGAATGCGTGAGTTTGAACTGTTTAGAATGCAAAGCTCAACGGAATACGAAGCAAATGCCTTTGCCGCTCATCTGCTAATTGATACTGGTGAATGTCTTGAATACGCCCGAAATGGATATGATGTTGTTCAGATTGCAAAAGCTATGAACTCGGAGATCAATCTGATGCTGATTAAGCTTCAGGAAATGAGTCGTCTTGGCTACAATATCCGTGTTCCGTTTGAACCAAAAAGCGATTTCTTTAAGAATATTAAAGCATAGAGAAGGTGAGGGAATTGAAAAGCCCGTTTATTTATAAGGGTTCTACTGAAGCATTTGAGACAAAAACTGACAATTATATCTATAAGGGACTAACCGTAATTGTCTCTTATGGGAATTTCAGCTACGAAAGAAACCAGACAGTTAAGGCTGACGAGAAAGTATTACATATTTCTTTTTCTTCAAGAAGCAGTTCACCTATGGCTCAAAAAGATATTAATGATTGTCTTGACCACTTTGGAATAGATAGAATGTTAGCTTATTATGCATTCGAGAAAAAATCCACTTTCCCACCTCATAATCTGATACGGCATTACGAGCAAGTTCAAAAAATCTATACTCCAAATCAAAACGCCTTGCCGTGCTGAAAACATCTTTTCAAAAGACCGTCACTGAAAAAGATGGTCTTTTTTTCTGCGTATTTTGTGCATTTTCTTGGGAACAGCGTAAGGTTTCAGATGCAGCAAACAGGTTCGATAATTTGCGAGTACCAGTAGCAGCCAATCTTCGAGTATCAGGAACCACACCTTATTATGGCGCAAATGGAATTCAGGACTATGTAGATGGTTTTACACACGAAGGTGAGTTTGTTCTTGTCGCCGAAGATGGTGCAAATGATCTGAAAAATTATCCCGTAAAGTGCGTTAATGGACGCATTTGGGTTAATAATCACGCTCATGTTCTGCAAGCAAAGCCCAAAATTGCAGATAATAAATATCTTGCATATCGCTTAGTCAAGTTGATATTGAGTCACTTTTAGTGGGCGGCGGTAGAGCAAAACTGAATGCAGAAATAATGATGGAAATTGAAATTTACATTCCAACTCTTAACGAGCAGGCTGCCATCGGAAGATACTTTACTACTCTTGATAACCTTATCACCCTTCATCAGCGTGAGCATTTTTGATTAATTCAAACTTGAAAGCGAGCGCATAACCAAATCCACATCTTTGTTCTCGAGTTCTTGGATTATGTGCAGGTATGTCTTTTGCGTGGTTGTCATACTTGAGTGACCTAATCTTTGTGCTACACTTGCTATCGACACGCCGGCAAATAGAAGAAGTGAAGCGTGGGTGTGCCGCAATCCGTGAACAGATATTACTGGCACTTGAGCTCGTTTACAGTGTCGTGTCAAAATGTCATTGACCGTCGAATTATATACTTTACCCGATACAAATATAGGATCTTCTTCCGGCAAATCCTTAACTAAAGTTGAAAATTGTACAATGAGCTGCCAGTCAATTTGAATTTTACGAATTGATGATTGGTTCTTGGTCGGCTGAAATCCGCCTTCACCCTTGTAGTCCCAAGTCTTACTAATTGAAAGAGATTGTCTTGAAAAGTCAAAGTCCTTCGGGGTGATTGCCAATGCCTCAGAGAACCTCATACCAGTTTTTGCTACCAAGAGAATAAACCAATCCCAATTCAGTTCCTGACCGAGTTCCAAATCTGATAGCAGCTTATGAAGCTCAAATTGATTCAGATACTTTATCTTCTTGTTCTTGGGTTTTTTACCTTTGATTATAGCCTTTCTCGTGGGATCACGCTCAATAAGACCTTCATCAACTGCGTCTAAAATTGCGCCTTTTAACTGGTGATGAAAATCCATTGTAGTCTGTCTTTCGTGTAACTTGGCATAATCGTTCAGTAATTTTTGGTAGGTAATCCTCGTCAGTTCACACACTCTTAAATTTGGCGCTAATCGCTTTATCCAAGATTGTGTCAACAGATACTTATCCATAGTGACCTTTCTTATCGCTCCCTCCTTATATACTGTGATCCATTGTGTGTAGTAGTCATAGAATAAATCTGTTTTTCCTATGTTATTCAGCATAATATCCTCCTTGTTGAGTTTACTCACGCTGATGAAGGGTGATAAGGTTGTCAAATTTTGAGAAAAATTGACCGATGGCCTGCTGCTCATCGTATATAGGAGCAAGAACATCAATATCGTTTATTGCTGTTTTTGATAAACTCGGCACACCAGTTGACTCGTCTTTCTTTTTCCAATCAATGTTTTGGAAAATATCAAACACAAAAGTCAAGTCTATTTTTTCTCTCGGAATGGCATAAAATAGCGTATCTACAGTCCAAAAAGGAGCTTTAAGAATGTACGGTTTATCAATAGTTCCTTTTCTGCCAATACCGATTGCGTCCTCATTATAAGACAACGCCTCGTTTACACTGAGCATATATCCACCCGTCCCATAAACAGGAATGGGACCTTCTGACAAGTGCTTATAATCCCTACCGCTACAAACATCGACAAGGTCTTCCAGCTTACGCTGTTCCCAAGAAACAGAGAAAGAGCCAAGGAAATAGCCCTTGACTCTTTCATATTTTTGCTGATTCTAATTGCTATCATCAGCCGTTTCAATTTCAAATCCGCCGTTAAGAATAAAATCTCGGAGCAAATTATCGACCTTAACATTAACCTTTGGAGGAATAATCCTTGTCCCCTCAACCTTTTCAAAGTATGCCTTTGCTTTTGCTTTATCCACGGTCTTTTTCAAATCGTCATACCGCCCAAACTCATTGATATTCGATGAGTTCAGTTGTAGACTCATTATGTTTCTCAGCTTTTCCTCATCAAGACCTAAAGCAACCGCCACTCTATGAATTTGGTCATCTTTGGCTTTAGATAAATATTCCGTAATATAATCTCGAAGGGTTTTCCCTTCAGTTACAACCACATCACCACGCTGTATATCGTGAAGAAAGATATTGGCATACTTTTGTTCCTCCTGAGACAATGTAGCAAAGGTTTTGTGAAGCTCCGTCTCAGCTTGTTCGAGTTCTTGCTGCGTAACCCCTTCAAGATTCAGTAATTTCATATATTTCTCAAAGCGGGAGTTCATATAGTCTGCATCTATCAACCCTGTATCTATTTCGGTAATATACCCTACAAGGTCATATGGAATGTCATCTCCGCCACCTTCACCATCGCTGCCGCCAAAAAGTTCTTTATAACGCAATACCAAAATCAAATAGCTTTTTTCGTCAACAGCCATCTTGATTATTTCGCCGGTATCCACATTCAGATAGGACGATTGTTCCCACTTAAATCCTTGAATTTTTGCAGCCTCAAGATAATCATTAAATTCCTTGAATAGCTTTGCAAATTTCCGGCATACAGTTGTATCTTTAGGCAGCTTTTCAAAGTTATCTATTCCTGCGTTAGAGAACATCTCAACAATATCAGCATATATATCATTCATTTTCTGCAAATTTTCAGCAAGATGGGGCACAAATAATCCCAATGGCTTGTCCCCTGAATAAAGCTTCACTGCTGCATTGATGTTTCTTTCCATTGTATGAGGCTTGCGGTAATATCTGATTGTGCCAAACGGCTTATCAGGCCCGAAAAGGCGGTTTGTCCTTGAAAAAGCCTGAATGATGTTTTCATAGTAAAGGATTTTATCCATATATAGCGTATTAATCCACTTGGAATCAAAGCCGGTCAGCATTTGATCCACTACAATGAGTAAGTCGATCTGCTTTTCAGGCGTATTGGCTATACGCTCATACGGCTTCTTGTGTGCCAAACGAGCTGCAATATCCTTTTTCATTTTAGCGAAAGTAGGGATAGAAAAATCCTGCTCATACCTCTTATTGTAATCATCGATAATCTCGGCAAGTCCTTCTTCTTTGAAAGCGACGCCGCCGCTGTTGTCAATGTTTGGATCAAAAAGTGCTGTGATTTTCAATTCAGGCTTGACCGCTTTGATCATTCGATAGTAATTTATGGCTTCAGGAATACTGCTGGTAGCAAAGATGGCGTGAAATTTGCTATTGTGGCTGAGAGTAACCCAGTTCTCCAAAATATCCTTTACGACTGTAGTTGTATGTTCCTCCGTCTGATACTGAACACTTGGAATATAATCTTCAATTCCTTTTATATAATTTCCCTGCTTATCGTAATGTCCGACCATTCCTACCTGCTGTGCGTCCATATATTTATAGAACACCTTGCTTTTTGCAGAATCGGAAATTGCTTCTTCTTCAGTTTGTGCCTTAGCTTTCTCTAAAGCGACAACTTTACGGACATCTTTATCCTTAAATGTCAGAACCTTGTAAGGATCAAAGCCAAGGACATTCTTATCCCGTATTCCATCTGCAATACTGTAACGATGAAGTTCGTTGCCAAAAACCGTAGTGGTCGTATTTTTCTTTTTCTGATTTTCCTCCTGAATAGGTGTTCCGGTAAACCCAAAGAAAATAGCTCTTGGGAAAGTGGTCTTAATTGTAATCAACATATCGCCGAAAGTAGAGCGATGAGCCTCGTCCACTATAAAAACAATCCTCTTTTGGTTTATGTATTCAATATCACTTGCATTGACTCCGCCTGCTTCGTCCTTTATATTGCTCATTTTTTGAATTGAGGTAACAATCAAAGTATCGGCAGGTGCTGTGCTTTTGAGTTTTGTAATAAGTACACCCGTATTCTCAGTTGCCTGCACCGATTCGTTTTCATCAGCAAAACCACGATACTCTTTTAATGACTGTGTTCCCAATTCAATTCTGTCCATAAGGAATACAACCTTATCCGCATCTTTGGAGCTTGCAATCAACTGAGCTGACTTAAAGCTTGTCATTGTTTTTCCCGAACCGGTGGTATGCCAAACATAACCACCAAGTTGATTATTGCCTTCCCACTTCGTTTTTGCAACCTTATCCGATATAGCGCTTGCAGCAAAATATTGGTAACTTCTCATCACTTTCAAAACGCCGTCAGAGTCATCTGCCACGGTATAGAAACCGATAAGCTGATGCGCCATAGGTATAGAAAGAAGCGTAGAGGCAACCTTATCCCAATCATTGATAGGTTCATTATTGAAATCCGCCCAATGAAAATAATAATCAGGATTAAATTTTCCGTCCGGGCCGGGATTTGCAAAATAGACAGCTTCATTCGGCTCCATAGCAACAAAAATCTGTACTAAAGAGAAAAGCCCGGTAAAAATGCCTTCGTGTGCATATTTTTCAATTTGATTGCAGGCTTGACTCACTGGAATCCCGCTCTTTTTCAATTCAATGTGAATAACCGGCATACCATTGATCAGCAGCATTAAATCGCCACGCCTATCATTTAACAGTTTTGACTTCGTAGGGAACTTGGGCTGCTGGACAATTTGATACCGGCTCTGTCCTGCTGCAATTTCTCTGCGATCATAAATCTTCAAACTAACTTCTTTGCCAAAATGCAGTTTATCATCAGGATTATCTCTAACAATAGACACACTTTTCCCGTTTATAAAGCCATTCAACTTAAGCGGCGTTCTTAGATTTTCAATCTGCTCCAAAATCTGCTGCATTTCACTATCCGTCAATGGATAATCATTCAAACGATCAATATCTCGGTTATTGTCGAACAGAATATTCGCCCAATTCCGCAGCAAATCTTGTTCAGAGTAGTTCTTCAGGACTTCTTTTTCCCAACCCTTTTCAGAAAGGATTTTGATTAAAGCCGCCTCAAAGTCCGCCTCTTTATTAAAGACCATAACAAGTTTCCTCCAATCCTCAAAATTTGCCGTTTATCATCAAACGAACATCTTTTCAAGACACGCTTTTTTAATATTTTTCAGCTTTTCTAACTCACGCTGATGAAGGGTGATAAGGTTGTCTAAATCTGCAAAATAAGCACCGATAGTAGCCTGTTCTTTCTGGGAAGGAAAAGGAATGACCAAATCAGTAAGCATATTTAGGACAATGTAAGGAATGCCACTTCCTCTTACTTCTTCTTGAATTTTATCAGGCAGTTTGTTTCCGATAGCAACATTGAGGAATTGTCTATCGGCGGAAAAATCAGTTAATACATAGGTTCTTTGGTATGCATTGAACTTTCCATTTGCTAAATGCATATATCCCACACTGGCGCCGTTACCAGCAATAGTTATTGCAGGTCCCTCAAAAGCAGCTTTATCAATCTTAAAAACATCAATTCCTGATGTGTAAAAATCATATCGACCATCTGATACCATAGCATTTGCATCGAGCTTGCCTGTGGTAATGCTGCAAAGTTCTCCAAGCTTACGCTGTTCCCAAGCGTCAGAAAATCCCTTAAATCTAATTTCCGGCACAGTAGCACCATTTTTCGGAAACATTTTTTCAAGCATAGATTTTTTGACTTTGGTCAATTTGTCATACTTACGCTGATGAAGGGTGATAAGGTTGTCGAGTTGCTGAAAATATCCGCCTATTTTTATCTGCTCGGCTGTTGTCGGTATTTTGACCTCAGCATTTTTAATATTGTCTGAGTTAAGAGATTCAAATGTTGAGCCGCAGGAAAGTGTTTTCCAAAAACCGTCTGCATCCATTTTTACGAGCAGTTGATAAATAAATTCATTTCCTTTAATTGCAGCAACACCACGCCCGATTACCGCATTATAAGCGGTTTTTCCCATTGCTCCAGCCGGAGCACGGACACTCATTATTAAGTCACCTGCATCTGCTTTCTTGGTAATTTGAGTTGTCCAAATGCGAGGGCAAACCCAGCCGTTTTGCAAATCGGCATTACCTTGAACAAGGATATAATCGCTTGGCTCATCCGAATAGGTACTACCATCCGGCGATTGCCCCATAGTTATTTGCACGACATCACCGAGCTTACGCTGTTCCCAAGCGTCAGAAAATCCCTTAAATCTAATTTCCGGCACAGTAGCACCATTTTTCGGAAACATTTTTTCAAGCATAGATTTTTTGACTTTGGTCAATTTGTCATACTTACGCTGATGAAGGGTGATAAGGTGGTCGAGGTTAGTAAAAAACGAAGATAACTGT
>OJMI01002429.1_pt1 | contig 16437 bp, 14 predicted proteins | sample 1597131 | NCBI WGS metagenome assembly OJMI01 (sample SAMEA2452116, study PRJEB22498) | human gut metagenome | reverse complement strand
ATTCATAACCGAAACGCTGGTACGGACGTAAAGTCACCTGAAAATCAAAGGGCAGAGTCACCTCTTCCTGCAAATTCTCCGGCAATGAAAAATGACAGGTCGTCTCCGCCCAGTTTTTTAATAAAATATACTGGCTGCGGTGAAAAAATAAGGAAGTCCCCCTTCCTTGAGCAAATAAAAGCAACTCGGTATAGGTAGCGAACCATTCTTCAGGAATCAGGAATAAAGTGCCGTCATCGAGTAAAAACTCACGTTTACCCGTCAGAATATGGTCCCGGAAACGAAGCAAAGGAATCCGGCGCCCATCAGTCAGAATAACTTCTGCTTTCAATTCGAACCAATCCATCGTTTCCGATACCGAACTATCGATCTGCCAGGCTCCGATATAATAGGCCCGGCGCAATGTTTTCTGAGTGAAGCCGATCCCCATCGCTTTCAACTCATCCCCATGTGTCTGTACCCAGGTCACGGTCTTCTGCCAGGCATCGGCAATAACCTCCCCGCTCACTTTGTCCCGATCTTCGGTTTCTTTTTCAGTCTTCCAGGTCATCACAGTAACTTCCGGCAAATGGAAATACCCTTCCGTATCGTTCCTGATCCCCAAAGCAACCAATTGCCGGGCTTGCAGCTGTTCCCATTCCGGATCCCGGCTGACCTTATAGAAAGCATAGCGGTCTCCTTCCGTATATAATTCCACCAAAGCTTTCCGGGACGACCAGCCGGGAATATATTGATTACCGTATTTATATTCCATCACCAGGACCGGCATGCCGAGTATATCGCGTTCAAGTGACAGGAAGGCCTGTTTTTCTACTTCCCGGACGATCACGTCGAAACCTTGTACCTCGATCTCTTCATGCCGTACATTTTTCAGGATAAAACGCCGGAAATAGATACTTTCGTTTGCCTTGGGGATCATAATCTCCCTTTTCTGCAAAAAAGGTTGCAAACGCTGCCCGTCGAAATCTTCCGGGAAACGGAATAGCTGCCTGCCTGAAACCACCCGGCAAGGCCGCCGGGTCAGCACCTTCAACGCGTAATCACTGGGATAAAAGGTCTTTTCTCCATCTGTCAAACGCAAAATATAACGGGTAAACTCCCCTGTCCTTTCGAATTTCAACAATGCCCGCAAAGGAACGGATTTAAGCATCAGGCGCTGATTCTTATAAAAATTATCTAAACGACTGGTTTTCAAAAACAAAGGACAACCCGCTTCGGTCAGTTCATCCAGTACCTGTGCGACATACTTATCGATATAAGGCCGGATATCTTCACGGATATACGCTTCCTCCACTTTTTGCAGGAACATACGTTCATCCTTAAATTTTTTCCGGCCAAACTGTTTGAAAAGCATAGGGGTATCGTACTTACGGATCGTTTCCGTAATCTTTCTGACTACAGGCCATACTTCCAGGTCTTCATCCCCGATATACCGACCTATACTTTGAAAAAAATCACCGGCATCTATTGCCCGGTTGGCATACACCATCCAGCAATCCCAACGCTTCTCATATGATAAGATAAAAATAATCCGCTCCATCGCTTAAAAAAGAGAGCGCAAAGATACAAAATTATGTGCCAAACCATACTCCCGTCAACCGCCGAATTCCTCCGACCGCATCACCACCGCTTCGTATGGCCGTAAAGATACTACCTTATCTAACTGAGGCAGATCGCCATAGTTGCACATTAAAATTTCCGCTCCCTGCATATCGATTCCCGGATAAGCCTCAGCCTGTTTGGAAGAGAAATTCAGTACAACAAGATAGTGATATTTTTCTCCTTTACGGAGATAAGTATAGGTCCGGGGATTTTTTGCATCCAACAAGGTATAGCCGGCATAAACAAGATCCGGAGAACTTTTCCGTAAAGCGATCAATTGCCGGAAATAGTTCAATACCGACCAGGGATCTTTTTCCTGGGCCGCGACATTGATTTTCCGATAGTCGGGGTTCACTCCGATCCAGGGCATTCCGGTTGTAAAACCGGCTTGTCCCGAGTTATCCCATTGAAAGGGTGTCCGCGCATTATCCCGGGAAGTCTGTTGCTGCATCTGAAGAAACCATTGCGTATCTCCTTTGCGTTTTTCTATCTGTTTGTATTGGTTCAAAGTCGCAATATCCCGATAATCCCCGATCCGGTCGAACTTCGGATTACACATCCCGATTTCATCACCTGCCAACCAATAAGGAGTGCCCCGCATCGTCAGTAAAAAAGTCGCCAGCATCTTAGCGGCATATACTCTGAATTGCGGGCGGTCATCTCCAAAACGACTCAACATCCGGGGCTGATCGTGATTTCCCAGATAAATGGCAGGCCATCCCTTCCCGACCGCTTTATCCCAACCGGAGAACATTTTTTTCAAAGCGATCAGGCTATAGCCGATACCTGAATCGGGACAATCGGCCGTTGTATAATTCCGGACTTCCGAAGGGCCGAATCCATATAACATATCCAATTCCTGCCGCTCGGGCCCGACAAATAAGTAACGGCCGAACCTTCTCCAACGGTCATTATATCGTATTTACTCAATACTTCGCGGTTCATTTCGTGCAAATATTCGTGCAAATGAGGTCCATGTGCATAAGAAGAAAACAAATCCGGATACTTCTTCCGGTCGATAGGCGGGAAAGCCGGGTCTTTAGCGATCAAAGGAATAGAATCCATCCGAAAACCATCGATTCCTTTATCGAACCAAAAACGCATCATATCATACACCGCTTCTCTCACCTCCCGGTTTTCCCAATTGAGATCGGGCTGTTTCCGCGAAAAATAGTGTAAATACCAGGCCCGGGTATGAGGGTCGTAAGTCCAGGCCGACTCCTCGAAATAACTCGGACGCAAGGGAGGAGTTTCCTGTTCCACCGGCCACCAGTGATAATAGGTATAATACGGATTCTTCCGCGACTTGCGGGCTTCCTGAAACCAGGGATGCTCGTCACTGGTATGATTTACGACCAAATCCAGTATCAGTTTTAAATTCCGGGCATGCACTTCCCGAAGTAACAAATCGAAATCTTCCATCGTTCCGAACTCTTTCATAATAGCCCGGTAATCACTGATATCGTATCCATTATCATCATTAGGCGAAGCATAAATCGGATTCAGCCAAATCACATCGACTCCCAGGCTTTTGATGTAATCCAAACAGGAAATGATTCCGCATAAATCTCCGATTCCATCACCATTACTGTCTTTAAAACTACGGGGATATATCTGATAAACCACCGCTTCTTTCCACCAAATTCTGTTATTCTGTTCCATATCTGTTTCGGTTAAAACGAACGGGTTAAATTAATTTATAAAGTTATATACCCTACGAACACTTTTTTACGGCCACAAAATGGCCGATCATGGAGTCCGGTATGAAACTGTCGAATGACACGCCGTTCGATACTCTTTTAACGTCAGAAAAGATCAGAAGTTTCTAAATAATCTTATCATAAGAACTTTATGGCGTAAAATTTCGTTTTAAACAGGAAACCAATACAAAAAAATATGGAAAACGGAGTCATGATGCAATATTTCGAGTGGAATATGCCCAACGATGGGGATTTGTGGAATCAGTTGAAACGGGATGCCTCTCATTTACATGCGATCGGAATTACGGCTGTCTGGATTCCCCCAGCCTACAAAGCCCTGAAACAAGACGATGAAGGATATGGTACTTATGATCTTTATGATCTGGGAGAATTCGATCAAAAAGAAACCATCCGGACAAAATACGGTACCAAACAGCAACTACAGGAAATGATCGACGAGCTGCACAAAAATCAGGTCGGTGTCTATCTGGATGCCGTGATGAACCACAAAGCCGGAGCGGACTATACCGAAAAATTCATGGCCCGGGAAGTAAACCCCGACCAAAGAACAGAACAACTCGGTGAGCCCTATGAAATCGAAGGATGGACCGGTTTCAATTTTCCGGGCCGGGGAAATAAATACTCGGATTTCAAATGGCACTGGTATCATTTTTCAGGCATCGACTGCGACGTAGCTACCGGTAAAAAAGGAATTTTTCAGATTGTCGGTGAAGGAAAAACCTGGAGTGAGGGGGTAGACGACGAAAACGGCAACTACGATTTCCTGATGTTTGCCGATATCGACTTCGATCACCCGGAAGTAGTGGAAGAAATGAAGAAATGGGGGATCTGGGTCAGCCAGGAATTACACCTCGACGGGATGCGTCTCGATGCCATCAAACACATCAACGATCAATTTATCGCACATTTCCTCGAAGCCGTCAGAGCTAAACAAGGACAACAATTTTATGCCGTAGGGGAATATTGGAAAAACGATAAAGACTCGTTGGACAAATACCTTTCCGAGGTTAAATATAAGATAGACTTATTCGATGTCCCTTTACATTATCATTTTTTCCAGGCTTCACAAAAAGGCAGGGACTACGATTTACAAGAACTTTTCAACGACACCCTGGTCAACGACCATCCCGACTTAGCGGTCACTTTTGTAGACAATCACGATTCCCAGAAAAACAGTTCCCTGGAATCTCAAGTCAAAGACTGGTTCAAACCTCTGGCCTATGGCTTGATCTTATTGAGAAAAGACGGGTATCCCTGTATTTTCTACGGCGATTATTATAGCATTAAAAGAAAGCAATCTCCTCACCGTCCGATCCTGGATATTTTATTGGACGCCCGTAAAAAATATGCCCACGGCGAACAGCTAGACTATTTCGATCACCCCAATACAATCGGCTTCACCCGTAAAGGGGATGAAGCCCATCCGCATTCCGGCCTGGCCCTTCTGATCTCGAACGGTGAAGACGGAGATAAAATTATGCAGGTAGGCACAGAACACCAAGGAGAAATATGGCACGAAATTACCGGTAACCGCCAGGAAGAAGTAACCATAGATGAAGAGGGAAACGGTAAGTTTACAGTATCCGGTAGTAAACTGGCTGTTTGGGTCGTAAAGATCTGATCCGGCAGGATAGGCCGGCAATCTCTTTCCTCCGGTATGAGTACAAGACAAACTGTCTGTAAACGATAGCATGCCTTGTACTCTTTTCTCTAGTCATTCCCTGTCCGCCCAACCCCGCCTCCCCCGGTATTGTTATCCCACCGATTTTTTCATCCGATATCCCCGGATATACAGGGAAAAATTTTAATAATTTTTCCTATTTTTGCAATGGTAATTTTACCGGATTTTAAAGGTAGATATCATTCCACGGTTTTCAATGAATACTTCTTTTGCAGACATAGAAAAAAAGGAGAACCGGAAGGACCTGATTATTTCAATATGTGTATTCTTATCGGGGTTCTCCTGTTTTGCCCAGCTCTACTATTTCCAGCCTTTGTTACCGGATTTAGCCAAAGATTTTATTCTCTCGGCCAGCGAAAGCAGTTTCGCTATTTCTTTTTCGACTTTGGGAATGGTCTTCGGTCTTTTTACCACCATGTTCGTGGCCGACCGCATTCCCCGGAAAAAAATGATCGGTACCGGTTTACTCAGTTCGTCGATCTTTTCCGTTGCGGCCTCTTTCTCCCCGACCTTTCTTCCGCTGATTTTGCTCAGTGCTGCCAAAGGTTTTCTATTATCCGGAGCCACATCCGTATCCATGGCTTACATTGCGGAAGAGGTATCGTCCCGCAACAAAGGGAAAATCATGGGCCTGTATATCGCCGGAAACGCATTGGGAGGTATGGCCGGACGAGTCATTTCATCCTGGATCGGAGCCCTTTACACCTGGCGGATCGCATCGGTCAGCATCGGTTTGATCTGCGCCTTATTCGCCATACTGTTCTTACTGTTCAGCCCCCGCTCCACCAACTTTATGCCCCGCAAGGAAAGCTTCCATACCCTCATCATAGCAAATCTCCAACTGATCACCTCAAAAGCATTGATCCCTTTCTACCTGACCGGAGGATTGATCCTGGGGGTTTTCGTCAGTTTATACAATTACCTGGGATTCTATCTGACCAAAGCACCTTTCAATTTCCCGGAACATTATATCCACTATATTTATTTAATGTATATATTCGGTATTTTCGGGTCGATTGCGACAGCCGGACTCACCCGGTACTTCACTCATTTTAAGGTATTAAAAGCCATGTTTTTAGTTTCAGCTGCCGGCATTTTACTATTATACATTACCGACTTCCGGGTCGTGACTTTAGGACTGGCTGTATTTACTTTCAATTTTTTCGTCGTACATGTTTTATGCAACCGTATTGTCAGCGATTACAATCTCTCCAAGCGTTCGGTCACTATCTCTATTTATCTGCTCACCTACTACCTGGGATCCAGTTTGCTGGGTTGGGGTACGGGTGTGATCCTGGACACCTGGGGATGGCAATATTTCCTGGGGAGTCTGATCCTGATCCTCCTGATAAATTACGGTATTGTTATCGGAGGTATAAAGCGCATGCGAGCCGATCTTTCTTAGGCTTCCGGCCCTTCTGCCAAAAGCCGGTTATATATATTGAAGTCCTCCGGCCCGAAACAGACGACAATCACCTGTTCAAAACCGGGATAAACAGCCAAAAAACGAGTGATCTCCCGGAACGCGATCCGGGCAGCCTCAAGTTTGGGATAACGATATACTCCGGTACTGATACAGGGGAAAGCGATGGTTTTCAACCCGTTCTCTACTGCCAGCCGCAAACTGTTACGATAACAGGAGGCTAACAATTCCGGTTCATGATGCCCGCCGTCCCGATAAACCGGTCCTACCGTATGTATCACATGAGCCGCCGGCAAACGATACCCTTTCGTAATCTTCGCTTCTCCTGTCGGGCAACCGTTCAATTTCCGGCATTCCTCCAGCAATTCAGGTCCGGCCGCCCGATGAATAGCCCCATCGACACCTCCTCCGCCCAACAACGAAGAATTCGCAGCATTCACAATCGCATCTACCTTTAAATGTGTAATGTCATCCAAAAGAATTTCCAAACGTTTCATAATCCGATTTAGTTTATAAACTTCACAAACTAAAATTTATCGTACCGATAAATTTTCAGCCCTGTTTCAGGTATCGTGGTGAAAATATCCGCTGTCCCCAAAGTGTTTGCAGGATACCACGCAATGAAAGATATACCAGAAATGCCAACCACAGGATATGATTATCGGTTCCTCCCGCAAAACAGTAATAAATCAGGAAAAAAGCCTCTGCTGCGACTGCCATAGCCCACAGCATCTGGCGGGTAGCCGTAGCTCCGATCAGGATACCGTCCCATAAAAAAGCACTGAAACCTGCTAAAGGAATGGCCAATACCCAATAATAATAATCTCCTGCCACCCGGATCACCTGTTGATCATTGGTCAATAAACTTAAAAAATTTTTCCCTCCTACGCCATACAACAAGGTAAATAAAAGTGACATCCCGACTCCCCAACCGAATAAATTGCGCACCGCATGCCGGAGCTGTTTCAGATCACAAGCCCCGATATACCGCCCGGCCAGCGCTTCGGCAGCATAGGCAAAACCATCCATAATATAGGAAAAAAGGGTAAAAAGCTGCATCAGCAAAGTATTCACTGCGAGAATAGTATCGCCCTGACGTGCACCGGTAGAAGTGAAAAAAGTAGTGACGGCGATTAAGCAAACAGTCCTTAAAAAAATATCCCGGTTAACGGCAAAAAAACGGCGCATAGCCACCGATTGTAAACTATTGCGCAAAACGATCCGGGAACGCAACCACCCGTAACGCTTTCTCCACAATAACAAAGCCATAGCCAATCCCGACCATTCGGCCACCACGGTTCCCAAAGCCACCCCTTCCACCTTCATGCCCAGGACGAACACAAAACAGAGGCTACAGACAATATTGATGATATTGACCGCGATAGCGATATACATGGGGAAACGGGAATTCTGCATTCCGATAAACCATCCCTTGAAACCATACATCGCCAATACAGCCGGAGCCCCCCAAATACACACCCGGAAATAGGTGACGGCATATTGTTCTACCTCCGGGCTGGTATCCAATAAATAAAAGGCCAGCCGTTCGACAGGATATTGCAGGATCAGAATAGCGGCAGCAGAAATCAAACCGACACTGACCGCTTGTACCAATACTTTTACCTCTGCATCGGCATCCTTACGTCCATAGGCCTGAGAAGTCAACCCACTGGTACCCATACGCAGGAAACCGAAATTCCAGTAGAGGATGTTGAACAACAATCCTCCCACCGCAATTGCACCGATATAGGCCGCCGATCCGAGATGCCCGACAATCGTGACATCCACCAAACCGAGTAAAGGGACTGTGATATTAGATACAATAGAAGGTATCGCCAGTTGTAAAATCCGTCGGTTCATCCCATCAATTATTTTCGTATACCGTAGCTCCCCAATCCAAAGTATAATAATAGGTATTCATATCAGACCATTCCGAAAAAGGAATATATGAAGTCAGGCCGCTAAACTTATCGGCAGGCACCTCATCACCGAACAATTTTTCGGTAGCTGCCTTGTAGATCACAACCCGGTCTAGTTGTTTCTTAAACGAGTTATATTCCTCTTCGGTTGTCATCTTCCGGATATAGTCGCCGAAATCGAAAAATACCATAGGCAATCCCCCCTTACTCAGCGGATAATGCCAGGCTCTCACATAGTCGGTCTTCCCGGCTAAAAGAGTGCGTACCTTCGCTACCAAAGGTTCTAATTCTTCGGTCTTTACCAGCCCGACCACCGCCGAACGCCACAGGGAATTAACCTGATATTTATTGTAATGGTTATAATATTCCCGGCAAATCTGTTTCATAGCCTCTTCTCCTCCCCAAAGCAAAGGCATCATTTTTTCATAGGGAAACCCGTCGGAAATCACCTCTGCCGGAGAGGCGATCATATAATCGGTTTTATTTCTCAATTCGTAAGCCACCTCGATACCTCCCATAAAACATACATCCCAAAGGATAAAACTGAAATGTCCGGGCAAGCGGGCAGCCATCTCCCGGATATCCATATAAGCCTTCCCCGTTGTTCCGGGATGTTCGTCTTCGGCATAATATTTCGTCCTCGGCATATCCGGAAGGAATATTCCGGCGGCACCCACCCCAGACCATGCGACCACAATACCAACCCATAGGAAGAGGCCGGATATCTTTTTTGCACTTCCTTTACCACCCTTGCCAACACTTCGGGTGAAGCCGAATTTTCTTCTGTATAAGTCTCCAAGGTATCCAGACGGCACCCTTTCCCCCCTTTAACGGTCAGCAGACGAGGCACATCATACCGGCGATCGATATAAATCACCAGCCGTCCTGCCGTTTGTTCCATCCCTTTCAGGATAGACTTTATATTGGTTTCACCGTCTTTATTCAGATTATTATCGGCTGCCATATAAATCAATACGGTACGTTCGCCGTATTCCGGCTCGATCTTATCGGAATCATGGCAAGCGCTAAAGATCATAACGCTATATATCAGAAAGAAAAAACGAATTTTACTAAATACCTTGAACTTCATCGGGCTTTATGCTTTAATCGATATCATTATTTTGCGTGTAAAGATACAAAAAAAAACGATAAAGCATTATATTTGTTCCGTGGAATCGATCGGCACAGAAGTCACCGGCTCCTTGCTTCCCATCGATAAAACCCTATATTTTCAAATTGTAAAAAAATGCAACCTGTCATTTACCCTATCGAGAAAAAGAAGCTTATCGCCGAGCTGACTGAAGAACATTTTATGCGGAAGACGAATAAAGGCGGTAATGAAATATATACCTTCGATGCTCATTCTGCTCCAAACCTGATGCAGGAAGTCGGGCGTATCCGCGAGCTTACGTTCCGTAGTGCCGGAGGTGGTACCGGGAAAGAAACCGACATCGACGAATTCGATGTCGATCCACAAACTCCTTATCAGCAACTGATCGTCTGGGATCCCCAGGAACAGGAAATTATCGGAGGCTACCGTTATATTCTTTGTGACCATCTATCGCTCAATGCCGAAGGAGAACCGAACCTGGCGACAACCGAACTTTTCCGTTTTTCAGATCAATTCAAATCCGATTACCTGCCGAAAATGATCGAACTCGGACGTTCTTTCGTACACCCGATCTACCAGTCGACCCGCATGGGACGAAAATCTGTTTTCGCTCTGGACAATCTCTGGGACGGATTGGGAGCCCTCACGGTAGAACATCCCCAGATAGAATATTTTTTCGGGAAAGTGACGATGTATACCAGTTTTAATATTCAGGCCCGGAATATGATCCTCTATTTTATAGATAAATATTTCAAGGATACAGTAGGTTTAGTGGTTCCCATCCATCCCCTGGATATTCAAATCGACGAGGAGCAGATGAAAAAAATCTTTATCGGTAATAATTATAATGAAGATTACAAGATATTGTCCCATTATGTCCGGGAATTGGGAGAAAACATTCCTCCCCTGGTAAATGCTTATATGAGTCTGTCCCCTTCGATGAAGATGTTCGGAACAGCCATCAACCCCGGTTTCGGCGGAGTGGAGGAATCTGCGATATTGATAAAAATTGCAGATGTATACGAAGCCAAAAAGAAACGGCACATTTCTACTTACATCCCCCGTATTCTCGGAAGACTGAAAGGGAAAAAATGACCGAAAGCGGGACATTCAATAATAACATAAAGCTAGCCAACTGATTCATATTTAAAACATTGTGGATCAGTTGGCTTTTTTGTATCTTTAGATATTCCCCCAAAAATAAGATTCGGTAGCCCAAACGGAAGAAATATCCGGACTAGGATATGGCTAAGATACGGAATACTACAATAAATGGCGTATGAAATAATATCCCGTTCTAGTTTCTCTCTCACTACAAAACTAAATTTACGATACCGAGCAATTCAAGAACCGGAACATACGAAAAATGGAGAGCCTGTTACCTAAAAAATACTCTTCGGGTATATTATAGAATATTAGAATTTTTTTTCTTAAAATAATTTATTTTACTTTATTCCGTTAATACAATGTTTAACCTAGAGAAAATAGGACGATCGACAGACCAACTTTTGACAGAGACAATCTGTCGTCGTCCCACCACTCCCCTAAAAAAGAAAGAGAGGCCGCAATGTACTGATTTTTTCGTATAGTTTCGCTGCAAGGCAGGGAGAATTATAAATCCAATTAAAAATCAAATTGATCCAATTACTTAAAATTTAATATTTAAAAGAATATGAAAATAAAATTAATTTTTGGAAGTTGCATATGTATTATGTTAACAATTCTCAATTTCATAAACATGTTAAATGTAGATAATTCAAAATTAGAACTTCTCTTCGATAAAGTAGAAGCATTTGCAGCAGGAGAGACTTTACCTCCTGTTGACGTTAATTGTAGCGGCAAAGGATGGGGACGTTGTTATGAACCAATAGGTTCTGCCCACTATTGGTGGTGTAAAGAGACAGGTTTTCTAAGTGATTATTGCGATAAACCTTTCGATTATATGTAAAATGAAAAAGGAATTTGTTTTCATCATGTTTCAACAAAATTTGAAAACAAATTCCTCAAATTATTTATTTAATAACTACCATTGAAATGAAAAATACCATTCTTATATTAGTTCTCTGCCTATTTATCGGCAGCTGTAAAGACTCACTCACCGTTAACGAAGAAGTAGATACTATCACCGCTTCTATCGAACAGGAAGACGAGATATCCCTGTTCGATTTCGTTTCCCAGGTCCGTCTGATTCCTTTGGAAACGACAGATTCTTCATTAGTCGCCCATATTACTAAAATTATTACCTCTAAAGACAAGATTTTTATTTACGATCGTATCCAGAATCAAATTTTCATTTTCAACCGAGAAGGACAGTTTATTTCTAAAATAAACCGAAAAGGGAGAGGACCCGAAGAATATATGTCTATTTCAGATTTAGCCATAAATCCTTTCAACGGATGCCTGGAGATACTCGATCCCTGGGGAAAACTGCTTGCTTTTGATTTAAACGGTAAATATCTCCATTCTTTCAGGTTACCCAAAGACCTGCATGCATACGATGAATTCATTCCTTTGAGCCGAGACAGTATTGCCTTTTATAGTCTATCAGAACCTTCTACATTAAATATTTATTCCCGGACTACTTCAAAAATCGTTTACAGTGGTTTTAAAAGTTCAAAAAAATTATCCATAAACTCGCCCTTGAGCAGTTTTTACCGTTTCCGAGACACCGTATATTTTTCCCGTTATTTATACGATGATGTATTCGCCATTACCCCGACAAACATAGCTCCTGCCTATCGATGGTTTTTCCCGGGACACAAATACGACCCGAACGAAGTGATTCCCGAATACGACCGAAATAATAGAAAAGATTATTTTGCCATACAGGAATTACTCCCCTATACGCATGTCAATAACCTGGAAACCGATTTATACCGTTATACTTGTCTCTCTATCCGATCCGGCAAAAAATATGTAAATGTTCTACACAATAAAAAGACACAGCGGAATATTGTATTTCACAAAACCAAAGAAGGAGTCATCTTCACTCCCTATGTTCTAAACGATTCCATTGCTCTCGGTCCCATCGAACCCTGGAGAAAAAAAGAAGAATATCTGAATGAACAAGTACTCGACGACGAAAACAATCAAATATTAAATCAGCTGACAGAAGATAGTAATCCTATTCTAATCGAATATATTTTAAAAAAGGAATAGTTATGAAAATGAAATATATTATTATTCCCACAATCGTTTTCAACTTAGTATGTTTATCCATATTTATATCTCGACAATATAAGAAATATCATACTCGGAAATCCAATTATATACACTATATTGAAACAATCAAAGCAAAAATAATCAAAGAAATAGAAAATACCCCCTTCTATACTAGTACAGATCCAGAGATAAATATATCTGCAAAAAATATCTTAGTTTTCCATTTCTCAATGGAAGCTTGTCAACCGTGTCTCGAGGAAATAAGTGAAACCATCAAATCAGAGTTTCCCAACTATACAAAAAATAAATATATTATATTTTTTTCAAATGATATTGAAAACAGATTAAGAAAAAACTTTTTAGGGAAACAAATAACTACTTCATTAAAAAAAGAAAAAATTCCACTAAGCAAATATACTACTCCATTATTGTTTACAATAGATTCAAACAATACTGTGCAAAATATTTTCATTCCAGACAAAGACGACACAGAGTCATTGAGAAATTATTTAAAAAAAATAAAGAACAATTATTTCAGTAAAATGTAAATACTCAAATTAAATTCAAATTTCCATGAAGAAACTCCTCAAAACCCTTTTCCAATACCTGATGGTAATCGTCCTCTCACTGACAATCACATTATCCTAAAGCTGTTTGTTGTGGATTTCTATTCGATTTCCGCCTGAATTGGAATATTCGGAAAATGGGACTGCTACATACCCCGACAAGGAAACTATATCGCTCTCGATACAACAGCATGCTGCAAAAATACTCTTCGGGTATATCATAGAATATTGAAAACTTTTTACAAAATAGGGACATTCGGGAAATAACACAAAATCAGCCAACCAATTCATGTTCAATTCTTTGTGAATTAGTTGGCTAATCAGCGTCAAAACTTGGGAGTGTATTATTCCATCTCTTTTTCAATTCCGGCAATCTGCTCGACATTCAAATCGCTTTCGTTACTATTGGAAGCGATGTCGTAATGTCTCAGGGGATTCTGGGCTAACTCGGCATTCATCTGCCGGTTATTATACACATCGATAGCCAGATAAAGTGCATTACGCATACCCGATTCATCCGCTATACCCTGTCCGGTAATATCATACGCCATACCATGCACCGTAGAGGTATATACAATAGGCAATCCTGCCAATAACACCGCTCCTTCATTACCCTCTATCGTTTTGAAAGGAATCATCCCCTGGTCGTGATACATGGCCAGAATAACATCGAATTTTTCAAATTCTACACCACTGAACAATCCGTCCGGCGCATAAGGTCCCAAAGCCATGATCCCATTATCCCGGGCTCGTTCGATCGCCGGAATAATCACATTCCTCTCTTCTTCCCCATACATACAGTTCTCGCCGGAATGGGGATTGAGTCCCAATACGGCAATCCGGGGCTTCCGGATGGTAAAATCTTTCTTCAGACAAGCATCCAGCAACTTCAGTTTATAGTAAATATTGTTGACCGTAATATTTCCGGCAATATCCCGGAACGGCAGATGATTGGTAACGAATCCCATCTTCATCTTTTCACCCACCAACAGCGGCATGACATTACGGGTTTCATATCTTTCGCTAAAAAATACCGGACAACTCGCTGCGGGCTTAAAGGAATTGCACCCTTGAGGAGCTCCTACCAGGACATCGATCTCATTCCGGTCCAAAGCAGTCAGAGCAGCCTTCAATGCCAGCACCGCCGCATCGTCCGATTCCGGCGTCTCCTGGCCCAAATCCACTTTGATCGCATCGTCGACACAATTGACGATATTACACCTTTTCGGATTCGCATCACGGGCATTCTGAATACTATTCAAACTGAAATTTTCTATATTTAAAGCTTTCCGATGATAAGCAGCCACCTTCGAGGATCCGAACAATACCGGGGTACATACTTCGCAGATCCGGTTTTCTGCCATCATTTTAATGATCAACTCATAGCCAATACCATTGACATCTCCATGAGTAAATCCCACTGTAAGTCTATTCTCCATATCATACTCTGTTTGTAGCTTACAAATATAATAATAACTGGGCAAACCCGATCGTAGTAATTCCATTTATTTTTGTTTTGTTACAGCGTTCATTCAGGAATGAGTTATTCTCTGAAAAACAACCACCGAATTCAGACATATTGCTTAACTTAGCCCATCGATAAATAAACCTTTTCAGTAACCGGATTTATGGAAATTACAGATAAACACATTGAACAATTCCTGGCAGCTGCACATCAAACCGGCGAACGGCGGTTGACCCGTTGCAGCAGTGGTAATCTATCCTGGCGTATCGGCGAATTCGCCCTGATCTCGGCAACAGGCTCCTGGCTTCCCGAACTGCAAGCCGGCCAAATCTCCATTTGCCGGGTCGCGACCGGTGAAATTACAAACGGTATCCACCCTTCTATGGAAAGCGGCTTTCATTTACAAATCCTGCAAAACCGCTCTGATGTAAATGTCGTATTGCATTGTCAAAGTATTTATGCCACGACGATTGCCTGCATGAAAAAGAAACCCGATAATTTCAATGTCAGTATAGAAATCCCCTGTTATTGCGGGAGAGAAATAGCCATCGTCCCCTACTATCGTCCCGGTTCGGCCGAATTAGCGAAGGCTGTCAGCGAAGCCCTGCTCAATCACGATGCTGCACTTCTGGAAAAACACGGACAAGTATACGCCGGAAAAGATTTGAAAAGTACGATTGAAAAAGCTGAATTTCTGGAAATGGCCTGTGAAATCATGATCCATAGCGGCATGAATTACAACCCGCTCACTTTGCCGGAAATCGAAGAACTGGAGCAATACCTCCGCGGCAAACACCGATAAAAAAACCCGGAACCGAGACTGGTTCCGGGCGATAAATCACTTCGTATCCATTATTCCTCACTACCGGTTTCCTGATTGTCTTCTGTTCTTTCAGGCCGTGATTCACGACGTTCGGGACGTTCACGTCTTTCGCCACGATCGTGTCTTTCCGGACGTTCCCGTCTTTCACCCCGGTCATTTCTATCACCACGCGGACGCTCTGATCTTTCCTGATAACCTTCCGGTTTCGGCAGCAATGCCTTGTGTGACAAACGTAATTTTCCGGTTTTAGGATCCACTTCCAGTAATTTCACCTGAATATGATCGCCTTCTTTCAATACATCCTCTACTTTCTCGATCCGTTTGTAATCAATTTCAGAGACATGCAACAAACCGTCTTTTCCCGGCAGGATTTCAATAAAAGCACCGAAAGGCATAATCGATTTTACAATACCGTCGTACACCTCACCAACTTCCGGTTTAGCGACGATAGCCCGAATCCGTGCCAGCGCCTTATCGATCGATTCCTTATTGGTAGCCGAAACGTCGACAATACCTTTATTACCAACTTCTTCAATATTGATGGTAGCACCTGATTTTTCCTGAATATCCTGGATAATCTTTCCTCCGGGACCAATCAGCGCACCGATCTGATCTTTGTCGATAGTAACGGTAACAATACGGGGAGCGTGCGGTTTCAGGTCTTCACGCGGAGCCGGCATGGTTTCGGTGATGATATCCATGATATGCATCCGTCCTCGTTTCGCTTGTTCCAAAGCCTGTTCCATAATTTCATAAGAAAGTCCGTCTACCTTGATGTCCATCTGGGTAGCGGTAATACCGTCACGGGTTCCTGTTACTTTGAAGTCCATATCGCCCAGGTGATCCTCGTCGCCCAGGATATCGGACAATACAGCATATTTAGCACACCCTTTATCGGTAATCAATCCCATAGCGATACCTGTCACCGGTTTTTTCATCGGTACACCGGCATCCATCAAAGCCA
>OJMI01002426.1_pt1 | contig 16447 bp, 15 predicted proteins | sample 1597131 | NCBI WGS metagenome assembly OJMI01 (sample SAMEA2452116, study PRJEB22498) | human gut metagenome | reverse complement strand
TCAGTGACTTGTTTGACAAATCGAATTTCAAAAATGTCAAAGACCGATATGATTCAAGTGAACCGAATTTATTTAATTTTTAACCTTGTCCATTTTTAGTGGACAGTAGTGACATATAGTCCAGTTTATGGTATGGAGAGGATATATACCGGCCATTGTTACTACTTTGTTATGTCTTCCGTATTGCATTGGAGTTATCTGTGAAGTATCGCTTCCTTTTACTTCGGGTGAATGGGTAATATATACGTTGTTGGGATTAATATTGGGTGGATTGAATTTATTTGTGATGCATAAGTTTGTAAGTTGAAAAGTATATTGAAAAAATATTTGTATATGAGACATATTCCTGATGTTCTTCTTGTTCACGGTGGTCCGGGAGCCATTGGAAGTTTGCACCCGATGGCAATTCATTTATCAAGATATCATAATGTATTGGAATGCATTCAAACGAAATATTCCGTTACGGAACTGAAAGATGAACTTAGAACACAGATAGGGAAACTTCCTGTGCCCTCTGTTACTCTTGTCGGACATTCGTGGGGTGCATGGCTTGTTATGATGGTAGCGGTAGAACATCCGGAGTTGGTAGACAGATTGATATTGATTGGTTGTCCGCCTTTTGAGGAAAAATATGTATCACTTATTTTGGAAAACAGATTGAGTCATCTTCATGAACGTGATAAAATACGTTTTATGGAGATAATGGCGGAACTGAAAAGAGAGGTAACAGAGTATGTACTGCATCTGCTTGAACAATATGTGATGAAGACAGATAATTATCATCTGGTATCAGATGAAGTACACAGTAATGTTGATCGTAGGATGTATGAAGCAGTATGGGGTGAAGCTGAGATTATGCGTAGAAGAGGAGATTTAAAGAAAATGCTTTTTGATATTAAGTGCCCGGTAACGGTTATACACGGAGATTATGATCCACATCCTTTGGCTGGAGTTCTTACTCCGTTACATGAAGCTGGGGTATCTTATCAGTTTCATCTTCTCTCACATTGCGGTCATTCTCCCTTTCTTGAGATTGAGGCATCCTCAGATTTTTATTCTTTAATGAACGAACTGATTGGTTGATATCATGTTGATATGTATTTGAATTTATATTTTTTGTAATATTTATATTGCTGTAAATCTGTCTGTTGTAAAATGAAGAAAAAATTTTTTCAAAAACAGATAGGGGTTTTTACAGGGAGATGCGTTATACAGTTGAAAGCAGCTTAGCTAAGAGCTATTTAAGGAAGGTAATGACCGAGACTTCCTTTCTTCTTTGATAATCTGTTATCAGATGAGTCAGTAAACGTATCTTCGGTCTGTAACATTATAAAGCAAAATAATATGAAAAGTATGAATTTTAAAGCAGTAGCATTATTTTTGTGCATGGTTCTGGGAGTTAATATGGTTTATGGTCAGTCAGATAAAGGAGCAGTTTCTACTTCCAAACATGAGGTTCGTTTATCTGCCAGTGACGGATTGACGATGGGAAGTGTCAGCATTCTCGGTATGGGTATATCAGATGCATTGACCGGTACCAAAAGAGTTGATGATAAGTATAGTCTTGTATATGGTCTGGGATACCGTTATTCTTTGAATCGTTTCCGTGTGGGAGCTGATTTAGGATTCTCGCAGTCGAAGAGTAAACTGGTTCTGTCTGGTGAAAAGACGCCTGCAGTTAAGGAACGCGAATTGAATTTCCTTGTTTTGTCGACAGCTGAGTTTGTATATTATCGTAAAGGAATTTTGGAACTGTACGGTGGTGCTGGTGCCGGTGTGAATTTAACCCGTCATACTGAAACCGGATTGACTGAAGCAGGAAAGCGGATTGCACGTAAGGCAGATTTGTCAACTTCATTTGCTTATCAGGTAAATCCTATAGCTATCCGTTTAGGAAATGACCGTATCGGTGGATTCCTGGAAGCCGGATTGGGAAATAAAGGTTTTCTTACAGCCGGTATCAGTTTAAGATTTTAATAGTTGAACATCATGATCGCAACATTGCCAGTCTGAATATGAGGACAGACAGAAAAGATAGGTTTAAAGAACGTTTTCAGAAGCATTATTCCAGGTTGTGTCACATCGCTTACGGATATGTGGCCAACCGGGATGATTCGGAAGACATCGTACAGGAACTGTTTATAAATGTGTGGAATAAGGGTAAGGATGAATTGCCCGAGAATGAATTTGTTCCCTACATGAATATGGCGGTAAGAAACAGCTGTATCTCATTTTTGCGCGGAAAGCAGGACGGAACACTTTCTATAGACGAACACATGAATGAGACAAGTCTTGTTGCATCGGAAGAACACGATGAAAACCGTCCTCATCCAGAAGAAGTATTGGAAGATGCTTTATCATCCTTACCTCCGAAATGTAAGGAGATATTTATGATGGCCAAGTTGCGTAATATGAAATACCGTGAGATAGCGCATGAATTGAATTTGTCAGAGAAAACCATAGAAAACCAGATGACAAAGGCTATTCGGTTGTTGCGTGAATATGTATCTCAGAAGGGAGTATTGTTGATTTCTGTTATTTTTGTTGTTGTATCGGTCTTGCTAAATTTGTAGAATATGAAGGATAAGTATGATATAGATGAACTGTTGGCACGGCATTTTGCCAACGAACAGCTGAGTGATGACCAGAAGCTCGAACTGGAGACTTGGATAAAAGAGAATTCAAAAGAGTTTCAGAGTCTGAGCAAACTGATACAAGGTATGAGTGATACTCCGGCAGATATTCACTTTGATGCAGTGCGGGCTTGGGATAAGGTTGAATCTCAATTGGCCGAGCATGCAGAGAGAACCTCTTTCAGACGCCGCATGTTATATATCGGTTCTGTTGCCGCTTCGCTGATATTGCTGTTTTCTTTAGGCTTTTATTATTTCTATGAACCGGAGGTCGATGCCCAGAGATATGTGAATGCTGGTGATACCGAACAACTTATTGTCTTGCCGGACAGTTCGGAGGTTACGTTGTCACCGAAGGCAAGTCTGACTTTTATTGCAGATGCATCAGACAAATGCAGAAAGGTGGAAATGCAGGGACGGGCTTTCTTTTCTGTCAAGAAGAACGGAACACGTTTTCAGGTAACGACACACTGTCTTGCAGTCGAAGTTCTGGGTACCTCGTTTCTTGTAGATGTCGCGTCGTCCAATGCTACTCCAGGTGTTTTTGTTGCCACGGGAAAGGTCAGGGTAACGGCTTTGGGAGAAGAAACTATGCTGGTGGCTAATGAAAAGGCAGAACTCATGCAGGGAAAAGTATATAAAGGTGAAATAAAGAATCCGCAGCGGCTGTTTGACACTTACCGGCATTGGGTACAGTTTGACAATGTTCCGGTAACAGACATAACAGATGAAGTATATCAGCAAACCGGTGTACGCATAGAGCTGTCGGATGGACTTGGAAAGAACAAGGTTACCACACGGATTGATATGCTTGATATTGATGGTCTTGCAGCAGAACTGTCATTGCTCTGTGGTTGTAAATGTGATACTGTAATTGTAGGAAAGCATTATAGACTTTATGAATAAGAATCTGTTTGTTCTGTTACTTGCCGTTTTTTGCATGTTTTCTGTCACCTTGTTGGGGCAGGACAGGGACGAGACAAACACATTGGCGGAAGAAAGTATCCGGGTGGATGCTTCTTCCGCCAGTGTGTTGCAATGGTTCAATAAAATAGCGGCCGAGAAGAATATTTTTCTTTCGTATAATGCATCTCAAATAGATTTGGCGCGTGTTTGCAGGATAGACCGTTCTGGGAGTATGACGATAGGAGAACTTTTGCGTGAGGTGCTGAGGCCTTATAATGTAAGACTGGTTATGATGCCGGAACGTAAACTGGTTATTCAGGTCATCACTCCGGTAACGCATATGATTTCCGGAAAGATAACTGAAGCCGGCAGTGGAGAAAAACTGTATGGTGCGATGATTCTTCTTGAGGGAGAAGAGGGGCGTAGCTATGTTTCGTCGGATGAGAACGGATTGTTTACCACACATGTTAAGGAGGGTACTTATGTGCTGAAGGTTTCTTACATGGGTTATAATCCCTTGACCCGGAAAATCTCCGTAAGTAAGGATTCGTTCTTGAACCTGAGTCTGGAACCTCTCTCGTTTGAAATCGATGAGGTTACGGTAAATACCCACAGACGCATGGAAGAATTGGGAGAATTGTCGCCTTCCAATCAGTTGTCTTTCAACAGTAATGATTTGTTTTCTCAAATATGGATATTGCCGGGAGTGGCAGGAATTCCTACCGGAACGGATTTTCAGGTAGATGGAGGCGGGTATGATGAAAACCAGATATTGCTCGACGGAGTCCCTCTGTTTCATTCCGGACATATCAATTCTCTTTTTCCGATGTTTAACGGTGATGCCATAAAAGGAATATTCTTTCATAAAGGTTTCTTCCCGGCACAGTTTGAAGGTCGTTTGTCTTCTGTAACCGATGTAAAGCTGAAGGAAGGTAACAAGCAGGAACATACACGTACATTGACCCTTGATATGCCGGCTGCTTCGGTAATGCTTGAAGGTCCTATTGTTAAGGACAAGCTTTTTTATGCGGTAGGTATGCGAAGAAGCTGGCTCGACTTTTTTGACAATCTGCTTTCTGACGAAGAGCGTATGAATCATTCTACCTATGATTACAATGCGAAACTCTCTTATGCGATATCTCCGGCAAGTTCTCTGGAGGCTCTGGCTTATGGAGCACGTGACGATTATCATATGCCATTTTACAATGCGAATGATGACATCTCCGTGTTGCGTTGGGAAAACCAGCTTTATCAGCTTCGTTACAATACGCTTATCGGAAAAGTAGGAAATACCACTTCGCTGTCATATACTTCATATTACAACAGGGCCCGTGCCGATATGCTGGGGCTTGACCAGGAGGGATACGCGTCCAGCGGAATCCATTCTTTCAATGGGGTTACGGAGTTCAGTTATAGTCCGGATAATATGTATAAAGCCCGGTGGGGACTGAAGTATTCGTATGAGACTTATGACTGGACTACTTATTCGGAAGGAGATAATACACGTGAGGAACCCATTGCACAGTATTCGGTATTTTTTGATAATCATGTCCGTCTGGCTCATAACTTATTCGTGCAGGTCGGAGCGCATTTTGTTGCCTACAAGCCTCACAATCATATGTCGTATTACAGTATACAGCCGCGTCTGTCATTACGTTATTCGCCTTCTGAAACAGACTTGCTGTATCTTAATTTCTCAAAGATGGAGCAGTTCTATCATTATCTGCGTTTAGAGAACATATCTTTGCCAACCGACTTCAGAATGCCCAGTATAGAAGGATACAAGCCCCGTTCGTCAGAGCATTATGAGATTGGGTGGAAGCGTTTCATACGGAACGGCTTGCTGGAGATTTCTGTCTATTATAAGACAAGGCGTAATCTGGTGGCTTTGCGTCCGGATGCTTTTATTGACTATGGTCTGTTGCAGAATTATGTAATGGTTGGCGACGGTGAGAGCCATGGAGTGAAATTCTATTTCTATTATGACTGGCCAAAACTGATGATGCAGTTCTCTTACACTTATGCCCGGAGTCTTGAATGGTTTAAAGACGTGAAAGACAGAAAAAAGATACCTTCATTGTATGACGTTCCCCATCAGTTGAATGCAGCTTTGTCTTATAAGCTGACCTCCCGTTCGGTTGTTTCAGTAGGAGGTATATTGCATTCTGGTAAAGTGAGCAATGATTATGATGATTTTGAGGCGCCGGTTGCTGACAAGTTCCGAACAGGGCGTGAAGCATTGAATTACCGTATAGATGCCGGCTATACTTATCGGAGAGACTTTGGCAAATACCTGTTGTCTTTTAAATTCGGATTCTATAATATCTGGGGAAATCCTTCGGAGGAGGAGATTCTGAATTACTATTCCATTCATTTGGAGCACAACTGCCTGCCGTATGCGGGAATCAGCTTTAGATTTTAGGAAATGGAAAGACCATGGCAAAAGCCGGTGAAGATTATGAGAAGGTATTTCCCAAAATCAGTAAAGCGGGTAATATAAAATGTAATTTGTGTAATGGATTATTCTGTTATTTTGAAGAACTTTGTACTTCCTTGCATGAGTATGTTTATTTAATGATATATGAATATGAATCTTACTGATTTTTTAGAGCATGTAAAAGAGCGTAAATCTTTGAATACACCTGAAATTTATGAACTCATGAACAGAATGAGTGATGAGGCGCGCCGTATAACCTTTGAGTTGAACAATACATATCATACACAGGATGAGGTGAGAGCCTTGCTGTCACGTTTGTTCGGAAAGCCTGTAGATTCGTCGTTCCGTGTTTTTCCTCCTTTCTACACAGATTTCGGAAAGAATATACAGGTAGGTAAGGATGTATTCATCAATGCCTGTTGTCATTTTCAGGATCAGGGTGGTATTGAATTGGGCGATGGTTGCCTGATAGGGCATAATGTGGTATTTGCCACTTTGAATCATGATTTGAATCCGGAAAACAGGGCTTCTATGCATCCGGCTCCTATTGTATTGGGAAAGAATGTATGGATAGGTTCCAACTCAACCATTCTGCAGGGAGTCACTATTGGCGATGGGGCCATTATAGCTGCCGGTTCCGTAGTAACAAAAGATGTAGCAGCCAATACCATCGTAGGAGGCGTGCCGGCACGCTTTATCCGTGATATCAACGTATAGTTTAACATTGTCAGTCGGTCTGTTACAAACGTGTACAAACTGACTGACAACTTGTTTTTTATTATGCTTTTGAGTTCAGTTCTTCCTGTTGTTTGAATTTTCTCAGCGTTTCTTCCTGTCTTTTTTTCCACCTTTCCCGGGCCAGTGTCTGCATATCGGTTACGGTATCACGTTCGTCTACAATTTCAAATCCCAGTGCGGTCTCAATGATATCTTCCATCGTGACGATACCTTGCAGGCTTCCGTATTCGTCAATGATTACGGATATATGTTCTTTCTGTTCCAGCATTTTTTCCCATAATACAGAAACTTCGCTAGTCTCGGGAAAAGCCAGAATAGGGCGTATGATTTCCTTCAGTTGCATGTCGAACTTGTCTTCGGCCAGTTTCTCCAGGATAGTCTGCCTCAGCACATATCCCGTGATATTGTCTCTGTCGTTGTTGTATACCGGGATACGTGAATAGTTGCAATATTGCTTTTGAGCATAAAAGTCTTTCATGGTGAGGTTTTCGGGAGCAGAAGCCACAACCACTCTTGGAGTCATTACATCCCGAGCCGTTACATCGTCCAGCTTGATAAGATTCTGTATCATCTTGTTTTCCTTGTTCTGGAATACTCCTTCTTCCGTTCCGATAGATACCATTGCCGATACCTCTTCACGGCTTACCGACAGTGCGTGTTTGGATGGAGAGACCACACGGGTTATCAGTTCTGACAGCAATACCAGCGGATAGGATATGAACATCATTACGCGGATGATGGAAGCTGAAGTTGTGGCCAGCGAACGCCAGTAGTTTGCACCGATGCTTTTTGGTATGATTTCAGAGAGTACCAGTATCAGAATGGTAAGTATGGCTGAGATAAGGCCGAAGTAGGCTTCTCCGAAAATTCTTACGGCTTCGGCTCCCACACCGGCTGCACCTACCGTGTGGGCTATGGTGTTAAGAGAAAGTATGGCCGCAATGGGCTTGTCAATGTCTTGTTTTTGTTTCTTCAGTAATGTGGCCGATTTTATGCCGGCCTGCTCTTTCATGGTGATGAAAGACATGGGGGTTGAAAGTAAAACAGCTTCCATTACGGAGCATAAAAATGATATGGAAAGTGCTAAAGCTAAATAAAGGAATAATAGTCCCATATAATAAGGTATTCGTTAAACATATAAGCAACAGGCAGTATATCCTGTTTTGATAAAGATGAAGAATCTTTTTTTACTAAAGGAGGTAAATGCACAAAACAGAACGGTTCATCACCGTATTGCCTGATATCAGATGTGATTTTGACGGATAGTATATTGCAGTTAAATACATTTGTTTTGTAGGGAATTATCCCTTTTTTGTTTATTTCACACAAAGATAGATAATCGTGTTGTTATTTTTTATGGCGCATTGTCTTTTTTGCTTTTTTTAGCATTTGTGGATGCCAGCCTCGTCTTATCCGATATGTCCGGATTGACCGACTGCAAAAGATTGTGGTAATATTTATTTATAAATGAAGGAACTGTCCTATAGCCGGATGTGCATTACCCGTTGACTCTGAATTCTCCCTTAAGGCTCAGCATGCTGGCGGCAAAGGCCCAGCGTATTGGCGACCAAGGCTCAGCAGGCTGAGTGTCAAGGCTCAACAAGCTATTTTACGGGTAAGAGTAAGTTGTTGATATACAGAGTGAATGAGACGGTAGAATATGGACATAAAAACAAAGCGGAAAGACTGTTTCGGCCCAATGAGTCTGAAACAGTGTTTTCCGCTCTGATGAAAAATGTTTATATCTTAAATTTTATGCTATGTGTCGGTATCTGTAGAAGAATGTCAGTTCACTACTACGGTTGGGAAATACTCCTTGAAAAGATTTTCGGCCCGCACGAGTTGTTCTTGAGTGTTTTCCTTTACCTCTTTCAACTGATAATCCAGGCCCATCGCCTCATATTTGTGTACTCCCAGCCGGTGATAGGGCAGGATTTCGACCCTTTCTATCATGGTGTATTGTTTGAAGTGTTCACCCAACTGGCGTATGTCTTTCTCGTCGTCGCTGTATCCCGGTACCAGTACATAGCGGAGCCAGAAAGGTCGCTTGTGTGTTTCCAGCCATTCGGCCGTCAGCAGAGTCTGTTCATTGCTTCGTCCGGTCAGTGTCTTGTGTCGTTCAGCATTGATTTGCTTTACGTCGAGAAGCACCAGATCGGTCTTTTCGAGCAACTGCTCCACATGTTTGTTCCATATACCTCCGTTGCTGTCAAGGCAGATATGTATGTTGTGCGATTTAAGCTCGTCAAATAACGGAAGAAGAGCTTGAGCCTGCATGGTAGGTTCTCCGCCTGAGAAAGTGATTCCGCCCCGCTTTCCGAAGAAAGGTTTCTGACTTTTGGCCATCTGGACGATTTCATGGACAGGAGTGGGTTTTCCTCCCTGTGTCTCAATGGTGTCGGGGTTGGCGCAATACAGGCAGCGGAACGGGCATCCCTGAAGAAAGACTACTAAGCGCAGACCGGGTCCGTCGAACGTGCCCATGCTTTCATATGAGTGAACTTTGATAAGCTGATTGTCTTCCATATAAATACGGTGGGTTTTGGTAGGTTAGAATAAACCGGAGCAGTCCTTTCATCTGTATGCAGGACTGTTCCGGTTCTTTTTTATGGAGTTTTATTACATTCTTTCGTGGAATGAACGGCTGATAACCTCCAGCTGATGTTCGCGGCTCAGCTTGATGAAGTTTACTGCATATCCTGATACGCGGATGGTAAGTTGCGGATATTTTTCAGGATGTTCCATGGCATCTTCCAGCATTTCACGGTTCAGTACGTTTACGTTCAGATGGTGTGCACCTTTGGTAAAGTATCCGTCCATCATGGTAACAAGGTTCTCTACACGCTCTTCAGGAGTAGGACCCAGTGAACGCGGAATGATGGAGAATGTATTGCTGATACCGTCCTGTGAGTCGCGGTAACGCAGTTTGGCTACCGAGCTGAGTGATGCGATGGCACCGTTCTTGTCACGTCCGTGCATAGGGTTCGCACCCGGTGCGAAAGCCACTCCCTTGGCGCGTCCGTCGGGGGTAGCACCGGTCTTCTTTCCGTACATTACGTTTGAGGTAATGGTAAGCAGTGAAAGGGTAGGACGTGCGTTCTTGTAAACCGGCAGCTTTTTCAGTTCTTCGCTGAAATAGTATACCAGGTCAACTCCCAGATGGTCTACACGGTCATCGTTGTTACCGAAACATGGGAATTCGCCTTCGATGTTGAAGCCTTCGGTCAGACCGATATCGTTGCGGCGTGCCGTAACTTTGGCATATTTGATGGCTGAAAGAGAGTCGATGGCAATAGAAAGACCTGCTACACCGTATGCCAGATTGATGCGCGGATCGGTGTCGATAAACGCCATCTGAGCTTTTTCGTAGTAGTACTTGTCGTGCATGTAATGAATGATGTTCATAGCTTCATTATAAACACGGGCAATTTCGGTCAATACCTTCTTGTAGTTGGCCATTACCTCTTCAAACTTGAGGGTATCGTTGGTCAGTACAGGAATTCCCTTCACCATTACGGTTCCCGTATTTTCGCAGCGTCCGCCGTTGATGGCCAGCAGAAGCGCTTTTGCCAGATTGGCACGGGCACCGAAGAACTGAATCTGTTTTCCGATAGCCTGGTAAGATACGCAGCATGCGATTCCGTAGTCGTCGCAACCTCTTACTTCACGCATCAGGTCATCGTTTTCATATTGGATAGAGCTGGTGTCGACAGATACCTGAGCGCAGAACTTCTTGAAGCCTTCGGGCAGGTCCGGACTCCAGAGAACGGTCATGTTCGGCTCGGGTGAAGGACCCAGGTTGTAAAGTGTCTGCAGGAAGCGGAACGATGTCTTGGTAACCTTGGTGCGTCCGTCATTGAAGCGTCCGCCGATGGCCTCTGTAACCCATGTCGGGTCGCCGGCAAAGATATCGTTGTAAGATTGCATACGCAGATGGCGTATCATGCGCAGTTTGATAACGAACTGGTCAATCAGCTCCTGTGCAAATGTTTCGTTGATTTTGCCGTGTGCCAGGTCGTATTCAATGTAAATATCCAGGAATGAAGATACGTTACCCAGTGACATGGCAGCACCGTCCTGTTCTTTCACGGCAGCCAGATAAGCCATGTATACCCATTGTACGGCTTCCTGAGCAGAAGTAGCCGGACGGCTGAGGTCAAGACCGTAGTATTCGCCCATAACCTTTATTTCTTTCAAGGCCTTTATCTGCTCGGAAACTTCCTCGCGCAGGCGGATGCGTGCATCGGTCATCGGACCGGTAAGATTACGCTTGTCTTCCTGTTTAGCCTCGATAAGGCGGTCTATTCCGTAAAGAGCCAGACGTCGGTAGTCACCGATGATACGTCCGCGTGCGTAGTTATCGGGCAGACCGGTAAGGAATCCCAGTGAACGGAACGAACGGATTTCCTCTGTATATGCATCGAACACACCGTCGTTGTGTGTCTTGCGGTAATGTGTGAAGATATCTTTTACTTTATCGTCTACTTCCTGTCCGTTTTCGTGACAAGCCTTGGCTACTACGTTGATACCTCCGAACGGTTTGATGGCACGTTTCAGGAGTTCATCGGTCTGTAGTCCGACGATTAATTCATTTTCTTTGTCGATATAACCCGCTTTGTGCGAAGTGATTGTTGAAACGGTCGTGTTGTCCAGTGAGCGGACACCGTTGTTGTTGCGTTCTTCTTCCAGTGCTTGCAGGCAGAGTTTCCAAATTCGCAGGGTACGTTCTGTAGGTCCTTGCAGGAACGAAGCGTCTCCCGTGTAAGGTGCGATATTTTTACTCACAAAATCACTTACGTTGATTTCTTTGTTCCAAAGCCCGTCAATGAAGGTTTTGTTTGGTTCCATAATTGATATATTTTTAGTGGGTTAAAAAATGTCTTTCCTTTTGGGCCGGCAAAGGTACAATCTTTTCTTTATAAATGCGTATAAAAATTAGATATTTATATGCTGAAGAGCATAAAAATAATCATTTGTAGGTATGGACAATATTAAAGAAAGAACAGACTTTTTGTTAATCCAAATTGATGAAATGAGTATAAAAATGCTATCTTTGCGATACACTAATATTAAATTGAACTATATTGTAGAATGAATACTATCTATTATACAGTAGCGGGACATTCTTTTGCCGTAGTATTGCCTGATGAACTGGCGGATACAATGCCGTTGAAACCATATGAACCTTTTCTGTGTGAATGTGTTTCGTCCCCGTTTTTTGTATTGGAGGTAAAGCTTGCAGATAACTTGTCTGACTGCAATGTTGGAGATTTGTTGCAGTGTATGAATGAGGAAGCTCCTTATATCTGGGTCTACAGGAACGGCGATACCTACGATTTCGGTTTTTCAAATACCCGGAAAAATCCGGAATGTCTGCTGCATACGTCATCCGGATATTCGCAGAATATTCTGTACATACCCAACCAGGGAAATGCAGAGTTTGCCTTGAACAATTCGTTGATGTTGCTGTATGCCTTTACCACGGCGGCTTCAGATACGCTGCTGGTACATGCCTCCGTTATCCGGAAAGGTGATTATGCTTATATGTTTCTGGGAAAGAGCGGAACGGGAAAGAGCACGCATAGCAGATTGTGGCTGCAGCATGTTGAGGATTGTGAACTGCTGAACGATGATAATCCGGTAATACGTGTTTTTGATGACAAGGCTGTAGTATACGGTTCTCCGTGGAGCGGAAAGACTCCCTGTTACCGCAATGAACAGGCTACGCTTCGTGCCGTAGTCCGTCTGTCGCAGGCTCCTTTCAACAAAATAACCGCATTGCGGAATGTGCAGGCCTATGCTTCGCTCATGCCGGCCTGTTCGTGCATGAAGTGGAACCGTGAAATGGCAGATGGAGTGCATCGTTCGGTTGAGAAATCACTGCGTGTGGTGTCTTTCTACCATCTGGAATGTCTTCCGGATGCGGAAGCTGCCCATCTTTGTTTTGATACGGTAAGCAGATAATGACCATGAATGTAAAGGAAATACCCAATGAAATACTGTTTGCCGAAGTGCGCAGGCTGATAGCCGAAAACAGGAATGTGACGCTAAAGGCCAAAGGCAGCAGCATGCTTCCTTTTATTCGTGGAGGAGAAGACAGTGTAGTGCTGGAGAAGGCGGCAGACATAGTTCCCGGTGACATTCTTTTGTGTGAAGTGGGCAGAGGCAATTATGTCTTGCACAGACTTATCGGTATGGATGGCGAAAGATTGTTGCTGATGGGCGATGGAAATATAAAGGGAACGGAAACATGCCGGACGGCTGATGTGGTAGCACGCGCAAAGTGCATTTTGCATAAGGGAAAGATGACCGACTGTAAAAGCGACGGGCATCGTGCCAGGGCACGTATATGGCATCGTTTGCTTCCAGTAAGGCGTTATTTGTTGTTTTTATATAGAATGATACATTAAAAAGATAGATAAAGATGAAAATAAAGAAAGGATTTGTAGTACGCGAGATGTGCGGCGAATATATAGTAACCGCCGAAAGTCTGGAGCTTGTCAATTTCAACAAACTGATAAGCCTGAACAGTTCGGCTGTGTATTTATGGAATGAAGTAGAAGGAAAGGAGTTTGATGAACAGACACTGGCTGCACTGCTTGTGAAAAAATACCGGATTGATGAAAAACGTGCGTTGGACGATGCCACAGCATTGTGTAAAGCATGGAAAGATGCTGGAGTTCTTGAATAAATAGAAAGAAATGTCTACTTATCTGTCGTGGTTCTGGCAAGCTTCACGCGGCTCCCATTTTCAGATTGCAATGGGAGCAATGGCGGGAATAGCGCATGTGGCGGTATCAATGGTGTTTGTGTATGCATGCAAGACACTGGTTGATATTGCTACGGGTGTGTCTGACAAGAATCTGCTTGAATACACATTGCTTCTGATAGCTGTCATTCTCGGGCAGATAACCTTTTCTGCCTTGAAAAACCGTCTGGCAGCCCGTAATGACATTATTTTAAAGAACAATTTGCGCTACCGTCTTTTTTCTCATGTGATGAGCGTGTGTTATGACGGACGGAAGGGAAGACATACCGGTGATATATTGAACCGTCTGGAAGAAGACGTGCGGGTTATTTCCGATGCGCTGAGCAATGCATTTCCTACCCTGATATCTACCATGCTGCAGTTTCTGGCAGCTTTTGTATTCTTTCTTATTCTGGATGTAAGGCTGGCATGGATGGTGGTTGTTATCATGCCGTTCAGCTTGCTGCTTAGTAAATTCATAATGAAGCGTATGCGTCATCTCACACTTGACATTCGTCAGACAGACAGTAGTGTGCAGGCTCATCTTCAGGAGAGCGTGCAGCACATAACCCTGTTGCAGACTCTGGAAAGGGAAAATAGCGTGATTGGAACCTTGGAGAGCATGCAGACAAAGCTTTACGGACAGGTTATGAAACGTACGCGTTTCTCCATTTTGTCACGTACCATAGTGAGTGCTGCTTTTGCTGCCGGATATACTACTGCGTTTCTTTGGGGAGTGAATGGTATTTATGAAGGAGTCATAAGTTTTGGAATGATGACGGCTTTTCTGCAACTGGTAGGACAGATTCAGAGGCCGTTGCTTGAGATGAGCCAGCAGTTGCCGTCATTGATACATGCCACAGCATCGGCCGACCGCCTCAGAGAGCTGGAAGGTGACAAGCGTGAGGAGCACGGAGCTCCTATATGGCTTGAGACTACAGCCGGTATACGTATGGAGAATGTGACTTTTGCATATCCTGACGGCGACCGGAACGTAGTGGAGAACTTCTCATACGATTTCAAACCGGGCTCACATACGGCCATTCTTGGAGAGACGGGTGCCGGAAAGAGTACGCTCATCCGTCTGATGCTGGCGCTTCTTAAGCCTCAGCAGGGCGACATATGGATATACGATGATAGCAGAAGGGTAAAGGCCAGTCCTTCTACGCGTTGTAATATGGTATATGTTCCGCAGGGCAACAGTTTGCTGAGCGGTACCATTCGAGACAATCTGCTGTTGGGAAATCCGCAGGCTACTGATGAAGAAATGAAAGAAGCTCTTCGCATGGCTGCGGCCGAGTTTGTAGAAGCTTTGCCCGACGGACTGGATACGGTATGTTCCGAGGCTGGTGGCGGTTTGAGTGAAGGGCAGGCACAGCGCATTGCGATAGCCCGTGCCCTGTTGCGCAAGGGCAGTGTGCTGTTGTTGGATGAGTTCAGTGCTTCGCTCGATGAACGTACCGAAGAACGGCTGATGCAAAACCTTACGCACAAGCTGACTGGCCATACGATGATATTCATTACTCATCGTCTGCGTATAACCGATTACTGTGAAAAAATAATTGAAATAAAGAAACGTTGAAAAAGACAGTTATGAACCGTTTGGTTTATAACTTATGAAAATAAAAAAGAAGGCTATAATTTTGAAATTTACCGGTTATGAATTTCAAAATTATAGCCTTCTTTTCAGAAATAACAATAGATCTTTTATCCCATTTTTCCAGTCAGGTAAGCTCTTGTACGTTCGTCTTTCGGTTCTGTAAACATGATGTGTGAATTATCATATTCTATCAGCTCACCCATATACATGAACATGGAGTAGTCTGAAATACGTTTTGCCTGTGACATGTTGTGGGTCACAATCATGATGGTAACGCTCTTTTTCAGTTCTACAATCAACTCTTCAATATATTTGGTTGCAATAGGGTCGAGTGCCGAAGTCGGTTCGTCCATCAGAAGAATGTCCGGACGTAAAGCCAGTGAACGCGCAATGCACAAACGCTGCTGCTGTCCTCCTGAAAGGAAAGTTCCCCGTTTGGTGAGCGAGTCTTTTACTTCATCCCACAAGGCTACGTCTCTCAGGGTCTTTTCTACGATTTCATCCTTTTCGGTTTTGCTGAGCTTGATACCGTTCAGTTTATATCCGGCCAGCACATTGTCGTAGATGTTCATGGTAGGGAATGGGTTCGGTCTTTGGAAAACCATTCCGACTTTTCTTCTTTCTTCGGTAGGATGCATTTCCATGATGTTTACGCCGTTGAGCAGAATCTCTCCGGTAACATGGATTGATTTGTAAAGTTCATGCATGCGGTTTACGGCTCTGAGCAGAGTACTCTTTCCGCATCCCGAAGGACCCATAATGGCAGTAATTGTATTTCTTTCAACGTCGGCAGAAACATTCTTTACTGCCAGTTTGTTTGAACCGTATGCTATTGATACGTTCTTTATTTGAAGGATTGGATCTTTTATACTTTCCATTTCTTTTGAATTCTTTTAGCTAATAAGTTAAGGAACAAAACGAATGCCAGCAGGAAGAGCGATGCTCCCCAGATAAGACTTTGCAGATTGGGGTCATTGAAGAATTCCCAAATCATAAGGGGTACGGCTGCCATCGGGCGGCTGATATTCCAACTGATGGCTGCTCCGCCAAGTGCTGTGAACATGAGTGGGGCTGTTTCGCCGATTACACGTGAAATGGCAAGCAGTATACCGGTAAAGATACTTCCGAATGCTGACGGAAGCATAACCTGCAACATTACTCTCCAATAGCTTCCTCCCAAAGCCAGACCGGCTTCTTTCAGTGTTTCGGGAAGAATCTTCATGGTCTCTTCGGTAGAACGGATGATAAGTGGAAGCATCATGATAAACAATGCCACACTTCCGGCAATGGCCGAGTATCCTTTCATCGGGACTACAACCCAGATATATGTAAGTGCGCCCAGATTGGTCGCTTGATAAATACTTCTGTAGCAAGAAGTTAGGATT
>OJMI01002424.1_pt1 | contig 16457 bp, 10 predicted proteins | sample 1597131 | NCBI WGS metagenome assembly OJMI01 (sample SAMEA2452116, study PRJEB22498) | human gut metagenome | reverse complement strand
ACCTTACGCCTGGATATGTCCATTCCGTTATAATTTCAACAACCGGATTATTTTGTCGGATCATATTTTCAGACGTCCTTCTTATCCTGTCACACCTCTTTCTTTCAGTGAATTACAGACTTATGTATCTTCACATTCCCATTATCGGTTTTCAACCAAAGCGTTGGGAAATACCTACATGACCGGTTCAGCCAAGTTGGCTGCCAGTGATTTTGCAGAAGCGGCATCAGACGAAGCCGGATCATCCGGAATGCCAACCCCCGAAATAAACTACCGGGAGAACTTCCAGGAGACCGCCTTTTTCTATCCCCAACTACAAACAGATCCGGAAGGATATGTCGATATCAGTTTTACTATACCTGACGCGACAACCCAATGGAAATTCACAGCTCTCGCCACGACACCCGCCTTACGGACCGGGCAATTATCCGAAACGATCGTTACTTCCAAACCGCTGATGGTACGCCCGAATCTGCCCCGTTTCCTCAGAACCGGCGATCAGACGGAATTGCAAGTAACCGTCAGTAACCTGTCGGATACTATTCAGCAAGGCAAAGTAAACTTTGAATTTTTCGATCCGGCAAATCAAAAAGTTTTCATGCAGCAACATCAGACTTTCCGGACACACCCCCAGGGCAGTCAAACGCTAACTTTCCAGTTCACTGTACCGGCAGATATCGATTTGCTGGGATTCAGAGTATCCGCTCAAAGCGGGCACTTCAGTGATGGCGAGCAACATTTGCTCCCCGTATTGCCGACAGAAACTTTAATCACTCAGACCTTACCGATCTACACGAATCAGACCGGCAAGCATACCTTTACGCTAAAACAACCCAACACCACGATCACTCCTTATCGGCTAACTTTCGAATTAACCGAGAATCCGATCTGGTATGCTGTTTTGGCTATCCCCTCCATACAACAACCTCAGAACGAAAATATCACCGACTTATCAGGTGCCTATTATGTCAACAGCATAACCCAGCGTATTATACATGCCAATCCTCATATCGCCGGAGTTATCCGCAGCTGGCATCTATCCGCAGACGACCCGACTTTATTGTCCAAACTGGAACAGAACCAAGAGCTGAAATCCATTTTGCTGGAAGCTTCACCTTGGGTAATGCAAGCACAATCGGAAACAGAATGTATACAGAGTTTGGTTCAATTATTCGACCAAAACAGATTAGATTACCAACAAAAAAGTATACTCCAAAAGCTTGCAGCATTACAAAATCCGACAGGAGGCTGGAGTTGGTTCAAAGGAATGTATCCGAGTCGTTTTATGACTGCCAATGTTCTTGCGATTATGGCCAGGGCTAATCTTACCGGCCAACGGGCTTTCAATGAGCAAGAGAAAGAGATGCAAATAAAAGCACTTCGTTACCTGGATAATGAAATCCGAAAAGATTTTGAGACAACTCCCCAACGAATCGGATACGAACAAATCCTTTACCTCTATGTCAGGAGTCTATATCGGGATATCCCCTTGGGAGATGCTTTGAAAGCACACAAATATTTTATAGCATTAGCTCAAAAGCAATGGAGCGATTTCACTCTGTATGAAAAAGCTTTAACTGCCGTTACATTAAACCGGTACGGTTTTAAGCAAGAAGCACAAAACATACTGAAATCCCTGCGCCAATATGCAGTCACGAATAATGAACAAGGGATGTACTGGCCTAATAACCGGAGACAAATTTACAGAAATTCAGCCATTCAGACTCACGTTGCCTTGATGGAAGCTTTTTACGAGTTAGAAGGGAATACGCCCGAGACCGAATTGATGAAACAATGGTTACTCCGGCAAAAACAAACTCAAAATTGGGGAAACGTTCCTTCTACCGTAGACGCGATCTATGCCCTGCTGTTAACAGGGAAAGATCAACTGAATCAATCTGAAAAAATAACTGTCGAATTAGGGAAACAGACATTACCGGTCTCTACTACCGCTAATCCCTTAGGTTATTTAAAGTATACCTATACAGCATCCGAAATCCAACCCGATATGCTGAATGCCGATATCACCCAAACGACCGATTCTCCTAGCTGGGGCGGTTTATATTTGCAATACTTCGAAAAATTCGATCAGGTACAACAACAGAAAGGAATACTCAGTGTCACTAAAAAACTCTTTATTGAAAAAATAGGGTCGGATGGCAAGCAAGAACTCCTTCCTCTCGGAAAGGAAAAACTGAAAACAGGAGATAAAGTGATTACCCGCCTAACGCTTTCTTTAAAACAAGACATGGATTTTCTTTACCTGAAAGATTTCAGAGCTGCCTGTTTCGAACCCATCGGACAGTTATCGGGCAATCAATGGAAATTCGGTACCGTATACTATGAAGAATCTAAAGATGCCGTTACCAATTTCTTTTTCAATTCTCTGGCCAAAGGTACCTACGTATTGGAATACCCGGTATGGGTAAATCAGGCAGGCACCTATCAGGACGGGATCGCAACTTTCCAAAGCATGTACGCCCCGGAATATACGGCCTATAGTGAGGCAGGAAAAATAACCGTAACCAAGTAACAAAAAAAGCTGAGGTTTACCCTCAGCTTTTTTTACTCTTCAATCACCAACCGGAAACCGGAGCCGTGAACGTTCTCTATCTTTATATTCTGATCGTCTTTAAAATATTTCCTCAATTTAGTCACATAAACATCCATACTTCTGGCTGTAAAATAATCATTGGTCCCCCATATCTCGGTCAATGCTTTCTCACGGGGTAACAAGCCATCTTTATAATTATACAGCAATTCCAGCAGACGAGCCTCTTTCGGGGTCAATTTGATTTGTTCCTCATTTTTTGTGATCGTCCGCAATTCGGTATTGAACACATATTCACCGATAGTGATAAATTTCGGTTTAGGCTCGGCTTCTTCGTGTTTACTACGGCTAAGGATCGCTTTAATCTTCAAAATCAGTACTTCAGAATCAAAAGGCTTTACAATATAATCATCCGCCCCGATCTCATAACCTTGTTTCATATCTTCTTTCATACTTTTAGCCGTGATATAAACAAAGGGCACATTTCCATCGATCTCACGAATTTTTTTACCTAAGGTAAAACCGTCCATTTCAGGCATCATAACATCCAGTAAACAGATGTCGAACTTATCTTTCCGGAAAGCCTCCAAACCATCGTTACCATTCACACATAAAGTAACTTCATAATCGGATAATTCCAAATAAGATTTCAATACCGAACCAAAACAGGGGTCATCTTCCACTAACAATATTTTCTGTGCCATACTTTTTGATTTTTGACTTACGATTTACAATTTACGATTTCAACTTTTAATGCAAGGCTTTTCAAAGCTCTTTTCGTAAATCATAAATCTGAAATCTAAATTATTTTATTCTTTTTTAAATTCTATCTCTACCAAAGTTCCTTTATTTTTCCTGGAAGTCAATTTCACGCTTCCACCGTGCAACTCTACGATAGACTTCACATAACTCAGCCCCAATCCGAATCCTTTCACGTTATGTAAATTTCCACTCGGGACACGGTAAAAACGTTTGAATACTTTCTTCTGGGCTTCTTTCGATATGCCGATACCATGATCTTGCACTCCGATCAGATAAGCTCCGGTCTTTTCTTGTGTATATACCAATATATCCGGTTTTCCGCCCGAATATTTAATGGCATTATCGATCAGATTGCATACAGCATTCATCATATGAACTTCATCTACCGAACGGATGAAATGATCGGCTTCAAACTTGCACTCCAAAGTTCCGCCGGCATTTTGGACAATGAGCATAAAATGTTCAGCTGCTTCTCTGACCATTTCATTGATATCTACCTCAGTCTTATTTATTTGCAATTCTCTCCGATCCAACTTCGCTTGTTGCAAGATCCGCTCGACGTACTTATTCATCCGGTCATTTTCACTCTTAATCATGGTATTGAATTTCAGGATCTGTTCCCGGTCGTTCAATACCTTATCTTTCATAATAGCAGAAGTAGCCAGAGATATCGTCGCTATCGGGGTCTTGAATTCGTGCGTCATATTATTGATAAAATCGTTCTTGATGACCGATAATTTCTGTTGACGCATAATGATAACGATCGTAATAATAAATACGAACATCAACCCGAAAATACAGAATCCGGAAGCTAAAAACAGCCACCCCATATTTTCCAGTAAGACCGGCTGCACCGACTCAAAGCTCACCCCCAGATAATATCCTTTTTTGACTAAATCCTGTTGAAACAGTTCCACATAATAAAAATTCTTAGGAGCCCCACCTTTTACCCTGTTCAGCAGTCCCTGTTTAGTCATAATCTCATAAGTGAAAGGCAAATGAATATTATAAGTCCGGAAACCATACAATAATAAATTATCGATATCAATATGAGCCAGACGTTGTTCGGCAGATACATTTTCCGGATCTTTTTCATGAAGCAAACGTATCAGAAATTCTTGCATCTGCTGACTGAATTGTGCCAGTCTGGCAGCCCGCGCCGTACTATCCCGCTGAGGTAACTCCATCGACCGGATCGTTTGCTCGATAAATTCCTGATCCATTTTCTTCCCGATTCCGGAACGGGCATACGGGACAACCGAAAACAAATAGGAACGCTCTCCTTTCAACCGATTGGAATACCATTCAGAGGAGGTTCCCCCTTGCTGGGAAGCGATCAGGTCATTGTAGTTTTTAATCTCCCCGATCTGTTCATTCATTTCCTGTTTGTATCTCAGGTAATTGAATTCATCGATCCGGTTGACCACCCGGTTCAATACATCGTATACCTGCGAAGTAAATTTCGTTTCCCGTTCCCGGATAGCATATTTTATCCACAGCCATTGCACAACGACTACTGCCGTAAATGCAGCCATCATCACAACCAAAAGAATTTTAATAATTGTCTTCTTTATCATACTCCAGGAATATCTCCGTAAAAATAGTATTTATTACAAAATAATCAAAATCTGTATGATATGAAAATAAAAGGGGGTACCGGACAGGTACCCCTAAAAACAACTAAGTAATAAAAACGGGAAAACAAAACCATTTACATGGCTTTACTTTTATTGCAATTTTTCTGCAGTAGTCTTATAAACATTACTTTCCTTATTGGCAATCTCCAATTTCTTGAACAGCTCTCTCTGTAAATCGAGACTATCTTTCAGTTCGTCTTGTAATAAGAAAAGAGACAATTCCATCGTCGGGTTAACTTCGATCAGGTTCTTGACATATTTAGCACGAGCGCGGATATAACGTTGTCTTTGCAACTGATGAACTCCCAACAATACTTCTTCTTCTTTCGATCTTTTGGGTTTTTCCATGATCTTTTTGATTGCTTTGTCGATCGGTTCGATCGGTCCTTCATATTTCTCCTTGAACATTTTTTTCAACTTCGCATATTCCATATCCAAGCCCGAACCTTTCACTTCAATTTGATCAGGGAATTTAATTTTTCCCTGAATCCATATCTGATCTTTACTATCGAGAATAAATTCTAATGTATTTTTTCCTGCCACATCCACCCATACTCTAGCTGGTATTTGCAATGCCTCTGTTTCGAGATCGATATTACCGTCCGTAACATCTTGCTGGGCTAAGATCACCAATCCTTGTTGTCCCGGCATCTCTGCCAACAATTTTACAGTACCCTGTAAACCAATAACTTTTCCTCTGACTTTTACCTTATTAGAATTACATCCGGCTAATAAAAGCGTAAAAGCAATTAAAAATAAACAAATCCTTTTCATTTTCTTATCTCACTTTGTAAATTTTATAGCGCAATTTTCTACAAAGATATAAAAAAACCAAATGAACCAAGAAAATTTAAGAATTTGTTTCGGTTACAAAAGTTAAAAAGCGTGTACCCTTAAAGCTCCAATGTTTCAAATAATTGCAAAATCTGTCCCGAAGGTCTGGGCGCATTCGAATTTAAAATTTTCCCATCAGGCCCGATCAGGATAAATCTCGGCACACTGATAATCATATAATCTTCTGCAAATTTATCTGCAGCCCCACTAAAGGTATGATTTCCAGCATAGGGATTCTGATGCAGAAAATTTAGCCAGGTATTCTGCTCGTCAGCGTTTCTTCCCACCGCGACAGTCAAAAATTGAATATTTTTACCGGCATATTTCTTTTGTAATAAATTCAAATAAGGCAACTCACTTTTACAAGGTACACACCAAGTCGCCCATACCATGATATACAAATAGGATCCCCGGAAAGCTTCTAAAGTCACTGTTTTCCCCTCGGTATCCCGAAGGGCAAAATCAGGAGCATCGTGTCCCGGTAGAATCTTTTCCCACAATTCTACCATACCGTCGATATAAGCGATTTTATTCGGATCCGTACATTCCTGATGGAAAACGGACAACAAATAATCAGCTCCCTCAATTCCGTTATTTTCACAGATATAATTATAAACGAGCTGAGTCAGTAAAAAACTCTTAATCGTCGGACTATTTACGGTAGCCAGAATATAATCGGCAATCCCGTCGGAATAATTCTCCCATCCCTGAGCACCGCGACTTCCTTGTATATAAACATAATTCAGCAAGAAATCACGGTAATCTTTTGCTCCGATCAGTCTTTCATTATTAATCGAGAAAGAAGATAAGAAATCGGAAAAAACACTCCCCGGACGATAGTCTTCGTCCGGATACATATTCCTCCGGAAAGAGGGATACAACGACGCTCTTACAGCAATGGAATATCCGATTCGTTGTTTTTCCAATTCTGTAAAAGAATCGTCAAAATTTTTCGCTTCCAGCAATTTCACCTTTTCGTCGATAAGTGCCCTCATCTTCTGTACGAACTCTTCTTCGTTCAGCGCATAATAGTCTTTATCGAAAAAGACTGCAATCTCCTGTTCTTTCAGGTAGCTATTGATCCCACCCAAACTCCCCCGAAAATACAAAGACCCCGAGAAATTTTTTGCATTCACATAGATTTCCAGATCCTCTCCCGGACTCAGATAAAGATTCAGGGCATTATGTAACATCGTGGCATATCCACCTTTTACCATATCGATCTTACCTGAAAAAAAACCTTGCTGATCCAAGGACAAAGTATAAATGCTGTCGTCTACCAAAATACTGACAATAGAATCTCCGTTTTCAATCCGTCCACTGACTTGTACAACGTCACTTTTCGAACATGAAAACAAAGAAACCAGCACCAATATTAAAACAATTATTTCTTTCATTATTTTCCAGCTAATTATCAGCCATAATAAGCCATATTACTCTGATTAGCAAATATAAAACAACAATCGGGAAAAATATGTTAAAGAAAGGCTAAAAGAAAAGATTGTTCTGAATAAGAAAATAAAAAAAGCTGCGGAAATAAAATCCGCAGCTTTATATTGAACTATGGCATTCAACTTATTTTACAATAGCCTGGAAATCAGCATTGTCAAACAATTTAGCGAATTCCATATCAGTAGCAGCTAATTTCTTCATAGAAGCATCTTTGCTACAAGCAGTTTTCAAGTTAGAAAGCACTGCACTATTATCGTTGTTACGGGCAGCGATAACAGCTTTCAGGTAAGAAGCCAAAGCAGAATCATCTTTACCTTCATTCAGTTTTTTAGCAGCTTCGTTATTGTTACCTGCCAGGATATTAGCTAAAGCAGCATTGACACAATTGCATTTTCCAAAATAGTCTACAGCAGCTTTATAGTCACCTTTCATGATAGCCACAATACCTTTGTTGTAGTTTACTTCGTTGCCAGCACCGGTAGCAGCACCGAACAATACTTCAGCTTCTTTTACGTTACCGTTGATCAATTCAACAGCACCTAAGTTGTTCTTAATCGTTTTATTGTTTGCAGACAAAGCATTCGCTTTTTCGAAGTCAGCTTTAGCCTGAGCAACTTTACCCGTTTCGAACAGAATCATACCTGCGTCGTTAAAACCTCTCCAGTCGTTCGGGAATTGTCTCATAGCAGCTTCGTAGATAGCTAATTTATCTCCATTATTATCGAACAGCGTAGCTGCATACAATAATTCTTCAACATTCAGAGCAGAAGGATTAGATTTTGCCAGGTTACGGATTTCTTCATCCGATTTACCGATACGTTCTGCATTTACAACAAATTTAGAACGTCTCAGTTTCGGCAGGATTTGTTCAGCCACTACAGAATAAGCAGAAGAAATATTTTTGATTTCTCTTTCTCTTACTTCAGGATCTGAATACATAGCCAGTACACGCAAGATTAATTCTTTGTCGCGGATATTAGATTCTTCCATCGCTTTTTTGAAACCTTCCCAGTCTTCAGCCACAACATATTTTTTGAAGAAATCCAAGTCTTTGTATTCTTCTACTTTATTTTTCTTCATGTTGTTTTTAACGAACTTGTCAGCAGCACCTTCCCGGTTGTTAGCCAAATTCTCGTTAAAAGACATCGGACCATCAGGAGAAGCATAAGACTGAATCTGGATATTTTTCAATTCCATATCTTCTGCAGCTTTCGCATCTTTGATGAATTTTTCCATTGCCTTGATTTCTTTTGAACTCATTTCTTTGGTACGGATCTGAGCAGAATTGATCAAGTAATAGATAGCAGCTTCCTGTTCTTCCTTGGTGATTCTTTCGAACTGATCCGCACCGATAGCGATAGCCGGAGCATTATTCACCATAGTAGCGGTAGCAATCACACCATCAGCAATTTTACGGGATTCATAATCAGCAGATTTTTTACCTTTAGATCCCTGAAATTTCACATACAAGCCGGAAACTCTCATTCCTTCTTCAAAAGGAACGGTTCCACTATAATTGACAGTCTTTTCGGTAGCATAAGGTACAACCTCGTTGTTTCCCTGCACTTTTTCTCCCTGGAAAGTTTTAGGATCATAAGCTTTTTCCCCACCATTTTGGAATTTTAAAACCGGAGTAGCAACCAAAGTTACTTTCTTGTTAAAATATTTAGCAGGAATAGTAGCATCGATTTTAAGGTCTACTTGGCCACCTTTAGCTTCCAGCATTTCAGGAGTTACCTTATAAGCAATGTTCTTTTCTAATCTTTTCATCTTATTCAGAGATGAACAAGAAGCAACAACAAACCCGGCTAACGCAACGGTAGCAACAGTTTTCAATGTTCTTTTCATAATCACTTTCAAATTTATTCTTAATATTCAAATTGGTTGCTCAATAAGCAAAGCAAATGTATAAAAAAATATTAAAACATTCACTTATCTGGAAAAATATTGAAACTAATCTACATTAATTTTATGCATCACTAACTTTTCTGCTTTTTCGATGGCTTTTTCTATTCCTTCCGGATAGGCCCCTCCCGCAGTTGCAAAGAAAGGTTGTCCGCCTCCGCCACCTTTTATTTCCTGAGCAGCTTCACGCACGATCTGACCGGCATTCAACCCGTAGTCTTCTGCTATACTATTACTGATCATCACGGTCAGGTGAGGCTTCCCGGCATTTACACCTCCCGCAATGAAAATCACTTTTTCATATTCCCCTTTCAGTTGAAAAGCGATGTCTTTCACCTGAGCTGCAGGGATAGACAAATTCGTTATGATCAGGTTGATATCCCGGTATACCTTTTTCTCGTTTTTCAACCGTTCTTTCAACAAACGCAAGCTTTCTTTAGCAAATTTTTCGGTTTCTTTTTTTAATCCTTCATTCTCTTCCAAAACATTCTTTACACATTCCATCAGATTTTTATTGGATTTGAACATCTTTTCCATTTCCCGGATGATAGCAAAGGAATTATTGATGTACTCTTCCGCTTTATCGGCTGTGATCGCTTCAATACGACGCACACCGGCAGAAACCGAACTCTCAGACAGAATCTTGAAAAAACCAATTTGTCCGGTAGCCGGAACGTGTGTACCTCCACACAGTTCGACAGATTCCCCATACTTGATCACCCGGACCAGATCGCCATATTTTTCCCCGAAAATCGCTAAAGCTCCCATAGCTTGTGCCTTAGCCATAGGGACACTGCGATGTTCTTCCAAAGGAATATTCATACGGATCAACCGGTTTACAATGGCTGCAACCTCGGCCAGTTCTTCATCGGTTACTTTCTGGAAATGTGAAAAATCGAACCGTAAATGCTCGTCACTCACATAAGAACCTTTCTGTTCGACATGCTTTCCTAACACTTTCCGCAAAGCATAATCCAGCAGGTGGGTAGCCGAGTGATTATTAGCGGTCAGCACCCGCTTATGTTCATCCACTTTTGCGACGAAAGTCTGGGTTACATCCTCCGGCATCTTCTCCGCCAAATGAATGGTCAGTCCATTTTCTTTCTTAGTATCGATAATCCGGATAGTCTCTTTCTCTCCGATCAGTACTCCGCTATCACCTACCTGTCCTCCTCCCTCTCCATAGAAAGGAGTAATATTGAATACCAGGTGATAGAAGGTCTTGTTCTTGGTAACTACTTTCCGATAACGGGTGATTTTTACCTCCACCTCGGTATAATCATATCCTACGAACTCCTGAACATCGTCGTCGATCAATTCGATCCAATCGTCCGTATCTACAGAAGATGCTGAACGGGAACGCTCTTTTTGAGCTTCCATTTCAGCTTTGAATTCCCGGCGGTTAACCACCAACCCTTTCTCCCGCAAGATCAATTCGGTCAAATCGAGTGGGAATCCATAAGTATCGTATAATTCAAAAGCAACATTACCGGGAATCGTCAGAAAATCTTCTGCTTTAGTTTTCTCGATAATCCGATCCAGCAATTTGATACCTTTATCCAATGTCCTCAGGAAGGCATTTTCTTCTTCCCGTATCACTTTTTCAATCAATTCTTGCTGAGCGACCAATTCCGGATAATGTTTTCCCATCACTTCTATCAAAACAGGCACCAACCGGTACATGAAAGCTTCCTTCTGATCCAGGTAAGTATAAGCATATCTCACCGCTCTCCGCAAGATCCGGCGGATCACATAACCTGCTTTCACATTCGAAGGCAATTGCCCGTCTGTAATAGAGAAAGAAATAGTACGCAAATGGTCTGCTATCACCCGCATAGCCACATCGGCATCGTGAGACACCCCATACTTCAAACCGCTAAGCCGGGATATTTCATCGATGATTGGAGTAAAAACATCCGTATCATAATTAGAAGTTTTTCCTTGCACAGCCATACAAAGCCGTTCGAATCCCATTCCTGTATCCACGTGATGATTGGGTAAATTTTCCAGACTTCCGTCCGCTTTCCGGTTGTATTGCATAAATACAAGATTCCAGATTTCGATCACCAGTGGATTATCCTGATTCACCAGTTCACGACCGGATTTCAATTTTCTCTCCTCCTCGGGCCGGAGGTCGATATGGATTTCAGAACAAGGCCCGCAAGGTCCCATATCCCCCATTTCCCAAAAATTATCTTTTTTATTGCCGAAGAGTATTCGATCCTCGGACAAATAATTCATCCAAATTTTACGGGCTTCTGCATCTCCTTCCAGTCCGTCCTCTTTGCTTCCTTCAAAGACAGTAGCGTACAACCGGTTTTTATCCAGTCCCATAACTCCGGTCAGGAATTCCCAGGCAAAAGCAATCGCATCTTCTTTGAAATAATCACCGAACGACCAGTTCCCCAGCATCTCGAACATCGTATGATGGTATGTATCGTGTCCTACCTCTTCCAGATCGTTGTGTTTTCCGGAAACCCGGAGACATTTCTGCGAGTCCGCAACACGCCGGTGTTTGGGATTGATATTCCCAAGAATAATATCTTTGAACTGATTCATTCCTGCGTTTGTAAACATCAATGTAGGATCGTCCTTAATCACCATGGGTGCCGAAGGGACGATGGTATGTCCCTTACTTTCAAAAAAATCCAGAAACTTTTGTCTGATCTCTGCTGATTTCATATCTTTTTAATGAACAAGTTGTAACTATCTTTTTTGTACTCAGAAGTACAATTCAAAAACGGGATTGTGTTTCCACGTCCTGAACCTGCCCAAGACTGTCTCTCCCGTATCGACGCAAAATAGAATTGCAAAATTAGATTATTTCTTTAACTTTGCATCGAAAATTATCAATTTTATAATAAAAAATGGCGAAAACAGGTTATCGTTTTAATCCCGAAACACTGTCTTATGATAGAATACATGTCTCCGTAAAAAAGAAACTATGGTCGCTGGTCGTAAAATTCTTTTCCAGTTTATCCCTGGCCCTGGTCATCTTTTTGATTGTTTCCGCTATCGTCGATTCTCCGAAAGAAAAGGCACTGAAAAGAGAAAAAGAAGAAATACTGGCTCAATATCATATTCTGAACAACGAATTGGAGCGTATGGACGAGGTGTTGAAAAATCTGGAAACCCGGGATGACAATATCTATCGGGTGATATTCGAGTCCGAACCGATCGACGCTTCTATCCGCCGGGCAGGTTCGGGAGGAGTAAACCGGTATGAGTCCTTGAAAGACATGGACAATGCCGAATTGATCATCAATACCAGCAAAAAACTGGATGAATTATCGAAAGCGCTTTATATCCAAAGTAAATCGTACGATGAAATAGAAACATTGGCAAAAAATAAGATCGAAATGCTGGCATCGATACCGGCCATCTTACCCGTATCACTTAAAGATCCGAGTACCCGTTTTTCTTCCTCCTACGGCTATCGGATGCACCCGATTTATAAAACGGTAAAACTCCATGCCGGGATGGATTTTTCCGGAGCCGTCGGTACGCCGATCTATGCAACGGGAAACGGAAAAGTCGTATATGCAGAAATTCATCAAGGTTATGGAAAATGCGTATTGATCGACCACGGCTTCAATTATCAAACCCTTTACGCTCATATGAGCGCTTACAATGTTAAAGCAGGCCAAAAAGTCAAACGTGGCGATATCATCGGATATATGGGTAATACAGGGATGTCTACCGGGCCTCATATTCATTATGAAGTAAAGAAAAACGGCATTCCTGTCGATCCGATTAACTATTATTTCAACGATTTAACAGCCGATGAATATGATAAACTCGTAACAGAAGCAAACAATAACGGGCAAACCATGGATTAAGCGGCAACTTTATACCTCAGATTATGGAACAGGAGAAACAACCATTAAAAGTATACTACTCAATCGGTGAAGTCGCCGATATGTTCGGAGTGAATACCTCACTGATTCGTTTTTGGGAAAAAGAATTCGACGTCATCAAACCACATAAAAACAAAAAAGGCAACCGCCAGTTTACCAAGGCAGATATCGACAATTTTCACCTGATCTATCATCTGGTCAAAGAAAAAGGCATGACACTCAAAGGTGCTCAGATGAAATTACGGGAAAACAAAGCGGAAACCGAAACCAACTTCGAAGTGGTAAAACGCCTGAAAGCAATCAAGGAAGAATTACTTCAGATTAAAGACCAATTACAATAATCAGGACTTACAGTCCCAAGTACAGACATGCAAAACCAGCAACGGCCCCTATATGTCAGAGACATCCTCTCTATTTTAGAGGACTTCGCTCCTTTGAGTTTACAGGAAAGTTACGATAATGCCGGACTCATCTGTGGCAATCCGGAAGCCGAAATACATTCGGTTCTGTTAAGCACGGATATTACCGAAGAAGTAATCGACGAAGCCGTACAGGGAGGACATGATCTGCTCATCTCCCACCATCCGCTCACTTTACAGGGATTAAAAAATCTGCGTCCGGACAGCTATGTAAAACGTTGCCTCATCAAAGCCATTCGGCACAACCTCAATATCTACTCCGCACATACCAATCTGGATGCCGTATTACACGGTGTCAGCGGCAGAATGGCCGACAAACTGGGATTACAAAACCGGAAAATCCTGCAACCGGGCGGTAAATTATTCAGCCTGTGCTTCTACACGCCTGTTTCAAAGGCAGAAGAAGTAAGACAAGCCGTATTAGGAGTAGGCGGAGGCCACATCGGTAATTACAGTCACTGTTCATTCAACCAGAAAGGAGAAGGCACCTTTCACGCCGAGGCAGGCAGTCATCCCTATGTCGGAGTGATCGGGACCCTTCACCGGGAGGAAGAGATAAAAACCGAAATTACGGTCCCTGAATACCTCCTCTCCAAAAGCATAGAGACTTTACTGAAGGTACATCCTTATGAAGAACCGGTATGGAACATCGTTAACCTGGATAATACCAATCCTGTAACGGGTTTCGGAATCATCGGCGAACTCGCCGAGCCAGCCGATAGTCTGCCTTTCCTGCAACAGGTAAAAAAGACTTTCCGTTGTAAAGTCGTCCGTCACACTGCAATCTGTAAATCTCAGATCCGGAAAGTAGCCGTCTGCGGCGGTTCCGGTGCCTTCCTCACTTCGGCCGCAATAGCTCAGGGAGCCGATATATATATCACCGGAGACTACAAATACCACGATTTCTTCCAGGCAGAAAATCGGTTGATCCTGACAGACATCGGGCATTATGAAAGCGAACAGTTCACAAAAGAGATTTTTTATGAGTTAGTTACAAAAAAAATATCTAACTTTGCGATTCAGTTTTCGAAGGTCGAAACAAATCCCATACATTATTTATAATAGGGTGTTTCTTCCTCTGATGGTTCAAAAATAAATTAGAGTTACTTTATAAATATGGCAACAAACAACGAAAAACTGCAAGAACTTTCTGTCGAAGAAAAATTGCAGCATCTTTACGAGCTACAACGCATTGATACCGAGATCGATAAAATCAAGACATTAAGAGGGGAATTGCCTCTTGAAGTTCAGGACTTGGAAGACGAAATCGCCGGTCTGGAAACCCGTCTTGAAAATCTGAAAAATGAAATCAGTGAAGCTGACAAAAGTGTAACAAACAAAAAACAGGAAATCACCAAGTCGGAAGAGCTGATAAAAAAATATTCAGAGCAATTGGATAATGTCCGTAACAATCGGGAATACGATGCCCTGACCAAAGAAGTCGAATTTCAGAAACTGGAAATCGAATTACAGCAAAAAAGAATCCGGGAAGCTCAAAAACTGAAAGCCGAAAAAGAGGTAAATCTGGAAATTTCCAACAAACAATATACAGAAAAGAAAGCAGATTTAGAAGCGAAGAAAGCGGAACTGGACGACATCATCGCCGAAACCCACAAAGATGAAGAAGCATTGACCCAAAAATCCGAGGAATTATCTCAGAATATCGAAGAGCGTTTGTTGACAGCCTACCGGAAGATCCGCGACAATGCCCGCAACGGTCTGGCAGTCGTCACCGTCGACCGGGATGCTTGTGGAGGTTGTTTCAATAAAATTCCGCCACAGCGGCAATTGGATATCCGCTCCCGGAAAAAAATCATCGTGTGTGAGTATTGCGGACGAATCCTGATCGACAAATATATCTGTGACTATGACGGCAGCATGCAAAAAGCAGATCTCGAATCAGCGATGGAAGCTCAAAAGAAAAAAGGAAGACGAATCAAAAAATCAGAAGAATAAGAAAAGGCTGCAAATGCAGCCTTTTTATTATCATTTTAAATCTAAAATTTCAGGCATGATTGCTACAAATTACAATCCGAAAGCAAGCGAAGAGAAATGGTACAAGTACTGGATGGATCATAAACTATTCCATTCGGAAGTAGATAACAGCAGAGAACCTTACTGCATCGTCATCCCTCCTCCTAACGTCACCGGAGTTCTACACATGGGGCACATGCTGAACAATACAATACAGGATGCTTTGGTACGCCGGGCCCGTCTGTTAGGGAAAAATGCTTGCTGGGTGCCTGGCACGGACCACGCTTCGATAGCCACAGAAGCCAAAGTAGTAGGCAAGCTTCAAAGTGAAGGAATAAAAAAAACCGATCTGACCCGGGATGAATTTTTAAAACACGCCTGGGATTGGACACATACACACGGCGGAATCATCCTCAAGCAATTGAAACGCCTGGGAGCTTCCTGTGACTGGGACCGTACTGCTTTTACCATGGATGAAGAACGAAGTGAAAGTGTACTGAAAGTTTTTGTCGACCTTTACAACAAGGGACTGATTTACCGGGGAGTACGTATGGTCAACTGGGATCCGAAAGCACTGACCGCTCTTTCCGACGAGGAAGTGGTTTACAAAGAAGAGCATAGTAAATTATACTATCTCCGTTATAAAATAGAAGGCGAAGACGGTTATGCCCTGGTAGCGACCACCCGTCCGGAGACCATCATGGGAGACACTGCTATGTGTATCAATCCCAAAGACCCTAAAAACCAGCATTTACGGGGAAAAAAGGTGATCGTTCCTTTGGTCGGGCGCACGATACCGGTTATCGAAGACGAATATGTCGATATTGAATTCGGTACAGGCTGTTTAAAAGTAACTCCAGCTCATGACGTCAACGACTATATGTTAGGTGAAAAATATCATTTGCCTTCTATCGATATTTTCAATGACAACGGTACGATCAGCGAGCAGGCCGGAATTTATGTCGGCATGGACCGTTTCGATGTACGCGAGCAGATAGAGAAAGATTTGCAGAATGCCGGACTGTTGGAGAAGGTGGAAGCCTATACCAACAAGGTAGGTTTCTCC
>OJMI01002423.1_pt1 | contig 16457 bp, 13 predicted proteins | sample 1597131 | NCBI WGS metagenome assembly OJMI01 (sample SAMEA2452116, study PRJEB22498) | human gut metagenome | reverse complement strand
AAAGAAATCGGTATTGTTCATTTATTGGAAAATATACGAGGAAAGGGTTGGAAACGGTGAGCACATCCCCCTCCAGCGTACCTGTCGCCTGGTTCAGCCACACCCGGTCGGGGATGGTCAGGGGCCCCTTGTAGTGCTCGATAAGCGCGGCCCAGACCTGGCTGTCACCTCCGGCGGCGGGCGCCGCCGGGGCGCTCTCCGGCGCAGGCGTCGCGGGTGCGGGGGCCATGGGGACCGGTGCGTGTTCCGGTGCGGGAGATGTCTCCTGCGGGATCGGGGGCGCTTCGCGCCGGGGCGGCGGAGTCGGCGCGGCCGCCGGACGGGCCGCAGGTCTTTCCGCCGGAACGACGCCCTTCTTCAAGGCGTCCTCCAGAGCGGAGACGCGGTCCGCCAGAGCCTCCGTGTCGTTGGAAAGGCTCTCGTCGCACAGACGCAGCAGGCACAGCTCGGCATCCGTTCGCTGGCGGATGCTCCGGGGCAGGGCCGCGGCGGTCCGCTGGATGGTATCGGTCATATAGAGCAGGCGGCGCATGGGAATCTCCGCCGTCAGTTCAGAGAGGGTCTTGCGGTCATACAGGCCGCCCAGCAGGGCGGCGCCGCCCTCCGGCGCGGCGGCCAGAACGGTCATATCCCGGCAGAGATCGCTGAGCTCGCCCAGCAGCGCGCCCACATCCTTGCCGCCCCGGTACAGCTGGTCCAGCAGCGCCAAAGCGTCGCCCCCCTGACGCGCCAGGAGCAGGCGCATGAGCTGCACCGTCTGGGTGCTGCCGGCCAGTCCCAGCGTGTCCAGCACGCTGCGGCCGTCCACGACCGCGCCGGCGGCACGGCACTGGTCCAGCAGGCTGAGCGCGTCGCGCAGGGCGCCGTTGGCCATGCGGGCCAGCAGGTCCGCCCCGTCCGGGGTCAGGTCGATGGCTTCGGCCTTCGCCACCTTCAGCAGCTGCTGCTCCATATCGTGGGGCAGGATGCGCTTGAAGTTGAACCGCTGGCAGCGGGAGAGTATGGTAGCCGGGACCTTCTGGATCTCGGTGGTGGCTAGGATAAACAGCAGGTGGGCGGGCGGCTCCTCCATGATCTTCAGCAGGGCGTTGAAGGCGTCGCGGGAGAGCATATGCACCTCGTCGATGATGTAGACGCGCTTTTGCAGCACCGCCGGCGGGTAGACGGCCTCCTCCCGCAGACTGCGGGCATCGTTGACGCTGCCGTTGGAGGCGGCGTCCAGCTCCGTCACATCCAGCAGTGAGCCGTCGTCAATGCCGCGGCAGGCGGCGCACTGGTTGCAGGGCGCGCCGTCAATGGGGTGCTGACAGTTGACGGCCTTGGCCAGAATACGGGCGCAGGTGGTCTTGCCGGTGCCGCGGGTACCGGTGAACAGGTAGGCGTGGCCCACCTGACCGTCGGCCACCTGGCGCTGGAGCGTATCGGTGATGTGCTGCTGGCCCACTACCTCGGAAAAGGTCTTGGGCCGGTATTTGCGGTACAGCGCCTGGTACATGGGCACACCTCCCTGCCGACAAACAAAATAAACGAGTCCTCCGCCGTGAGCCACAGGGCCGGCACCCTCGCGGCACATGGATGATCCCTCTTAATGCTGCTCGGTTCCCCGCCTGACATGATTCGTGGGTATCCATTGCGCGAGACCGGCCCCGCAGCTCACGGCGGAGGACAAGTTCGTGAGATATATTCTACTACAATTCTTCCGCGATGGCAACTGTTTTTTGCCGCCTATTTCGCTTTTGCTTTTATTATACCCTCTGTTGACAAGGGCAGAGACGAAAAAAGGCGGCGCTTCAGCGCCGCCTTTTTTTCGGTAAAAGGAGAGAGAAATACAATGGGTGGGTATCCTTTCGGATGAGCGTATCATACACGCATCCGGGGCGGAAGTCAACAGGCTTGATAAAGAATTAACAAATCATTCACAAAGCGCGCCCGCCGTTCACAGATCGTTTACAGAGCCGCCCCTCTTCCCTATTGACAACAAAAAATATTGGTGCTACCATTTAGCATACTAATAGTTTGTATGCTAAAAATTCAAAAGCAAAGAAGGAGGACCGCCATGAAATTCTGCTTTGACGAGCACTCGGCGCACTTCGGCGCGCTGTTCGGCTACTGCGATCACCAGGTGCATAAGCTGATGGGGCGGATGCTGAAGCGCTACGACGTATCGCCCATGCAGTGCCGGACGCTGATGTTCCTGCACGACGCGGAGGACAGCGTGAACCAGAAAACGCTGGAGCGCCATCTGATGATCAAGCCCAGCACGGTGAACGGCATCGTGGACCGGCTGGAGGAGAAGGGGCTGGTATACCGCACCGTCAGCGCCACGGACGGACGGTGCCGCATTCTGGCACTGACAGAGGAGGGCCAGCGGTTCCATGACGATTTCCAGACCGTGCTGCACCAGGTGAACGAACGGCTGGAGCGCGGCTTCACGCAGGAGGAAAAGGCGCAGTTCACCGCGTTTCTGCTGCGGGCGGGACGGAACCTGACCGACGAGGAGGAGGAAGCATGATAAAAAAATTGGCGCCCTATACCAAGGGCTACCGCCTGCTGATGCTGTTCGCCATCGCCTGCTCCGCCGGAGAGGCGGTGCTGGAGCTGACGCTGCCCCAGGTGATGAGCGACATCGTGGATATCGGCATCGCCAACGGAGACAAAGGCTATATCCTGACGGCGGGGCTGAAAATGGTCATCATGGCGCTGCTGGCGCTGGGCTGCGGCGTGGGCGCTGCGGCACTGGCCGCCAAGGCGTCCATGGGCTTCGGCGCGGCGCTGCGGAAGGCGGAGTACGAGCAGGTACAGCGTTTCTCCTTCGCCAACATCGAGCGCTTCTCCACCGCCAGTCTGGTGACGCGGCTGACCAACGACGTGGCCTCGGTACAGATGACCACATTCATGGGAATGCGTATGCTGGTGCGGGCCCCCACCATGCTGGTGACGGCACTGGTGATGGCCCTGATCATCAGCACAAGGCTGAGCCAGGTGTTCCTGGTGGTCATTCCCCTGCTGGTCATCGCGGTGGTCATCGTCATCAAGCGGGTAGGGCCGTTCTTCACCTCTTTGCAGGGGGCCACGGACCAGCTGAACCTGGTGGTGCAGGAGGACCTGAACGCCATCCGCGTGGTGAAATCCTTTGTGCGTGAGGCGCAGGAAAAGGAGAAGTTCACCCAGCGCAGTGAGAAGCTGCGGAGCATGGCCGAGCGCGCCTTCGGCTTTGTGGTGCTGTTCATGCCGGTGATGATGGTTCTCATGGGCGGCACCATCACGGCGGTCATGTGGATCGGCGGCCACTACGTGTGGGAGGGCACGCTGCTCTCCGGCGATCTGATCGCGTTCTTTACCTATTTGAGTGAGATACTGATGTCGCTGATGATGGTATCCGTGGTACTGATGATGCTGACCCGGGCCATCGCCTGCGGCAAGCGTATCGCCGAGGTGCTGGAGGAGAAACCCCGCATCACCGACGAGCAGGCCGACCCGGCGCTGAAGGTGGAGGACGGCTCCATCCGCTTCGACCATGTGTATTTCAAGTACCACGACACGGCGGAGGCCTGGAACCTGGAGGACGTGAGCTTTACCGTACCCAGCGGGGCCACGGTGGGCATTTTAGGCGGCACCGGCAGCGCCAAGACCACGCTGGTGAGCATGATCCCCCGGCTGTACGACGTGAACGGCGGCGCGGTGTATGTGGGCGGCCACAATGTGAAGGACTACACCATGGAGGCGCTGCGGGATGGCTGCGCCATGGTATTGCAGAAGAACACGCTGTTCTCCGGCACCATCCGGGAGAACCTGCGCTGGGGCGACGAGAACGCCAGCGATCAGGAGATCGAGGCGGCCTGCCGCCTGGCCTGCGCCGACGAGTTTATTGAGAAAATGCCGGACGGGTACGACACCTATATCGAGCAGGGCGGCACCAACGTCTCCGGCGGGCAGAAGCAGCGGCTGTGCATCGCCCGAGCGGTGCTGCGGAAGCCGAAGATACTGATCCTGGACGACTCCACCAGCGCGGTGGACACCGCCACGGATGCGAAGATCCGAGGCGCGCTGAAAACGGCGCTGCCCGGCACCACAAAGCTCATCATCGCCCAGCGGATCGCGTCCGTTATGGACGCCGACCTGATACTGGTGATGGACGATGGGCACATCTCCGCCATAGGCACCCATGAGGAGCTGATGGCGCAGAGCGACATTTATCGGGAGGTCTATCGCTCCCAGCAGGAAGGGGTGAGCATCGATGGCTGAACAAAAACGCGGCGGACCGCGCGGCCACGGGCCCCAGGGACACGGCTTCCAGCGGCCCAAGGACTTCAGAGGCACAGTGAGCAAGCTGCTGGCCTATATCGGGCGCTACAAGGCGTCGCTGGTGGTGGTGTTCATCTGCCTGGTGATCAGCTCCGTGGGCTCGGTGATGAGCAGCTATCTGCTCAAGCCTATTATCAACGACTATATTCTGGTAGGCGACTTCGCCGGCCTGCTGAAAATGCTGGCGCTGCTGCTGGGACTGTTCCTGCTGTCGGGCCTGTGCTCCTATGCCTACGCCCGCATCATGGTGCATATCTCCCAGCGGACGGTGGCGCAGATGCGGCAGGACCTGTTCGACAAATTGCAGGACCTGCCCCTGCGGTACTTCGACACCCACCAGTCCGGCGACCTGATGAGCCGCTTTACCAACGACATGGACACCGTGTCGGAGATGATCAACTCCAGCTTCGCCAGTGTGGTGTCCTGCGCCTTGACGTTTATCGGCATTGTTGTTATGATGCTGTATATGAACTGGGTGCTGACGCTGATCACCTTTGCCTTTCTGGTGCTGATGCTGCTGGTGGTCAAGGGCGTTGGCGGCAGAAGCCGCGTGAGCTTTCAGGCACAGCAGCAGGCGCTGGGCGCCATGAACGGCTATATCGAGGAGATGGTGGAGGGCCAGAAGGTCATCAAGGTGTTCAACCACGAGAGCAAGGCCATCGCGCAGTTCTCCGGGCTGAACGACAGCTATCGGGACGCCGCCACGGCGGCCCAGACCTACTCCGGCGCCATGATGCCGGCCATGGCCAACCTGTCACGCATCGACTATGCCGTCACCTGCTGCGTGGGCGGACTGCTGGCCATCGGCGGAATGTTCGACGTGGGCTCCCTGGGCGCGTACCTGCTGTATGTGAAGCAGGTGAGCCAGCCCATCTCGCAGATCAGCCAGCAGGTGAACGTGCTGCTGGCGGCGGTGGCCGGCGCGGAGCGCATCTTCGCCGTCATGGAGGCCGAGCCGGAGGTGGATGAGGGCAAGACCGTCATCGTCCGGGTGGAAAAGCACGGCGATACGCTGACCGAGACAGACCGCCGCACCGGCTGCTGGGCGTGGAAAAAGCCCGACGGCACGCTGGTGGAGCTGAAGGGCGACGTGCGCTTCGACCATGTGACCTTCTCCTACGACGGAGAAAAGACGGTACTGAACGACGTGTCCCTGTTCGCCAAGCCGGGGCAGAAGATCGCCTTTGTGGGCTCCACCGGCGCGGGCAAGACCACCATCACCAACCTCATCAACCGGTTCTACGATGTGCAGGAGGGCACCATCACCTATGACGGCATTGACGTGAGGGACATCCAGAAGGACTCCCTGCGCCGTTCGCTGGGCATGGTATTGCAGGACACCCACCTGTTCACCGGCACCATTGCGGACAACATCCGCTACGGACGGCTGGACGCCACGGACGAGGAGGTACGGGCCGCGGCGAAGCTGGCCAACGCCGACAGCTTTATCCGCCACCTGCCCCAGGGGTATGACACGGTCATCACCGGGGACGGCGGCAGCCTGAGCCAGGGCGAGCGCCAGCTGCTGGCCATCGCCCGGGCGGCGGTGTCCGACCCGCCGGTGCTGATACTGGACGAGGCCACCAGCTCCATCGACACGCGGACGGAAAACCTGATCGAACAGGGCATGGACTCGCTGATGGAGGGCCGGACGGTATTCGTTATCGCACACCGGCTGTCCACCGTGCGGAACAGTCAGGCCATTCTGGTGCTGGAGCACGGACGCATCATTGAGCGCGGCGACCATCAGGAGCTGCTGGCGCAGCAGGGCAAGTACTATCAGCTCTACACCGGTAAGGCCGAGCTGAGCTGAGGTATAAACAAGGAAGAAACCGGAAAAGATCAAAGGAGGATGCACCATGACGGAAAAACAGCTTTGTGATATGGCGGTGGCCATGCTGGAGCGTTCCTATGTACCCTATTCCCACTTCCCGGTGGGCGCGGCGCTGCTGTGCAAGGACGGGACAGTATTCACCGGCTGCAACGTGGAGAACGCCGCCTACGGCGCCACGATATGCGCCGAACGGACGGCCATGGTCAAGGCGGTCAGCGAAGGGCACAGGGACTTCGACACCATCGTGATCGCCGGGCGCAGCGAGGATCACTGCGTGCCCTGCGGCACCTGCCGGCAGGTGATGATGGAGTTCGCACCCGACCTGACGGTGATCTGCCTGAACGGAAAGGGCGAGAGCAAGCGCTTCGCGCTGAAGGAGCTGCTGCCCTACGGCTTTGACCAGAGCTGGCTGTAAGCGCGGCAGAATTTTCATGGAACCAAATCGCACCGCGCTCCGTCTCAATGGACAGAAACCTATTTCAGGAGGAAACTACACGATGAAAAAAATCATTTCCCTTGTGCTCGCCGCCGTGCTGACCCTGAGTCTCGCCGCCTGCGGCACGAAGAACGACAGCAAGGGCGATCAGCCCGCCGCGCCTGCCAGCGCTCTTGACCTGCTGGAGAAGGTGTGGAGCACCTACACCGATGATGAGAAGTTCCCCGCCGCCGGCGGCGACTACTCCGAGGCGAACAGCAAGGAGGACGCCCCCGGCGTCTATGACCTGACCGACCGCGCCGCTGTGGACAGCGCCCTCGGCCTGCCGGAGACGGCCAAGGTGGATCAGGCCGCGTCGCTGGTCCATATGATGAACCAGAACACCTTTACCGCCGCGGCGTACCACTGCACCGATGATGCCGATGCGCTGGCCACCGCCCTGCGGGACAACATCCAGCAGCGGCAGTGGATGTGCGGCTTCCCCGATAAGGTTGCCGTGGCCGTGGTGGGCGAGTATGTGGTGTCCGTGTTCGGTGCCGAGGATCTGGTGGACACCTTTATGTCCCACCTGAACGGCATCTTCGGCGTGCAGCCCGTCTACGACGAGGCCATCCTGTGAAGCGCTGGATAGAGCGAGGCGTATTTCTGCTGGCGGCAGCGGCTATGGTCATAGCTGCTGCCGCCATTCCCACCCGGCGGGTGCAGGAGGATACGCTGCCGGAGGTATATGTGTACCGTGGCTATGCCGCCGCCGCTGACGCGGCGTGGGACGAGAAATCACTGGACTTCGCCGTAAAACGGTTTTCTCACCTGTTGGAGGCATATTTCCCCGGGTCGGAACACGTATATATGAGCGTGATCCCAGATAAGGCCGCTTTTATGGAGACGCCGGAGGGCTACACGCCCGCCGGGGCTCAGGAGACGGCGGACTATCTGGCGCAGCGGCTGCCGGTGGAGATCATCGACATCGCGCCGCTGCTGGCGCTGGAGGACTATTACCGTACCGATCCCCACTGGCAGCAGGAGCGTCTTTCCGCCGTGGCGCAGGCCATATCGGAGGCCATGGGCGCGCCTGTGCCGGACATGACAGAGGAGACGCTGTGCGCGCTGGCGGGCGAATTTCACGGCAGCTACTGGGGCAAGACGACGGAGACGCTGACAGCGGACGTCCTGTCCTATATCACCTCTCCCCTGCTGGATGGCTGCACGGTGTACGACTATGAGACGGACAGCACCGGCGGCGTGTATGATCTGACGGCAGCGGAGAAGGCTCCCTACGACCTGTTTCTGGGTGGGCCGAAGGCGCTGCTGCGGATCGAAAACCCGGCGGCGGACAACGACCGGACGCTGGTGGTGGTGCGCGACTCCTTCGGCAGCAGCCTGATCCCCCTGCTGGCGGGCGGCTACCGCACCGTCTATGTGGTCGATATCCGGTATATGGCCACCGACGCGCTTTCGCGGGTGACGGAATTCCCGGAGGGGGCGGACGTACTGCTGCTGTACAGCGTTGCCGTACTGCAAAACAGCATTACGCTTAAGTAAACAAAAGGCCGGGCGCTGAAAGCGCCCGGCCTTTTTATGGCAGAAAGAACGCCGGAGCAATGCTCCGGCGTTCTGCATTTACTTAGAAGAAGAACTCCTTGATCTGGCCGTACAGGATGAGGATCATGCACAGCGGGGTGATGAACTTGACGCAGACCTTGAAGAAGCCGTAGCTGCCCATGGCATGACCGGACTGCTCCGCCTCTTCCTTGACGAACTCGGGGCCGATCTCCCAGCCGATCATCAGGCACATCAGCAGGGCGCCCAGCGGCATCATAACGCCCTCGGACAGTGCATCCCAGAAGTCCAGCCAGTCAGCCGCCCAGTTCTTGGGTTCCGCTATATTCAGTATATTGGCCGGTGCGATACCGCTGGAACCCAGGCAGTCGGCGCAGACCAGGATGCAGCCCAGGCACACACAGGCGGCGGCGATGAGGGTGTAGGGCTTACGCTTGTCGCCCTTGCCCTCGATACGGGCCTTATCCACGAAGTGGGCCACGATGACCTCCAGCAGGGAGATGGAGGAGGAGATGGCGGCAAACACCACCAGCAGATAGAACAGGATGCCGAAGATGGGGCCCAGTGTGCCCATGGAGTGGAACACGTTCTGCATGGTGATAAACAGCAGCTTGGGGCCGCCGATGTTGCCGGCGGGATCCAGCGCGAAGCGGGCGGGCATGACGCACAGACCGGCCATCAGGGCCACCATGGTATCCATGATGATGATCAGCAGGGCGTTCTTCTGCAGGTTCTCCTTCTTATGCAGGTAGGAGCCGTAGGTGATCATGGCGCCCATGCCCAGGGACAGGGAGAAGAACATCTGGCCACCAGCGGTGGAAACAACGCTAAAGATGCTGGGAGCGCCGGACTTGTAGGCGACGATGGCCTGTGCCACGCCATTGACCATGATGGAGGAAACCTCCGCGCCATCAACAACCGCCTTGGCGGGCACATAATAGCCGACATTGGCCGCCCAGCCGGGGGAGAACATGTACTTCAGACCGTCCAGAGCACTGCCGTTAACAACGCCCTCCACGAGAGAACCGTCCGCCTGCAGGATCTGCACGGCCACGTCGGTACCCTCCAGGGTGCAGGCGCGGATGATGCAGATCAGCAGGGCCACGAACAGGGCGGGCATACCCACGGAGCAGACCTTCTCGATGCCGCCGCCGATGCCGCCCATAACGATGAGCATGGTCAGCGCCACGAAAATAAGGCCGTAGATAACACCCTCAGCGGGACTGCCCAGGAAGTTGCCGAAAATTTCGCCGCCGGACAGGCCATTGGAGCCGAAGCCGGCACCGAACAGATCGCCGATATTCAGAACGGTGTACTTGATGCAGTAGCCGCCCAGTGCGCAGTAGAAGAACAGGATGAAGAAGGCGGACAGGATGCCCAGCCAGCCCATCCACTTGAACTTCTTGGACAGAGCCTTGTACGCGCCCACGGCGCCGTGGCCGGTCTTGCGGCCGATGGCCAGCTCGCCCACCATAACGATGAAGCCGCACAGGACCGCCAGGATCAGATAGATGATGAGGAACGTGAAGCCGCCGGAGGCACCCATCTTATTGGGGAAGCCCCAGATGTTGCCCAGGCCGACTGCAGAGCCGACCGCGGCCATCAGGAATCCGAAATTGGATCCAAAGCCTTTTCTTTCTTCCATTGTTTTCTCTCCTTAACAGATTTTTGCCCCTACGTCGCCGCAGAAGCTGATAAACTTTACCGCACCCGTCTATTGACAGGAAACGGCACGGGGCACCGCCATGCCCCGCAGGTATTTCCTCACGGGATAAAATCCCTTCAAGGCTACCTGAAAAAAGTATACAGGAAACTCTTTCCGCCCGCAATTAGCAGTTTTTATAAAAATTGAGCGCCATATTGTACATTTTTAACATTCTATGAACGGATTTTTCCACATATTTTATATGGTTTTTGCTTCTTTTTTACATTGAACCATTCAGTTTTTGGCGGGGTTCCGGGATTTTTGCAACGGACGGTGAATGATTTTCTTTTGAGGAAACCGATTGTGGCTTTATTAACAGGTGGGAGAGGGAACAAAAAAGACCGCCCTCCGGCGGTCTTTTCGATCTGTCAGGAGAGAGGTTGACCGGATGGCGGTCTCGGGAACAACTGAAAACACATCCGCAGAAAAACGCTGCGGACTATGGAAAAAGTATACGGGAAATCGTCGAATGGTTCGATCAGCAATTTTAACGTCTTTTTCTGTTTTAACATTATCTTAACGTTTGCAACGTGGTTTTTGTGGTATTTTTCAACCGCTCTGCGTTTAAATATATGCAAAGCACAGGTGTTTTTCCATGTTTTCCGGCGTAAATATCTTCGCTTTCATATTAGGAAACTTTTTCATCGTCGTGTTAAGAGTGCGTTAATTATACGCAGGGAGACGGTGTCCGGACGCAAAAGGCGGGCACTTCCCTTTTTGCGCATTGTGTGGTATACTATGGTTTTATGAGACAAGACACGCAAAGGAGGCGGGACACGTGAGACGAGCAGGCGCAGCGGTGCTGGCGGCGGTATTGGCGCTGACGCTGGCGGGCTGCGGGCGGCAGGACCGTCCGCAAAGCGGGAAACTGAACGTGGTGTGCACGCTGTTCCCCTACTACGACTTTGTGCGGCAGATCGGCGGGGACGCGGTGGACGTACAGCTGCTGGTGCCCGCCGGGCGGGAGACACACAGCTTTGAGCCCACGCCGCTGGACGTGATCGCCGTCAGCGAGGCGGAGGTGTTCATCTACAACGGCGGGGAAAGCGAGCTGTGGGTGGAGGACATTCTGGACGCGGCAGGCGAGGCTATCCCCTACCGGCTGGCTATGATGGACTGCGTGGAGACATACCGGGAGGAGTACGCCGAGGGGATGCAGGGCGGCCATGACCATGCACATGACGAACATGGCGAGCACGATGACCATGAGGCGCATGACGGGCATCTGCACGACGGCCACGAGGAGGAAATAGAGTACGACGAGCACATCTGGACATCGCCGGTGAACGCCATGGCCCTGTGCCGGGCCATCTGCGATACGCTGTGTGAGGCCGATCCGGACAATGCCGACGGCTATCGGACTCGGCTGGCGGACTATCTGGACGAATTGCAGGCGCTGGACGAGACATTCCGTGACATCACGGACCATGCGGCACGGCGGCTGCTGGTGTTCGGCGATCGGTTCCCGCTGCTGTATTTCTGCAGGGAATATGATCTGGATTACCGGGCGGCGTTCCACGGCTGCGCGGGAGACACGGAGCCGTCCCTCGCCACGCTGAAATATCTGATCGACGTGGTGGAGAAGCAGGAGATACCGGTGGTATACACCATCGAGCTGAGCAGCCGGAAGGTGGCGCAGGCCATCGCCGAGACCACCGGGGCGCAGGTGCGGACATTCCACTCCTGCCAGACGGTGAGCCGGGCGGAATTCGACGGCGGAGCCACCTATATCAGTCTGATGACCGCCAACGCGGCGGCACTGAAGGAGGGACTGTCCTGATGGAACAGGAGAAGCGCATATTGCTGGACTGCCGGGACGCAGCGCTGGGCTATGAGGGCAAGCCGGTGTGGGAACACCTGAGCTTTCAGGTGCACAGCGGCGACTATGTGTGCATCGTGGGTGAAAACGGCAGCGGCAAGTCCACACTGGTGAAGAGCCTGCTGGGGCTGCTGCACCCCATGGCGGGCGAGATCGTACGTTCGCCCTCCCTGCGCTCCGGCGCCATCGGCTATCTGCCCCAGCAGACAAAAGCGCAGAAGGACTTTCCCGCCACGGTGACGGAGGTAGTGCGCAGCGGCTTTCTCAGCAGCCGGGGCATGCGGTTTTTCTACACGCCGAAGGAGAAGTCCACCGCGCTGATGCACATGGGCAAGCTGGGCGTGCTGGAGCTGAAGGACCGGTGCTACCGGGAGCTGTCCGGCGGGCAGCAGCAGCGGGTGCTGCTGGCGCGTGCCCTGTGCGCCGCCGGGGAACTGCTGATCCTGGACGAGCCGGTGACGGGACTGGACCCGGCGGCGGCCCAGGAGCTGTACCGCACGCTGGAATACCTGAACAAGCAGGAGGGCATCGCCATCGTGGCGGTGACACACGATATACGCAGTGCCCTGCGCTACGCCGACCATATTCTGCACGCCGGCCATGGAACGTACTTCTTCGGCACGGCGGCGGACTATCTAACGTCCCCCTGGGGCAAACGGTTCGGAGGTGACGAGGCATGAGCTTACTGCTGGAAATGTTCACGTACCCGTTCATCCTGCGGGCTTTTGTGGTGGGTATCCTGGTGGCGCTGTGCGCGGCGCTGCTGGGTGTGCCGCTGGTGCTGAAGCGCTACTCCATGATCGGCGACGGGCTGAGCCATGTATCCTTCGGCGCACTGAGCATCGCACTGGCCTGCGGCTGGGCGCCGCTGCCGGTGTCTATCCCGGTGGTGGTGCTGGCGGCACTGGGGCTGCTGCGGATGACGGAGAGAAGCCGGATGGGCGCGGACGCGGCCATCGCGGTGGTCAGCGCGTCGGCGCTGGCCGTGGGCGTGGTGGTGACAAGCCTGACCACCGGCATGACCACGGATGTGGACAGCTTTATGTTCGGCTCCATCCTGGCCATGGACCGGGCGGATGTGGCGCTGAGCGTGGGACTGTGCGCGGCGGTACTGGTGCTGTATGTGCTGTTTTACCATCGGCTGTTCGCCATCACCTTCGACGAGAGCTTCGCCCGGGCCACCGGGGTGAAGGTGGGGCTGTACAACACCATCCTGTCGGTGCTGACGGCCCTGACCATCGTGCTGGGCATGCGGATGATGGGCGCGATGCTGATCTCCAGTCTGGTCATCTTCCCGGCGCTGACGGCCATGACGCTGCTGCGGAGCTTCCGGGGCGTGGTGCTCTGCGCCGCGGGGCTGAGTGTGGTGTGCTTCTGCGTGGGGCTGACCGGGTCGTACCTGTGGGGCACGCCGGTGGGCGCCACGGTGGTACTGGTAAATTTGGCGGCGTTTTTGCTGTCGAGAGGCGTTATGAAGCTGAAAAGAGCGTCCTAAGGGCGTTCTTTTCAGCTTTTCGACCTATTTTGCGGGTGCTTTTTGTGGAAAAACCCTTGCGTTTCGTGTGCTTATATGGTATGCTATGTGTGTACGTAAGGTTAAGGTATTGACTGGAGTGGACGAGATCGTCCGCTTTTTTTAATGGTCATCGTTCCATGATGACCGGGACGTTCTGTTGGAGGGCTTGCTGTGAAAAAGATCACCGAGGTCGTATGGGCGCTGGCGGAGCCGGCGGTGCAGGCGCAGGGCTGCCGCATCTGGGATGTAGAGTACGTCCGGGAGGCGGGACAGTGGTACCTGCGGCTGTATCTGGACAAGGACGGCGGCGTGGACATTCTGGACTGCGAGGCCATCAGCCGCACGGTCAGCGATCTGCTGGACGAGGCGGACCCCATCGAGAGCAGCTACGTGTTCGAGGTGGGCTCGGCGGGGCTGGAGCGCCAGCTGAAGCGGCCGGGGGATTTTGCGCAGTTCATGGGCAGCCCCGTGCTGGTGAAAACGTACCAGCCCAAGGACGGGCGCAAGGAGTTCGCCGGGACCCTGGCGGGCTATGAAGACGGCGCGGTGCTGCTGGACATGGGCGGCGAGACGGTGCGCTTTGAGAAGAACGAGACGGCGCTGGTGCGCCTGCGGGTAGAATTCTGAGACAACACGACTTGAGATAGAAGGAGAAACGACCATGAAATGTGACGAGATCTTCGCGGCACTGGCTATGCTGGAAAAGGAACGGGGCATTCCCCAGAGCTTTATGATGGGCAAGATCATCCAGGCGCTGACCACCGCCTATAAGCGCGACCACGAGGGCGTGGAGTATGTGGTGGTGGACGTGGATGAGGAGAAGAAGGACCTGAAAATGTACGTCCAGAAGGAGATCGTGGAGGAGGTGGAGAACCCCGCCAGCCAGATCTCGCTGGAGGAGGCCAAGCGCATCTCCGCCAAGAACGAGCTGGGCGGCATGGTGAACTTCCCGGTGGAGTCCGTGGAATTCGGACGCATCGCCGCCGGCAACGGCAAGCAGGTCATCATCCAGGGCCTGCGGGAGGCCGAGCACGGCATGATCTATGACGAGTGGGGCAGCAAGCAGCACGAGATCCTCACCGGCACCGTCAGCCGCATCGACCCCCGGAACGGCAACGTGATCCTGCGGATCGGCAGCGGCAGCGAGGCCACGGAGGCTGTGCTGACCATGAACGAGCAGGTGCCCGGCGAGGAGCTGCACGAGGGGCAGATGGTGAAGGTGTATCTGGTGGAGGTGCGCCGCAGCACACGCGGGCCGCAGGTGATGATCTCCCGCACCCACCCCGGTCTGGTGAAGCGCCTGTTTGAGCTGGAGGTGCCGGAGATCTACGACGGCACCGTGGAGGTGCGGTCCATCGCCCGGGAGGCGGGCAACCGCACGAAGATCGCCGTGTGGTCCGAGGACCCCAACGTGGACGCCATCGGCGCGTGCGTGGGCCCCAGGGGGCAGCGCGTGAACGCCATCGTGGACGAGCTGCGGGGCGAGAAGATCGACATTGTGAAGTACAGCGAGGACCCGGCGGAGTTTATCGCCGCGGCGCTGGCGCCGGCGGACGTGGTCAGCGTGCAGCTGGCCGACGAGGGCAAGGCCTGCCGCGTGACGGTGCCCGCCGACCAGCTGAGTCTGGCCATCGGCAAGGAGGGGCAGAACGCCCGTCTGGCCGCGCGGCTGACCGGCTATAAGATCGACATCAAGGCGGCCAACGCGGAGTAAGCGGCGGCTGCGGAAAGGAACGGCAGCGATGCAGAAGACCCGTAAGATACCCCAGCGGCAATGTGTGGGCTGCCGGGAAATGAAAGACAAAAAGGCGCTGCTGCGTATCGTGAAGACCCCGGAGGGGGAGATACTGCTGGACAGCACCGGGAAGAAATCCGGCCGGGGCGCGTACGTGTGCCCGGACCCGGAGTGCCTGAAAAAAGCACGGAAAAGCCGTGCGCTGGAGCGCGCCTTCGACACCGCCATACCGGCGGAGGTGTACGACGCGCTGGAAGGGCAGATGGTGGCACTGTGACAGAGCATTTGTTATCCACTTTGGGTCTGGCGCTGCGCGCCGGTGCGGTGGCCGTGGGCGAGGAGCCCGTAGGCGCGGCGGCACGGGCCAAGAAGGCCAGGGTCATCTTTACGGCGCGGGACGCGGCGGCATCCTCGGTGCGGCGGGCGTACAGCTTCGGTCGGGCAGGCAGCTGTCTGTGCCTGCCCTTCCCGGCGGACAAGGAGGATTTCGGCCGGGCGCTGGGCCGGACCAGCGTGGCCATGTGCGCGGTGACGGACATCGGGTTCGCCCAGTCGCTGGTGAAAAAGCTGGCGGCGGCGGAGCCGGAGATCTACGGCGCGGCGGCGGAGGCGCTGGACCTGAAGGCCAAGCGGGCAAGGGAACGGAAGGAAGAGCAATTACAGCACGAGAAGAACCTGCGGCAGGGCAGGCACCGCGTTCACGGCGGCAAGCCGCCGGAACCGCCCCACGCGTCTCCGGAGCCTCCGGCACCGGAGCACAGGCCCCCCGCGCCGGAACACCGGCGTCCGCCGCGGCGGGAGTATCCGGAGGGACGCCCCGACCGGGTCTATAAGGAACGGAGCGGCCGCCCGCCCAGGGATAAACGGCCGGCAAAGAAGGAGGCCCCCGGCGCACGGTATGAAAACGCGCGGCCGGTAAAGAAGGGCAAGGGAAGCCGGAAAACGACCGGCAGATAACAGGAACACAGCGCGCCGTGAGCGCGGCGCGAGCAACTGAGATGGAGGTGGCTTTATTTGGGTAGTATCGCTAACAAATACAGAGTGCATGAGGTGGCCAAGGACTTCGGCGTGTCCACGAAGGAGATCACGGAGATCCTGACCAAGTACGCCGAAACGCCCAAAAATCACATGCAGGTGCTGGAGGACCGGGAGCTCAGCCTGATCTTTGAGTATCTGACCCAGCACAACCCGGTGAGCAGCATCGCGGTGATCTTTGCCGAGGGCGCCAAGCCGGAGGAGAAGAAGGCGGAGAAGCCCGCCGCCAAGCCGGCGCAGAACGCATCCGCGCCGGTACAGGGTCAGGGCCAGAGCGGCAGGCCCCAGCAGGGCGGCGCGCCCAAGGCGGAGCAGCCCAAGCCGCCCATGTCCCGCGTGCCCCAGCGGCAGGTGGTGGACACCCGCAAGGCCACCAACGTCAATCTGGACAAGTACGACGAGAAATTGCAGGATATGGCCGACGCCCGCAGCAGCGGCAAGCGCGACCAGCAGGCGCCCCAGGGCAAGGAGAAGTTCCGCAATAAGCAGCGCCGGGACAACACTTTCAACAG
>OJMI01002405.1_pt1 | contig 16588 bp, 11 predicted proteins | sample 1597131 | NCBI WGS metagenome assembly OJMI01 (sample SAMEA2452116, study PRJEB22498) | human gut metagenome | reverse complement strand
GCCGGAGCGATGTATATAGTGAATGTGGGGGGTACAACCCGCAAAGTGGTACTGTAATGCAGCGTATTTATCTTATATATAACGACGAAAGGCCGCTCGTAAAGAGCGGCCTTTTCGCATCTTGTTGTCGTACTCCATGAGTTTTTTGGAAATCATAAGGTTCTCGGGTAACGATATGCACCAAGAATTTCCGAAGAACCATGTGTATATCGAGAGATCCGATACCTTGTTTTTTGTCCTTGAAAAATTTGATTTTACCGAAAAAATACTTATCTTTCGAGAAGTAACCTTTAAATTTTCGTCTTATGAGAAAGCGTGAAAATAAGAATTGGTGGCTTGTGTGGGTGGCGATGTGTTGCTTGTCATTTACGACACAGGCAGTTCCGTTGGCAGAAGATATTCCGGTTTCATCGATAACGATCTCTCCGTCGATAGATACACTCTTTTTGGGACAGAAATTGACGCTTACATGTAAATTTTTACCGGTTAATGCAACCCAGAAGTCTGTCTTTTGGATATCGGACGATGAGAATGTGGCAACGGTAAAAGCTGTAAATGATAGTATGGCGGTTGTAACGGCGCAAAGTAAGGGTGTGGTAACAATTCTTGCAACAACGGAAGATGGGTTGTTTTTAAACGCTCGTTTGAAGTTGATCGTAGATGATTTTTACGATAAGGTGTTTTTGATAGATTCTATATCTTATAGAATGAGTAGGGAAGAAGCTCTGGCTGTAGATGTCGTGGGTTTTATAGAGACGACGCATCTTATAATCCCTGATTCTGTTAAGATTTTAGATGATTTGTATAGTGTGAAATCTATTTTATTGGAAAAAGGCAAGACGCTAAAAAAGAAATTGGCAGCATTGTCGGTTCCTTCCACAGTGAAAAGAATACTCCTAAGAGAAGATTGTATAGGAAAAAATTTCTCTGTATATGTTTCAGACTTGGAGGCTTGGTGTCATACAGATTTTGAAGGAGAGTATCCGGATAGTGTTGCGATATACTTGAATAATAAACTGATAACAGATTTGGATATACCCGGCTCATATGGATATTTGGGACGTGCTGTATTTGTGAATAATAAAAATTTGAGGGGTGTGAATATAGGCGAAGGGGTTACTTCGGTGAATGCATATGCGTTTGCAGGATGTAGTAATCTCGAAAGAGTGATTTTGCCGGAAAGTTTGAAAGAAATACCAGACGGTATGTTTGAGGATTGTGAAAATTTGAAACATATAAATTTACCTCAGGAGTTGCAAAATATCGGCAGTGTAGCATTTTCATGTACAGGTTTGAAAGAAATAAACTTGCCTAAGTCTTTGAAGATGATAGGCTATGGTGCGTTTTCGTACTGTAATAATCTGGTATCGGTTATTGTTCCTGATAGTGTTAATACTCTTTATAACACATTTATCAGTTGTGGTAGTTTACAAACGGTTGTGTTGGGAGAAGGTTTGAAAACCATTGGAAGAAGTACTTTTGGCTACTGTACTCGTTTGTCTGAAATATATATACCGGCCGGAGTAACGAAAATCGATCAAAAGCCCTATGCGGCAACAATTGGATATGCGTATTGGGGACCATGTGAAAAGGTTAGAGCAATATATGGTTGTCGCAATTTACAAAGGGTGGTTGTCTCGCCCGATAACAAATATTATTCCGATATTGATGGTGTATTGTTCGATAAAGGGAAAAATGATTTGCTGTATTATCCCGAAGGTAGAACATCAGTGAAGTATGATGTGCCGGAGGGGGTGGATACGATTGCTAGTTATGCTTTTTACTATGTTAAAGATCTGAAATCAATACATCTGCCTACGACACTGAAAATAATCGGATATAGGGCTTTGCCCGGAAGTTTGACGGCGATTATGTCGCAGTCTATGAATCCTCCGGAAAGAAATTATTTGGGTATATACTCCCTTTATGAGGGTGCTGTCTCTTCGGGTGTGGAGTGGTATGTACCATTGGGGGCAGGAGATAGATATAAAATGGCATATGGAATAGATGTTATAGAGACATCTCTTCTTAATGTGGATATGGTAGATGGAGATGAAAAGGAATTACGCTTTTATATGTTGCCCGACGGGCGTTTGTCTGTGAGCGGTGTGCTGGTCGATACCATAATTGAAATATATTCGATTAATGGTCGGCAAATATATAAGGGGATAGCCGGAGATATCCCCTATTTAGGACAAGGTCTTTATTTGGTAAAAATAGGGGGTGAAACATGTAAGGTAATCATATAGCTTGCCCTATATAACGACGAAAGGCCGCTCTTTACGAGCGGCCTTTCGTTATAAAAAATAATCCGATTTTATCCCAAATAGGTCTTGAGCAATTTGCTGCGAGAGCTTTGACGCAGGCGGCGAATGGCTTTTTCCTTGATTTGACGCACGCGTTCGCGGGTCAATCCGAATTTGTCGCCGATTTCTTCCAACGTCATTTCCTGACACCCGATGCCGAAAAACATCTTGATGATGTCGCTTTCGCGTTCGGTGAGGGTAGCCAGCGCACGGTCTATTTCTTTGGCGAGCGACTCGTTTATCAACGAGCGGTCGGCAATGGGGGAGTCGTCATTGACCAAGACGTCGAGCAGACTGTTGTCTTCGCCTTCGACAAAAGGCGCATCGACCGAAATGTGCCGACCCGATACTTTCATCGTGTCGGAGATTTTGTCGACGGGAATGTCCAGCTCTTTGGCCAGTTCTTCGGGCGAGGGGCGGCGTTCGTTCTCTTGTTCGAATTTTGAGAATGCTTTGCTGATTTTGTTGAGCGAACCGACTTGGTTCAAAGGCAAGCGAACGATACGCGACTGCTCGGCCAATGCTTGAAGAATGGACTGACGAATCCACCACACAGCGTAAGAAATAAATTTGAATCCGCGGGTTTCATCGAATTTTTCGGCGGCTTTTATCAGTCCCAAATTACCTTCATTGATAAGGTCGGGCAGGCTGAGCCCTTGATTTTGGTACTGTTTGGCAACCGAGACGACAAAACGCAGATTGGCCCGTGTGAGCTTTTCCAAAGCGACACGGTCGCCTTTTTTGATGCGCTGGGCGAGTTCTACCTCTTCTTCTACCGAAATCAAGTCCTCGCGACCTATTTCCTGTAGATATTTGTCAAGAGACGCGCTCTCCCTGTTGGTGATTGATTTTGTGATTTTTAATTGTCTCATTCCGCAGAATAAATTTGGGGACGCAAATATAATATATTTTTGCCATATAATGTTCCCCGTTGATGTAATTTTTAAGAAAAGAGGGTTTATATAAGTAACTGCCGGAGTGCTATTTTATTGTACACTCCGGACAGTTGTTGCTGTTTTTCTCAATCGACGAGCGGGACAGCGTAGTACGAGGCACGTCCGTTTTGATAGAGCCCTTTGATAAACATGACTTTATCGCGGGCATCTCCTCTCATGAGAGACTGGAATACCGATTCGACATCTTTTACGTTCATGATTTTTGTCCCGTTGATGTCGAGAATGATAAATCCGTCGTGTATGCCGGCTTTCTTGAATTGTCCTTCTTTTACCTTGACTACTTCTACACCGCCGCGTATGCGGAGTTTGGCTTTTACGGAGTCACCGGCTTCTTTGAGGGTTGCTCCCAGCATGTCGATATTGGTGGCTTTGGTAACGTCGGTATTGCCATAGCTGTTTTTCAATACCGCATCGGATTGTTTCTTGTCTTTTCCGCGGAAAAATTCGATTTTCACTTTATCGCCGGGACGATAACGGGCAATCTGTTCTTGCAAGATGGCTACGGTAGGTGTGGCTACGCCGTTTATGGCGACAATTACATCACCCGGTTTGAGATCGGCTTCCATAGCTGCACTGCGTTCGCTCACTTCGGCAACATATACGCCCTTGCGTAGATCTATTTTCTTTTCTTTGGCAAGATGGTCGTTCATTTCCATGATAGAGACACCCAGCATGGCCCGTTGTACGGTACCGTACTGTTTCAGGTCGGTAATGACCTTGCTCACGATACTGGTGGGTATGGCAAAGGAGTAACCGGCGTAGTTCCCTGTTTCGGAATAAATGGCGGTGTTGATGCCCACCAGTTCGCCCGAAGTGTTTACCAACGCTCCGCCGCTGTTACCGGGATTGACTGCGGCGTCGGTTTGGATAAACGATTCTATACCCAGTCGGCTGTTGGGTGAGAGCATACCCAGATTACGCGACTTTGCACTGACGATGCCTGCCGTAACGGTAGAGTTGAGCTGGAACGGGTTACCTACGGCGAGAACCCATTCTCCCACCTGCAATTTGTCGGAGTCGCCGAATTTTACGATGGGGAGTTTCTCGGCATCGATTTTCAGTAAAGCGATGTCGGTCGACGCATCACTGCCTATGAGGGTCGCCTCGAACGAGCGTTTGTCATTGAGTGTAACCTCTATCTTGTCGGCTTGGTCGATTACGTGGTTATTGGTAACAATGTATCCGTCTTCCGAAATGATTACACCCGATCCCATTCCTATGCGGGGTTGCGGTGCGTAATCGCGACGTCCTTGTCCGAAGAAATATCTGAAAAATTCTTCCTCCATACTGCTCGACGAGCGTTGTTGTACCGTGGTCGACTTGATGCTCACGACGGCATTTACTGTATTGGCTGCGGCTTGGGTGAAGTCGTTTTCCACAGCAGGGCGTGAGACTACCGGTGTAAATGCCGTGGGTGTTGCGTATGTACTGTTAGGTGTCGTCGTATCGGTGAGCGATGAAATGTTGTCGTTCTTTTCTTGCATGGCAGAAAATAATGCGATGCTTATGCCCGAACTTATACCGGCGACCAGTAAAAAAGAGAGTAGGGTTTTCTTGAAAGATGTCATGTCGATATAGATTAATTGTTAATAATAAATTTGATTTTAAGATTTGTACTCGTTAAATTTAATACAATATACGTGCCGATGTTTCCCTTTATTATACGGCTTAGCTATTTTTAATAGAGACCTTTATATGCTTAACAGCCCTTAACCGAATTGTCTGTTGTAAATGACAGAAATGTCATTCTGAATGTAGTGTGAGCGAAGTGAAGAATCTCATACCAAGCAGTACATTTTGCATGAGATCTCTCAGCTTCGTTCGAGATGACATTGATGTAATTCTGAGGGATATAACCCAGAAGAATCTCCTATTCAGTGATGCAGCCCTCACGGAGCAATGTCATTCTGAAAGGCTTTGCCTTGAAGAATCTCCCGCCAAGCGAGAGTACAATCGCCACCGTTACGAGTAGGAAGGAGGAGATTCCTCGTCGGGCCACCGGCCTTACTCGGAATGACAAAGGGCTGCCGCCCTTGAAAACGCATGTCATTCTGACGACCGTAAGGGAGGAAGAATCTCCTGTTAAACGTATATTTCTCATGAGATTCCTCATATCCATTCGGAATGGCAATATTTGTAAAAAAGTTATGAAATTCCTCGCTGGTACATCGGAATGACAAGAAACTATCGTTCTTGAAAATATATGTCATTCTGAACGTAGCACGAGCCGGGTGAAGAATCTCATATCCAAAGAAAACATCTTATTTGAGATTCCTTACATACACTCGAAACGACAAAGAGCCGAAGTAAAAAACAGGTTTCGGACTCTACTTTCGACTATATCACAAAAAAGAGAACTTCAAGAAGGGATAACCGTCCGGCCAAAAGGAAACAAAGCCACCCGCATGAGCTTGAAATGCTGGATACCGAACGGAATGCCCACAATCGTAATACAGAAAAGTAATCCCCAGCCAAGATGACTCAATGCAATCCAAATGCCTCCGATAAAAAACCAAATCACATTCATGATGATTTCGAGGCAACTGCGGCTACCTTCCTCGACAACAGTCGTTTGACTGAAAGGCAAAAGGGCTACCAATCCTATCTTGAAAACCTGTAACCCGAAAGGTATACCGATGATGGTACAGCATAATAAAAAACCAGATACCAAATATTCCAAAGCCATGAAGAAGCCTCCGAAAACCAGCCAAATAATATTACCCAGTACGCTCATACCACATCTTATTTAAATGCTTATCTTACTCTTCAATTTTTATATCTTTCATGAAAGAATTGAAATCCAAATCTTTTACCAGTATCGTATCGCCTTTGAGATACGAGGCCTCCCGAGTATCGAGCATAGCCCGCCACTGCTTATGATAAAGACGGCGGTCGATCTTGAAATTTTCCGACCCGTTACGGTCGAGACGCCTCAAAAGCATGCCCACACTCAACCTCGACACATCGATTGCCGGCATATACGCCCACACACGTTCGTCGGAGGTAGGTGTACCTCGTATGATTTTGGCCTCCAACAACTGTTGCAAGACCTGTCCCGTAAGGCGTACTGGTATGCGATAAGACGACGCTATCTGATGTCGGGTGAGCGGAGCCTCTCCCCGGACAAAACGCTGTACGATGACCGAAACAACCACCAGCACGACAAAATCTTTATATCTACGGCTGATATTTTTTATGTCTTTATCGAAATTGAATTTTTCGACGTTTTGGGAAGAATACGAAAGAACCGCCCCGAAAAGGCAAATGAGCCACGAAATCCACATCCATAACAGAAACAAAAGCAGGAAAGCAAAACTGCCGTATATGGCATTGTAACGAGAAACCCATACCTGACCGCTGATATAGACAAACTGCAACAACTGGAACGACAAGCCGCATATTACCCCCGATACCAGAGCATTCCAAAACTTGACCCTCGTATTGGGAACCAAAATATATAAAGCCGTAAAAACGATACAAGTCAATATATAAGGACTTATCGCCAATACAAAACGCAACACAGGACTCAAAAAAGCCAACATCGGTTTGGTATCGATACCCGATGTAACGAAAATCGACAATCCGCCGGCAACGATCATCAAAATGGGCAACAACACCATAATAGCGATATAATCGACAATTTTACGATATATCGATCGCTGTTTTGACACCTGCCATATATCGTTGAATGTCGTCTCGACGCTATTCAGCAGACTCACGACCGACCACATGAGGAAAAGGATACCCACTCCCACAAAAATGCCGTCTTTGGTTTGCGCTAAATAAGAATCGACAAAAGTCATGGCCTGCTCCAAAGCCTCTCGCTGAGCGGGGAAGTAGTCGAATAATTGACTTTGTACGATGGTCTGGAAACCAAATCCTTTTGCTACGGCAAAGACCAATGCCAGTGCCGGAACAATGGCCAGCAACGTATTGAACGTGAGTGCGGCGGCGCGTGCCTGCAAATCATCGGCGATAAAACGTTGTATCGAGAGATAAATGGTCTTCATCAGATTGATGAGCCGATGGCGGCTACCGGAAACTTCATTTCCCGTAATACGCCACATATCATATATGATAAACCGATATGTCCGACGAAAAATAATGCGCCATTTTTTTTGTTTTGTCGCTGCCATGCCGGAAGTTTTATTAAAAAAAACAGCAGGACGATAAGCCGGGTTCTGTACTTTCCCGAGAGAAAGCGTCTGTCATTTATCTGGCCTTTATGTTGCCATAAAGATCAAGCGGTTTACCCCCCGGCATCGGACGAGCAGCCCTGATAGCGCCGGTGTACATAACCTTGCAACCCATAAGACGTACGGCTCTCTGTGTCGCCACAAAGACCGGTGAGCTCTTACCTCACCTTTTCACCCTTGCTGCCGAAGCAGCGGTTATTTTCTGTTACGCTACTCTGCCTTTACAGACAGCTTCCCGTTAAGAAATATGGTGCCCTGTGTTGCCCGGACTTTCCTCTCGCGTTTCCACGAGCGACAGACTGTCCTGCTGTTAAAATACAAAGATACGGTATTTCGGTTGTTCTACCAACGTCTCTTCATAAAATCGATTGTAAAAATACGATAAACTCGCAGGATTTTCCAAGCGAACCTCGTTCCATACATTTGAGATGACATTTTGTCATTCCGTGTGAGGTGGGTAAGCCGGTGAAGAAATTCCCAAAGTTTTCTTATCGGCTTTGTCCGAATGTGAGGAATCCCCGCCTCTCTATCGGCAGAGATTCTTCGTTTTATTTCGTTCCATTCAAAATGTACTGCTTGGTATGAGATTCTTCACTACGCTTACGCTTCGTTTAGAATGACAATCATATGTCCTTCCGAGCAGATGCAAACATGCGAGGAATCTTTTGTTAAAGGACTGTTTTTTTCTTTTGTAATCGTGTCATCACAAAGGGGCGGCAGAAGACTTCGAAAAGGTGTTCAATAGAGAGTCTATTTTTCTTCTCTTATAGTCATGATTACTTATTAAGTGTATGCGGGGAAATTTTATTTGCGATAAAATTCTTTCGTTTTTTGTATTTCAAGATAATAAGGGAACAGCTGATAGAAAATTTTCGTTTCGTATATGAGTGGCAAATGTATTGATAGAAAAAGGTGAGTAGCTGACAAGTTCTTGTCAGCTACTCACTTCTTTCGGGAAATTAGCAGTAATTATTCCTATATATGATTTTTACGGTTTTTCCACAATTTACTCATATCTTCGAGTGTCTTGCCTTTGGTCTCGGGGACGAGTTTCCATACGAAGATGGCGGCTATGACACAGATGATGCCGTAAAGGGCGTAAGCAAACATGTGTCCGAATTTGTCGCCCATATCGCCTACGCTCATGTTATACATGGGAACGAAAGTCGACGATACGATGAAGTTGAATATCCATTGGAATGCAACGGCGATGGCAACGGCGGCTCCACGTATGGTGTTGGGGAAGATTTCGGCGATAAGCACCCAGCATATTGGTCCCCAAGAGAACATAAATGATGCCGAATACACCATAATGCTAATAACAGAAATGATAGGAGGTAATGATACGATGTTACAGAGAGCAACACTAAATGCTCCTATTCCCATACCTATGGAACCGGTGATAAGCAGAGGTTTACGACCGAATTTTTCGACGGTGAATACGGCAACGAGAGTAAATGAAATATTGACGATACCCATAATGACAGTTTGTATCATGGGGTTGCCCATACCCATGCTTTCGAAAATACGAGGCGCAAAATAAAGTACCGCGTTGATACCTACGGCTTGTTGGAACACGCTGAGCATGATGCCGATGAAGATGACCATCCAGCCGTAAGTAAACAGTTTTTCGGTTTTTTCGTGAGCAGTGGCTTTGATGTCGGCCAGAATGATTTTGGCTTGAGCTATTCCGTTGATACGGCTCAGAACCGAGAGCGCTTTTTCGTCACGACCGGTCATTGCCAGATAACGGGGCGTTTCGGGAACGAGCAGTACGAGCAATGAGAAAAGTGCGGCGGGGAATGCTTCGCTACCGAACATCAGGCGCCAACCTGTTTCGGTAACCCAAATCGATTCTCCGGGGTTTAAGATTTGATTTACTCCATCTATGGCTTTCACGACGGGATTGATGTTGTCGCCCAAGATAAGGAAGTTGACAAAGTAAACGACAAGTTGTCCGAAGATGATGGCAAATTGGTTCCACGATACAAGAGTTCCCCTAATGTTACTGGGGGCGATTTCTGCTATATACATGGGGCATATAGCCGAGGCAAGACCTACACCTATACCGCCTAATACCCGGTAGAAATTGAATGCGATGAGCAGGTCGAGACTGGGTTTGCCGTATTCGAAGAAAAGAAATTCCGGATAATAAGACCCAAGAGCCGATAAGAGGTAACAGATACCGGCTATGAAAAGTGTTTTTTTACGTCCCAGATTCGATGCCAGTAGTCCCGAAATGGCGCTACCGATAATACAACCGATCAATGCGCTGGAAGATGTTATACCGTGTATGGCATCGGAGTAAACGAAGTCTTTTGCTCCCATAAAGAAGGCTTGAAGACCTTTTTCTGCTCCTGAGATGACGGCCGTGTCGTATCCGAATAACAATCCTCCGATGACAGCCACCATCACGATAGAAATAAGATAGGCTTTATCGCCCTTTTCTGCGTAGTTCATGATATTGTTTTATTGATTTAGAAGTTGACATTTGGTATGATAAAATGTTTAGCGACAAATTTCGGCGGGTGGCTCGATTTTGTCGCTAAACACTGATTTATCGTGCAGCCATGTAAGGGTTAGCAATACATGTTGAGGATAGCCTCGTACAACTCTTGTTTGCCGCTGGTTTGTTTGGGTTCGCCTTTGGTTTTGGCATATGCAACGACATCTTCGAGTTTAAGTTTGCCATCTTCGAATTCTTTACCCTTGCCCGAGTCGAACGAGGCGTAGCGGTCGGCCAACATTTTTTTGTAGGGCGACTCGTTGAGTAGGTTGGCTGCGCTTTCGAGGGCACGAGCCATAACGTCCATGCCGGCGATGTGGGCAATGAAAATATCTTCGAGGTCGGTCGAGTTACGACGGGTTTTAGCGTCAAAGTTCATACCTCCGTTACCGAGACCGCCATTGCGGATAATCTGCATCATGGCTTGCGTGAGTTCGTAGTTGTCGATGGGGAACTGGTCGGTATCCCATCCGTTCTGATAATCACCCCGGTTGGCATCGATCGATCCCAGCATACCGTTATCTACGGCTACGGCCAGTTCGTGTTCGAAAGTATGACCGGCGAGAGTAGCGTGATTTACTTCAATGTTTACTTTGAAATCTTTGTCGAGGTTGTGTGCTTTCAAGAAGCCGATAACCGTTTCGGTATCCACGTCATATTGATGTTTGGTCGGTTCCATAGGTTTCGGTTCGATGAGGAAAGTACCTTTGAAACCTTTTGCACGGGCATAGTCGCGAGCGATGGTGAGCATCATGGCCAAGTGCTCTTTCTCCCGTTTTTGATCGGTATTGAGCAGAGACATATAACCTTCGCGGCCGCCCCAGAATACATAATTCGATCCGCCCAGTTCGATGGTAGCATCGATGGCGTTTTTGATTTGTACGGCAGCGCGAGCTACGACATCAAAGTCGGGATTGGTAGCCGCACCGTTCATATAGCGGGCGTGGCCGAATACATTGGCAGTACCCCACAATAATTTGATACCGGTCTCGGCTTGTTTTTGTTTGGCGTAAGCCACGATTTCTTTCATGTTGGCTTCATATTCTTCGATGCTGTTACCTTCTTCGATAAGGTCTACATCATGGAAACAATAGAATTCGATGCCTATCTTTTGCATGATTTCAAAACCGGCGTCCATTTTGTTTTTGGCACGTTCCAGCGCTGTTGCACCTTCGTTCCACGGGAACTTTTTTGTTCCGCCGCCGAATTGGTCGCCACCTTCGGCGCAGAGGGTGTGCCACCATGCCATAGAGAAACGCAGCCAATCTTTCATTTTCTTTCCGTTGATGACTTTTTCGGGATCGTAATAACGGAATGCCAGAGGATTTTTACTTTCTTTACCTTCGAATTTGATTTTTCCTATTTGAGGAAAATACTCTTTTGTTGCCATAATCGTGTTATTTGTTTTGATATTGAGATTATTTTATAAGGGTTTCTAATATGCCTTTCCAGCGGGCGTATGCCTCTTGGTAAGCTGCTATATTTTTGGTGTCGGGTTCTATGATCTGAATTTTTTTCAGGGAAGAGAAAGCCTCTTCGGTCGATTTGTAGATTCCGGCTCCTATACCGGCTCCTTTGGCGGCACCTACCGATCCGTCGGTATCGTATAGTTCTATTGTTGCCTCGGTTACTCCCGCCAATGTGTCGCGGAAAATCGGACTCAGGAACATGTTGGCATGTCCGGCCTTTATCGTGCGTATGTCGATGCCTATGCCTTGCATGATTTCCATACCGTATTTAAAGGAGAATACAATACCCTCTTGGGCTGCGCGCATGAGATGATAACGGTCGTGCCGGTTGTAGTTGATGCCGTGGATCGACGCGCCGATTTCTTTATTTTGCAGGATACGTTCGGCACCGTTGCCGAATGGCACGATACTCACTCCGTCGCAACCGATGTCTACTTGCGATGCCAGCAGGTTCATGCTCGAATAAGAAGTATCTTCGGGAGCGATGTTGCGTTTTATCCATGAATTGAGAATGCCCGTTCCGTTGATGCAAAGCAACACGCCCAGCCGGGTCTGTCCCTTTTTATGGTTTACATGCGCAAAAGTATTGACGCGCGATAGGGGATCGTAATTGACCGACCCGTTGATACCGTATACGACACCCGATGTTCCGGCTGTCGATGCAATTTCTCCCGGATTGAATACATTGAGCGACAGAGCGTTGTTGGGTTGGTCTCCGGCTCGGTAGGTAACAGGAGTACCGGCTGTGAGTCCCAACAATTGTGCGGCATGGGAACTGACGGCTCCCTGCACGCCGAATGTAGGAACGATTTTGGCGATAATGCTTTCATCGAACCCGTAATGTGCCAATAACTCTTTCGATACGCAAGCGTTCTTGAAGTCCCAAAATATACCTTCTGATAGCCCCGATACGGTAGTGCATACCTCATTTGTCAGCCGCATGGCGATATAGTCGCCCGGGAGCATGATTTTATCTATTTTCTCGAAAATTTCCGGCTCGTTTTCTTTGATCCACGCCAGTTTCGAGGCCGTGAAATTTCCCGGAGAGTTAAGCAGATGTTCGAGACAGAATTTTTCGCCCAACGTGCGGAATGCGTTTTCTCCGTAGGGGACGGCACGGCTGTCGCACCAAATAATGGCCGGTCGCAGTACATGTTGATTTTTATCCACAACGACAAGGCCGTGCATTTGATAAGAGATACCGATCGCTTTTATTTCAGAACCGTCGATGTTGGCTTGATTTAAAATTGAACGCGTAGCGGTTTGCAGATTTTCCCACCACCGTTCGGGGTCTTGTTCGGCCCAGCCGCTTTTATGAGCGATGATCTCCATTTCTTGTTTCGGAGAGAAGTCGCTGGCTATGCACACACCGGTCTGTGCATCGACAAGCGAAGCCTTGACCGATGAACTGCCGATGTCATATCCTAATAAATACATGGTGTTTTTCTTTTATATGGTTATGTTTCGCTGTAAAGATACATTTTTTTGATAAAACAAGAAAAGCAAAAACTGTTCTTTTTTGACGTCTTATCTGTTATTTATTATAGCCCTTTGTCTTATAGGCCTTTATTGGAAAGATGGTTTGTATGGGTTGCGGTATTTTGGAAGAGAGGTGGATTTTTCGACCATGACTCTTGCAAAAGTTATATCCTTGTTTCGGGGAATATCGGGAAAAATTTTATCTTTGTACCATAAATTCTAAAACTTTTTTTTGTTATGAAAACCGTTATCGCAACTGCTGCTGCACCTGCAGCTATCGGGCCGTATAGTCAGGCCATACAGGTCGGAAATATGCTTTTTACCTCGGGACAGATTCCTATCGATCCTGCTACATCGCAATTTGTAGAAGGAGGTATCAAGGAACAGACGACTCAGGTTTTTGCCAATTTGAAGGCAGTTCTTGCCGAAGCCGGATATACGTTCGATGATGTAGTGAAGACGACCGTCTTTTTGGCCGATATGTCTCTGTTCGTTCCGATGAATGAGGTATATGCTTCGCAATTCAGCGGTTCGTTTCCGGCACGGTCGGCTGTTGCCGTGAAAGAGTTGCCCAAAGGGGCGTTGGTGGAAATTGAGGTAATCGCCGTGAAGTAAAACGACACTACTGTTTTTCTATTTTATAGAAGAGATGCTTTGCAGAGTCTGGTTGACGGACGTGTGTGAAGCATCTTTTTTTGAATTATGTTTACACTCCCAAATGCTTTTCATTCCGAAGCGTCAGCGAGGAATATCATGAGAAATATACGTTTAACAGGAGATTCTTCGGTACTCCGCACCTCAGAATGACAGTGCTCCACAAGGGTTGTATCGTTAGGCAAGAGATTCTTCCTCCCTTACGGTCGTCAGAATGACATTGTTTTTTGTCCTCCCGAGTCGAAGTAGAAAGACGCATGTGAGAAATCTCTCATGGGCAATAAAAAAGGCTGTTCGAAATTCGAGCAGCCTTTTTTACTATATAGAAAACGGTCGATTAGAACGCGATGATCGTTTGACGGTAATTGCCGACTTTGACAATGTATGCTGCGCCCTGGTTGAGCGATACGCTTGTTGTTCCGTTGCAAATGAATTGAACCACTTTCTGTCCGGCAAGCGTATAGACTTCGGCTTGTGCGCCTTCCGCACCGTTGACGGTTATCAAGCCGTTGGCGTAACTTACCGTGATGTTTTCGGCATTTACGGCATCGATAGCGCTGGTGTTATTGAAGGTTACGGTATAGACATGTTGATTCTCGGGATTTACCTCGAAGTCGTTTCCTTTGACTGTAATGGTCGCAACAGACTCGTTTACTGCAACATCGACCGATGCGCCCTTACCATCGGAATAAGCCGTTATTTGGTCGATCGACGGGGTTTGTCCCGTTACAGTATAGGAGTAAGTTTCCTTATCGAATCCTTCCAGTGCCGTTCCTGCGATGACGATGGAGTCGAGCTTGGAGTTGTAGATGATCTCGATGTCGTCAACGGTAAGCGTGTCGTTGGCCGAACCGCCGGCTTTGGGATTGGTCGTGAGCGAAGCCAGCATATATTGTTCTCCCTCGGGAACGGTCGTTCCGGTGTAGGAGAACGGCGCACTGAAACGGGTCCATTCGCCGCATTCTGGAATCAGGATTGTGGCGTCTCCTACCATGTGGGCACTGTCGGCGGACAGTTCCGGATCTTGGTACTCGAATTTGTCGTGCAGGATAAAGCGTCCTCGACCGTTTTCACTTCCTCCCGAAATGAATTTGGCATAGAGGCATACCGAGTCGGGAGTCCCTTTGAAGAGAAAGTAGTGTCCTTCATTGTCGAGGTCGGTAAAATTATAGTTTTTTGTGGAGTCTTCGGGAGTCATGCTACCCATATTGATGGCTCCTGTGGTCAGATTTCCATTGGCTTTTTTACCAAAAATATTTTTAGAATTTAATTCTACGGCCGATCCACTGTTACGACCTTCTACTTTTTGGGGAGCCGGAGACATTGAGGAGGCCCAACTCATATCACCGACTGCTGATGCAAAAGAGTTCCAGCCGTTTCCGGGTTCTTTGTCCGAAGCCCATGCCTCGAAATCGGAGTTGGGAATTTGATAACCGTTATTGATGACAGGTTTTTCTACCTCTTCCATCGTTTCTTCATAATAGACCCAAATCTGCATTTCGCCTACCGTGAAGAGTACGCCATTGGAAGAGATAGGGGCGGTATAATCTCCAGCAAGAAAGTTTCCTAAATACTGAACTTGCAGGTCCGACGGAGAGAAAGAAAAACTGTCTGATGTAACAGAGGCATCCAATGCTTCTTTTGTCGTTCCCTCTTTTACATAAAAAGTTATCGACCAAATACCATTGCCGTGTGTTCCGTATTCCAATGCGGCCGTACCCGTAAGTATGTCGTTTTTATCGGTGATGGCAAAACCTGTTATTTGAGGATCTTCGGTGTAGTCGGCTTTGTCGACTGTAACACTGACGTTTTCAGCACATACAGAAGCCAGCATACCAAATGCTGCGAATAAAGAGAGTAAAGTTTTTTTCATAATTTAATTTGTTTTTGAATCTGGTCGCAAAGATATATACTATTTTGAGAATAAAAAAACTTTGAGAGATGTTTTTAGTTTTTTTTGTTCGCTTCTAAAAAAGCGAGCAAGTCGGCTACCACAAAACTGCTGCCGCCGATAAAGACAAAATCTTCGTCGCAGCTGTCGTGTAATGCGGCACGGTAGGCTTCGGGAACGCTATCGTAGACATCGCCTTTCAATCCGGATTCGGCAGCTTTGTCGCGCATCACACTGGCCGGCATGGCCCGGGGAATGGAGGCTTGCGTGAAGTAGTAGACGGCCTCCCGGGGGAGCATGGAGAGTACGCCCGAAATGTCTTTGTCGTTTACCATACCTATAATCATATGTAGTTTCCGGTAAGATTGCTGTTTCAACTGCTCTGTGATATAGGTGATGCCACCTACATTGTGTCCGGTATCGCATATCAGGGTAGGGGCATCCTGCAATTTTTGCCAGCGTCCCATCAGGCCGGTCAGTTCACAGACATGGGCGAAGCCACTTCGAACAGCCTGCTCACTCAGATTGTATCCGGCTTTCCGTAGTTCTGGGATGGCTGTGAGTAACGTGCGGGTGTTTTTAGTTTGATATAATCCTTTCAGCTCACATTCCAATCCGGGGTAATCATCCTTTTCATCTTCTTCTGCAAAGAGAATGGGAGCACCTACTTCGCGAGCCTTTTTTGCAAATACAGGTTTTGTTTCAGGAGTCGTTTCTCCGATTACGACAGGTATTCCACTTTTAATGATCCCGGCTTTTTCTCCCGCTATCTTTTCTAATGTATTACCCAGGAATTGGGTATGGTCAAAACTAATATTGGTGATGATACATAGATCCGGGTGTACAATATTGGTGCAATCCAATCTTCCGCCAAGTCCTACTTCGATAACCGCTACATCTACATGTTCGTCAGCGAAATACCGGAATGCCATAGCGGTAGTCAATTCAAAGAAAGAAGGATGCAGAGGCTCAAAAAAATCACGTTCTTTTTCTACAAACCGGACTACATATTCTTCCGGGATAGGCTGTCCGTTTATTCGGATACGTTCGCGGAAATCTACGAGGTGCGGAGATGTGTAGAGGCCTACCCGGTACCCCGCTTCCTGCAAGATAGCAGCAAGAGTGTGCGAG
>OJMI01002368.1_pt1 | contig 16881 bp, 15 predicted proteins | sample 1597131 | NCBI WGS metagenome assembly OJMI01 (sample SAMEA2452116, study PRJEB22498) | human gut metagenome | reverse complement strand
CATAGGCCGGCACGCCCGCCTCGGCGGCTTGTTCGCGTCTCCATAGCCTCAGCCGCTCGAACAACTCGGGATGCAGCACGTCTTCTCCGGCCGTAGCCTTCGTCTCTTTCTTCGTCCGTGCCGCCGCGCCTTCGGCCGCCACCCGAGCCCGCGCTTCCAAATGCCGGAACACGTCGAAACCGCCGGAAGTCCTTTCCGACGGCCGTTTTGATATGTGCCCTTCCTACGTTGCCTGCCTCGAACTGCAAAACGAAAATCTGCCCGCGCTGTCCGGACGGGATTGATAATCCTTTCGGGTAAAACGAAGCATCGGCTCGTTGCCGGTGCAATCGGCCGGCGTTCCTTAATTGTTTTCGTCCCGATCCTTACGTTTCTGTCCCAAATGAGGAAGTCGCCGGGGACTTTTGTCTGAATCGTCGCTCGACACGTTCAGGTCGTCGGGGGGAAGGAGTTTCGGCAGATAACGGAAAGCGGATGCCCCGGAAGATTCCGGATTCTCTCGCGGGGACGAAATCCGCCTCTTTCCTGGCCGCGGGGATTTCTTCGCCCGTCGGCCTTGTGCCTGCCCGTCGCCGTCGGGCTATTTCTGCCGTGAAAAACGGCGCTGTCCGGAGGTGCGGCGCGACCGGTAACCGTCCGGTCCCGAACGGAGACGGAAGCGAGGGGGCGGGTTTCCCCTTCCGTGTTTTTTTTCTGCTCCGATCGTATTACCTTTGCCCGGTAAAACCGTCACGATGAACTGCAACTACGATAAAGAGGAGCGTTTCGACTCGGACACTCTCCGGGCGCTCGGCGAGCACTATGAGGCTATTCTGAAACTGCTCGGGGAAGACCCTGCGCGCGAGGGACTGCTCAAGACGCCCGAGCGGGTCGCCAAGGCCATGTGCTTTCTGACCAAGGGTTACGACGAGGATCCGCGCGAAATCCTGCTCTCGGCCAAGTTCAAGGAGGAGTACCGCCAGATGGTGATCGTCAAGGATATTGAAATTTATTCTCTATGTGAACACCACATGCTCCCGTTCATCGGACATGCCCACGTGGCCTATATCCCGAACGGATACATCACCGGGCTAAGCAAAATAGCACGGGTAGTGGAAGCTTTTTCCAGAAGACTGCAAGTACAGGAAAGATTGACAAACGACATAAAGAACTGCATCCAGAACACCCTCAACCCCCTGGGCGTTGCCGTGGTGATCGAAGCACAGCACATGTGTATGATGATGCGGGGCGTTCAAAAACAAAACTCGGTAACAACGACTTCCGACTTCAGCGGCGCATTCGAGAAACTCGCCACGCGGGAGGAATTCATCCGGCTGATCAGTAATAAGTTTCATTAAGAAATAAACAAAACGAGTATGAAAAAAGCATTTGTTTTCCCGGGACAGGGAGCTCAATTCGTAGGAATGGGCAAGGATTTGTATGAAAACTCACCCGAAGCAAAAGAATTATTTGAAAAAGCGAACGAAATATTGGGATTCCGCATTACGGATCTGATGTTCAACGGCACCGACGAAGACCTGAAACAAACCAAAGTAACCCAACCGGCGATATTCCTTCACTCCGTGATTCTGGCCAACTCGCTGACCGAAACTCCGGATATGGTAGCCGGCCACTCCCTGGGAGAATTCTCAGCCCTGGTCGCTGCCAAAGCTTTATCTTTCGAAGACGGATTACGCCTGGTACACGCCAGAGCGCTGGCGATGCAAAAAGCCTGCGAAGCCAATCCTTCTACCATGGCCGCAGTGATCGGAATGGCCGACGAAAAAGTAGAAGCGATCTGTAAAGAGATCGACGAAGTGGTGGTTCCCGCCAACTACAATTGTCCGGGGCAGATCGTTATTTCAGGTAGCAACAAAGGGATCGAGACCGCTTGCCAGAAACTGACCGAAGCCGGAGCGAAACGTGTATTGCCTTTAAAAGTCGGAGGTGCCTTCCACTCTCCGTTGATGGAACCGGCACGCCAGGAACTGGAAACAGCCATTAAAAACACCCGTTTCTCAACCCCGGTCTGCCCGATCTATCAGAATGTAGATGCCCAACCTTATACCGATCCGGCTAAGATTCAGGAAAACCTGATCGCCCAATTGACCGCATCGGTCAGATGGACACAGATCATGAAAAATATGATTGCCGACGGAGCTACCTCTTTCCTGGAAATCGGACCGGGCAAAGTATTACAAGGCCTGCTTAAAAAGGTCAGCACCGAAATCGAGACCAACGGTATTCAATAAAAATTACTGAGAGAATCTGAGATTCCGTTGAGACAATTTTTCTAAACAGAGCCTCAGGTTTTCTCAACAAGCACAAATGAATCCCGGCAAACTGAATGTACTTTTTTCCTCTCAAAACAAATTTCCGAAGGTTTCCGATTTTTCTCCAATAATTTCATATCTTTAGCCCTGTATAATGGCTATTGTGTACCTCTATGTCCGACAAAAAATTAAAACGTCGTTTAAATGCCTTTTTCAGATTATTGATTATACTCTCGATTTGTGTAATCACGGTATATTTATTCCCCAAAGTCGGTAGTTTCCAGTATGAATATCAAAAAGGTATGCCCTGGAGATACGAAACCCTGACGGCTCCTTTCGATTTTCCGATCCATAAAACAGAAGACGAATTACAGGAAGAACGGGAAAAATTAGTACAGGAACAAAGTCCGATTTTTATCTTAAATACGAATACGGCCGATCTGCAAACCGGTAAATTCAGGACAGCCCTGCATGCTTTCCGCAATGAAACGACTTCCGGCTCCCTGAATAAACTGACCGACCGGCTCAAAGATATCTATACGGCCGGCATCCTGCAATTGCCCGAAGAGTTGGATGCCAGGAAAGTAAAAACCATTAAAATCGTCGAGAACAATATCGGGCATACCGTAGAATTCGATCAGGTATATACCTTGAAAAAGGCTTATTCGGCTTTAAGCCAGGCTATCGACCAACTCCATTTTCCGAAATCGGTACGGGAAAATATTCTAAGCCTGAACCTGAACAACTATTTGCAGCCAAACCTGGAATTCGACGCCTCGAAAACAACGATCGAACACCTGAACCACCTGAAAAGTATCAGTCTCACAGAAGGCATGGTGCAACAAGGCGATATTATCATCACCAAGCGTGAACTGGTTACTCCCGAAAAGGTAAAGATACTGAATTCCCTCAAAACCGAATACCAGAATAATCTGGGATCTACCGAAACTTATATGCGGACTATCGGCGGTCAATTCCTTTTAGTGCTGGTAGCCCTGCTGGTATTTTCCATTTTTTTCTACTATTCCAAAAAACGGATTTTCTACAACAACCGGGAATTTATATTCCTTTACGGTTTATTTCTAGCCACCATTATGCTCGGTAGTCTGGGATATCATCAGAGTATCAATATGTTTGCGGTACCGGTATTGTTTTTCATCATCATCGTAAACATCCTGATCGGTAGCCGTTCGGCTTTGTATCTTCTGCTGAGCAGTACGCTGCTGATTTCCTACTATGCCCCCAACAGTTACATGTTCGCTTTCATGCAGGTCACAGCCGGCATTGTAGCCATATTCAGTCTGTCGCACCTGCAACGGCGTAGTCAGCTGATCCTGTCTATATTTCTGATTTTTATCACCTATACACTCGTATATATGGCCTTTATCCTGACCCAGGAAGGCGAGATCCGCGGTACCCACTTGTTTGCGCTGATCTGGCTGGCCATCAACTGCCTGTTACTGACACTCACTTACCCGGTGATCTATATCTTTGAACGGATTTTCGGTTATACCTCCGAAATCACACTGATCGAACTCTCGAATCCGAATCATCCGGCCTTGCGCAACCTGACCAAGAAAGCTCCGGGTACCTTCCAGCATTCGCTGATGGTCGCCAATCTGGCCGAGGAAGCTATTTACCGGATCGGCGGGAATCCTTTGCTCACCCGTACCGGTGCTCTTTATCACGATATCGGTAAAACATTCGATCCGATCTTTTTTATCGAAAATCAAAGCGGGGGAATCAACCCACACGACCAGTGTGAATTCGATGTCAGTGCCCAGCACATCATCGACCATGTCCGTAAAGGAGTCGAAATGGCCAAGAAGTATAATTTGCCCGAAGGTATTATCAACTTTATCCGTACCCATCACGGAAAAAGCAAGGTAAAATACTTCTACAATTCTTTTAAAAACAAATATCCTGACCGGGAAATCGACGAATCGCTGTTCACTTATGACGGACCGGATCCGGTCAGCCGGGAATGTGCCGTAGTTATGATGGCCGATGCCGTAGAAGCAGTCTCCCGTACGCTGGTCGACAAGACCGAAGAAAATATCACGAAAGTAGTCAACAATATCATCGACGGGCAGCTACAGGACGGGCGCTATGCCAATGCAGACATCACTTTTAAAGACATTGCAACGGTGAAAAAGGTATTTATCGAAATGCTGACTAACATCTACCATTCCCGAATCGCTTATCCTAAACTCAAACAAGAAGAAAAAAAATAAACATTAAAACTTAGGAATATGACACAGAAAGCCATCACAATCAAAGACTTAGCAGAAAAACTAAATATCTCTGTATCTACAGTGTCACGGGCGCTGAAAGATAATCCTGAGATCAGCCAACAAACCCGTAAAACCGTGCAGGCCCTGGCCAAAGAACTGGGCTACAAACCCAATCCCATAGCAGTGGCTTTAAAGACTCACAAAAGTAACACGATCGGCGTGGTGGTGCCTCAGATTGTGAATACCTTTTTCGCTACCGTTGTCAAAAAGATAGAGGATGTTGCCGATAAATACGGATACAATGTACTGGTAGCTTCTTCCAACGAAACTTTCGAAAAAGAAAAGAAAAACATCGATATATTTCTGGCCAACCGTTGTGATGGAATCATTCTGTCTATTTCTAAAGCCACCACTTCGTATGAACATATCAAACAGATTCAGGATATGGGCGTGCCTTTGGTATTATTCGATCGGACTGCGAAAGAACTGGATGTCTCTAAAGTCGTTGCCGACGATGCCGATGCTGCTTTCAAAATCGTACAACATCTCATCCATGGCGGAGCCAGAAGAATCGCCCTGCTAACCGGCCCGGAACAACTTTCTATCGGGAAGAACCGGATGAAAGGGTATCTGAAAGCCATGACGCTGAACAAACTGGAAATCAATACCGACTACATCGTCAGATGTGAAGACTTCTCCGTAAAAGCAGCCAAAGAGGCCACTCAACGGTTATTGAATATGAAAAATATGCCGGATGCCATTTTCGGAATCAATGACGATATGGCCATCGGAGCAATCGAAGCAATAAAAGAAAAAGGATTGAAAATACCGGAAGAAGTAGCTGTTTTCGGTTTCTCCAACAGCAAACGTTCCCGATATATGACCCCTTCGGTCAGCACCATCAACCAATTTCCCGAAAAGATCGGCGAAACGGCTGCCGAGCTTCTTTTCGAACAAATCCTCGATGCCAAACATGCACAAATCCGCGAGGAAGTGATCAACAGCGAACTGATCGTCCGCGAATCCTCCGACCGCTCGTTTATGTAATAAGAACCGATATTCCCCCAATCAGCAATCTGACTGGGGGAATAAATTTCCGTTTTTTTATTCTCCCTTCAAATAATATCCTGCAAATCGTTTATTTCTAATCTCTAACCCAGTACCTTCCAAGGTCTTTCTCAACTCCGATACAAGATTCCGGAGTGCTTTATCCTTAGAATCGAAGAGTATAGCTTTTCCCCAAATTCCTGCATACAACTCTTCGATCTTCACCACCGTTCCCATTTTCCGACACAATAACTTCAAAAGACAAGCTTCATTCGATTTCAGATAACGTTCTTTCCCCTTTACAACCAAGATTTCGGCATTCACACGAAAAAATACTTCGGAAGCAATCCGGTAACACTCCTGTTGTTCCCGACTTTTCACAAAACGATAATGTAAGGCCTTTAATCGGTTGGCTAATATCCCGATATCACTGCTTTTTTCCAAATAATCTTCTACACCGACCCCAAAAACATCGGTCAACCTCTCCACTTCATAATCCGAAGTAAACAACACTACAGCCACCTCCCGTTGGACCTGCTTAAATCTACGTACCAATTCCCAACCGTTTTCTTCCTTCAAGCGAACATCCAGCAGAATCATATCATACCGCTGTTCAGCCATTTTCTGCAACGCATTTCCCCGTCAGTGGCCGTATCTACGACAAACTCCCCGGTTTGCAAGATCTGTCCGACTGCATTCAACCAGTTTTCTTCATCATCCACATATAATAAATGAATCGTTGTCATCTCTGTTTACTTTTCATGATCAAGACAAAACGGCTTCCCCCTCCTTCCCGGGTCCGGTAGACTATTCTTCCTCCATGTGCCGACATTACCATTTTAACAAAGCTCAATCCCAGTCCTGTTCCCTCCGTCCTGCGTTCCACCGAAGGCGAACGATAGCCCGTCTCGAACATATGTTTCTGATCTGCTTTCTCAATCCCATAACCATTATCCTTTACAAAAATCCATAATCTCGTCCCTTTTCGGACACATCCGACCACAATCCCGACCTCTTCTCTGGAATATTTCACCGCATTCCGGAGTAAATTCCCCAACGCACGTCCCAATTGCAAGCGATCTGCACAAATCATCGGATCTCCCTTCAGCCTACATAAAACCGAAAACCGTACTGCCTTCCGATCCGGAATCTCTCCTTCTATACTTCTCCATACTTCCTGTACCAATACCGGTAATTCAAATACCTCATAGTTCAATACCAATCCCCTCTCATTCACCAGTTTTACCGACATCTTTTTTACCAAAATTTCCAAACGTCCGATGGCTTCCTGCGCTACCCGGAAATTTTTTTGCTGTTGCGAAGTCAAACCGCTTATCCCCTCCCGGTCCACCAAACCCAAGTATGTCCCGGCAATTCCAACCGGTGACTTCATATCGTGATTCACAGTCTGAATATTCAATTCCTCATGCTGCCGGATCCGCTTTTCTTTATGTACCAAATAGTGTTGCCAATAAAAGATCAATCCCAACATCCAAGCCGAAGCTACCAAAAACAAAACCATCGGCCACTCATCATAAAGAAATACCCCTACAGGTAAACCGAAACGAGCTCTAATAATATGCTTCTCCAATAATCCCAAGGGCATGGAAAAATCCTCTTTTCCCCGGGGAATTTTATTAAACCCCTGCTTTACAGCATCGATTACCTTTCCCGTACTATCCTGCAATTCCAACATATAATTAACCGCTTCCTTATCCATCTGCCTGCAAAATGAAGAATCCAATCCCCACAACGTCCACAAAGCTGTGTCACGGATATCATACATAGCGCAGACACTCATCTTTTTCGCCTCCATTTCCGACTTAAAAGAAAAAACAAATTTTTGTCGGTCTCTAAAAACTATGATGTGATCCAATGAAAAAGAAAGAATATTTCCAGTGGCATTCATTGTCCTTTGATTATATATATCAATATTCTTCTCAAGGCCATTTTTCAATGTCTCAATTAAATTTGTCTCTTTCTCCACGTATAGTTTTATCAAGGTACACGCCAACACAATGAAGAGTAACACCATCACCCCCCAAGATAAAATATAAAATTTACGCATCCTCATAATTAACATTCTTTTACAAAACAAAGGATAAAACTAGGACAACATAGTTATTGAATTCTTTTTTAACACCGAAGATTTACTATACGTTTGTTAGGTAAAAATAATAATAACCATGAAAACAAAAAAGAGACTAATAATATTTGTAATATTAATTACAATTTTTTCGATTCTAAGTTCAATATTTGATATAAAAACTTATCAAAATGGAAACACAATCGCGTTAAAAAATATAGAAGCTTTAGCATACGAAGAAACGATAAATCCAGAAATATTACGAATATGTACCGAAGCTCGAGGTTTCTGTGCCCACAATAGAATACAATATATAGGAATTCACATGAAAGCAGATTAAACCATGAAAAACATACTATTTTTATCCACGATCCTATTCTTTATATCATCCTGCAACGAATCCAACTTATCTGAGGTTCCTTCGGCTCATCAGATACCGAAAGCCGGTAAAGCGTTACAAAGCAGTTTCATTTCCGGACTTCAATCCTGGGAAGCCCGTCGTGTTTCAGAAATAGCCAGTAATGGCCAGGAGATTCTCCTTAGTTATTCGGACAACAATACGACCAAGGCGATCCCATTGAATAATTCCAATAATGAAACTCCGGTAACACTATCCAGTTTCAACTTCAAGACATCCCGTCTACTCGAACGGCATACAAGTCTGCGGACACGATCCGGAGCAAGCGATTCTTCGGTGATACAGCTACCCGATAGTTTAAATACATTGCGGGCTATACGGGCCGGCAATTATATTATCGCAACAGGCCTCTACACACAGGGGCGTTATCTGTTGTATGATCTGGACACAAAAACATTCGGTTTTCATTTATCCTATCCGGAACACCCGGTCTATCCGGCTCTGCGCGAAGACACTAAAGCGATTCTATACGCCAGCACTGTACTGAAAGTACGTCCTGACAACCGGTATTTTGTCTGTGGAGATATGTATAGCGGTAATCTTGAATTTTGCCGGATCACCGGCGACCATATCGATCGCATCAAAGCCTATTGCTACCACCATCCCCGGGTATATATCACCGAAAAAACAGTGCCCGACGTAGCTTATTCCCGTGATAACCGTTTCGGTTTCACCGACATCACGGTCACCTCTGAAAAAGTATATGCGATCTACTCAGGGCATACTTATCGCGAAAACCCCAGGACTTTCCAACAATGCCGCCAGCTACTGGTATTCGATTGGGAAGGCACTTTACTCGAAACTTATGCCTTGGATACACCGTTAACGCATATCACCGTAGATGTTTCTGAAAATGTTCTTTATGCTATCGGACATGAACCTCAAACTTGTCTGATGAAACTAGTTTTGGACAACTGAATCAATTCACCGATGAAAATACACAACGATGAAACCAAGAAAAATATATTGGACAGTCAGCCTGTTTCTACTACTTTTAAGTTGCATCGTTTCCGCCTTTTTCATCTTTCAGCCGGATTACGATATGCAAGCGATGAATGCGTTGCCGACGACCATCCGTTTTGAGCGGGACACCCTGCAATTAGGAACCATTCGCTACGGAGAGAAACGGAAAGTGACTTTCCGTTTCACCAACACCGGTCAGACTCCCCTCCTGCTCCGCGACGTCCGTCCATCATGCGGATGTACCGGGGCCGAATGGGAAAAACGTCCGGTTGCCCCAGGGGAAACAGGTGAAATTAAAATCACCTTCGCCCCGAATTCCCTGGGTCATTTTCTGAAGAACATCGACATTGTGTGTAATATAGACAGCGGAATAATGAAATTAAAATTGTGCGGAAATGTAATCGAATAACTGCTTCAAGCACGTGATAAAAATTAACAATCAGATTACACTCCACAAGTATAATCCGACGTTTAACCCGGGAGCAAAGGACGGAGCTGACCATCTTCCCAAGCCAAATCGGTCTCCGTCCCCACCCTCCCCCTAAAAAAGAAAGAGAGGCTGCCATGTAGAAAAATTTATTTATCACCTGACTTCGTCAATGCGTACCCCAAAACCCATCATTAAACAATGGTGCGATCCGTTGATGACGTTTCATAAGCATTGTTCTTGTTATAGTTTGCTTACTTTGAGGTAAAGTCACCTGTATCGTGACTATAGTCTGTGCAAGCGCCAGCACTTTATCTACACTCATGTTTATATTGGATAGCTTCAGTAGTCTCTCTAGCTCTTTGTAGACTTTAAGTGCCACAAAGCAGATGCACACGTGAGCTTCTATTCTCCTACGGGTAAAATGAAACATCGGCCTTATCTCTATTTTTGATTTTGATATCCGGAAAGCCCTCTCAACATGCCCGAGATTATGGTATGCGGCGTATACCTCGCTAACAGGAATATCCGTGTTTGTAAGATACCCTTTAAGACCGTCCCATTTCTCGTCCGCTTCAAGCTTATCATAATTTATGGAAACCTTTACGTCTCCTTCCATTTTTAAGAATTTGTTGTAACCACGCTTGTTAATGTTGTCTTTCGTAAGTGTTCCTCGGTTATAAGCCTTTTCCAAACGGCGTATTCCCTTTTCTCTGTTATAGGCGTCCTTGCGGGCACGGTCGTCGGTATATCCTACCAAGAGTCGCTGTCCGTTACCTTTGTCGTACTCTATCATTTGACAATTGACCTTCGGCTGTGCAAGAATCCACTCCTGTATTTTCTTGCTTTCATTCTTTATCTTTGCGCCGATAATATATTTGTAGCCATTACTCTCAAGGTCCGCTATATTATTGCCGTTCATAAGCCCGGAGTCGGCTACGACAATAAAATCATCAAGACTGTACTTCCTGACAAATTCAGTCACGACAGGTAACATTGTATGTCCTTCATATTTATTGCCCTCGTATATACAATATGCCAACGGGTAGCCTCCAATACTGACAAGCAGCCCTAGGATTATTTGCGGATTCTTGTGACGGCCTTCCTTGGAAAATCCGGTCTTACGCAAGTCGTCTTCATAATCGGCCTCAAAATAAAGGGTGGTTACATCATAAAAAAGAACGCCAATATGCCCATCTAGTATTTTACTGGTGTGCATAACGCTGATACCCTGGACAATTTCATGCTGATTGTCGCTAAGTTTGTCCAGATAGCGGTATATCTTTGACAAGCTGACATCTTCGTCAAAATGATTCTTCAGATATTCTACTGTGGCTGATTTGCTTACAGGATAAGCAAGACGTGCCTTGACAAGCTGCCGAAAAACAATGTCCTCAATTCGGTTAAAGCCAATATTATCAAATACACGATCGAGTATTAAATCAGCTCCGTTGATAGATATATTAGTGATACATGAAAGCATTTGTTCGGCACTTAGCAGTTCAGTCTCACATTTCTTGCGTTCATCACCGAAAAGGTCCAGACGTGGATGGCGGCGTTCTTCCTCCCTGTCAATCCAGACACGAGCTTTGACCAAAAGTCCATCGATCTCATCTGGACTTTTGGCGATGCCTATAGTTGCAAACTCCTTGTAAAAGCCGGAACTCTTTTCAGCGACAACAATGCTTACGGTACCAGACCGATTCTTTTTACGCTTAATGAACATAGAAAAATACGTTGCGTACCCCATTTTTGGGGTACGAAAAGTATATATAATTATTTATCAAGCAATTACAAAATCGATAATTTTATAGTGACGAAGTCAGGAAAAAGAAAGAGAGGCTGCCATGTAGAAAAATTTATTTATCATTATCGCAAATAGAAAAGCAATAACCAACAAAAAAGAAAAAATATGAAAAAAAAATTATTTCAAATAGGCTTTATTCTATTACTTGCTATATTAGTAAGTACTGGTATCAATTTTAGTCTTAAAAAAAATCAATCGAATTTTAGCTTAGGAGTAGCTAATATTGAAGCTTTGGCAACCGGTGAGATAGATGTAAATATTGATTTTTCATTTAAAGAAGCAAATTATTTTTATTGCAGATGCCGAGATCTGGATGGAGGTAGTGCAAGATGTACTGGAGCTAACGCCCTCTCTTTACGCAGAAATTGTTATAAAGGATCAACAACGGTGTTATGTAAAAATTGGCAAAGTAATTGTGAATAGTAAAATTTGTTAGAAAGGAAAGTATTCCTTTCTAACTTAAAAAAAAAGTCATGAAAATATTATTTTTTACACTTATAACAATACCATTTCTAATTGCTTGTTCAAAACCAGAATATAAAAATGAACATAAAATAAACTACAAGACTATTAAAAATTTATCTTGTCAAAATCTAAAAGCAACAGGAATATTACAACTAGATACCCTAAAATTAGATGGGAAAGAATCTTCAATGGAAGGGGAGTTTTTCATTTATAATGATAAAATTGGATTCTCAGACAGAACCCTTAGTTCTATTCTGTTTTACGATAACCAAGGACATTATATAACCTCAAAATTAAGCCAAGGAAGAGGCCCAAATGAAGTGTTAGGAATCGACCAAATAACTCCTATTACAAACAACAGATTTTTCATAATGGATGAGCAATGGAATTTATTCCTTTTAGACTCTTGTTTTAGAAAAATCAATCAATATCGGATAAACTGGAATTCACAAAAATCATTAAAACAACTTTTAAAAAACCCTCAACCCGAAGATACTGGATTGTATGAGGTTGAGTACACAAAAAACAGACTTCGCCAATGGGGAGAAAATTATCTATTATTCCCAGTTAGTTCAGACACAAAATATATAAATGGTTATGAAGGTAAGAACACTGGATTATATTATAGTGAAAATTTAACTATGGCTTTATTATCCATAGATAGTGGAAAAGTTGAAAAACTAATTTGCAACTACCCTCTAATATACCAAAAACAAAAAAATCTTGTTAATTTCAAGTTTTCATTATTTGACACCTATGAAAAAAGATTTCTCTATTCTTATGAAGCAGATTCTCTTATATATTGTATGAATTTAGGCGATACAACAATTACTTCTTTTGGAATTGCAGGAAAAGACATGAATCAAAATTATAAGCAATATTTTACTTTAAATGATGCTTCACATAATTTTTCCAAGGATAGAAATAAATTCGGTTATTATCACTCAATAGTAATAGACCCACATCATGATCTAGTCTTTAGAACTTATAGAAAAGGGGAACATTCTCCTTATGATGGATTACAGGTTTACCAACAAAACTGTTTAATTGCAGATTATCAAACTCCTAAAAATTTCACATTCCTAGGATACATATCTCCTTGGTTTTATGCTTCAGGTCCATTGGATTATGATAACGAGCAAATGATTATTTACCGTTTCAATTTAAATGATTTATGAAATCAATTTTTTTATTCACAATTCTTCTGTGTACATTGGGAAATAATCTCATTTGTTTTGGGTCGAATACAAGTCCAATATCCATAAACATAAGAGTAATAGATTCTCAAAAGCAAAGGCTTCCTGGAGTATATTTATTACAAAATAGTACAAAATACTTACTTGAGACAACCAATGAGGACGGTGAGTGCATAATCAATATAGAAAATTTTAATTCTAAAGATTCTGTTCAATTACAAGCACTAGGCTATTATTCAGTTCTTATACCTATTTCCGAACTTTTGCATGACACAACAATTACACTTCAAGAAAAACAATATTTATTAACCGAAGCCAATGTAAAAGGAATTCATCCAACTAAAATTTTAAAAAAAGCAGCTAGTTATCTGAAATCTCATCCAACAGGCCATACATATTCTATATATGGTAGAGGGCTGTATATGAAAATTACAGAATGTAAAAATAAAGCAGTAGAATTACGAAAAGAATATGGTTATTTTTTTACTACCGGAAATACAAAAGCGAAAGGTAAATGGGATTTGAATTACAAATTTTCATTCGTACCTGAATACACGGCCAGAAGTTATAATTTAGAACCTAACGGTTCTGATACACTACATCATATCGCAATAAATGGTTCAGTTATAAACTACGACGCTGGTGTCCAAAAAATATTTACATTAATTAGAGCAACATTAAAATTCGGTCCTTTATTCTTTCAAAATTCCAGTTACAATTACCACTTGATCGAATATGAAAATGAAAATTACGTTTTTTCTTTTCAAACAAAAAAAGATGCATTTCCCTCCAATACACGTATTTTTTGTAATGGGACACTCACAATTTGTCAAGGACGTTTAAAAAAAATACAGTTTGATAATATTGAATACAATTTAATATTATTGACAAATCTAAAAAGGGCAAATCCCCCCTTTCTCACTCAAGCAGAAATCAGCATTGAATATGATGCTAACAATTATCCTTATATAGCATCTTGTTTACAAAAAACAATATGGAAACATAACATGAGTAATAAATTTGTCGCCATCGAAAAACCGTCAAGACGTAATCCTGCGAAAAATTGTTTACAAGAAAAAGAAGCATTTGTATGTCAAACATACAAACCAATAACTTTCCATACCAACAAACAATTCGAAAATATAATAAAATATGCAGCAATAAATCCATGTGGCAAATACAATTCTGAAATATTTCAACATCTACCAGAACCTATCCCAACGCAAAAAGCCATTCAAGAACTTAATTGCTATATGGACATTGAGCAACAATTCAATGATCATAGTAGCAAACCCTATTATCCTGAACAATATATTTTGGAATACCTTCATAATAGTAGTGATACACAATTTTTACAAAGGATTCAACACGCACAAAAGAAAATTTTTAATTTATTAAACGATAATTGAATCATGAAATTAAAATATTTTAAAATATTCCTTTTTTTTCTTTGTATTTCATGTGGTTATACAAATAAAGAAATATCTCAAATAGTAAAAGAATGGCAAAATAAAGAAATTATTTTTCCATATTCACTCCAATCAAAAATCATGGGTAAAGATACTGCATGTAATTATTTACTCAACAAGAAATATAAAATTCTTTTATATGTTGATTCCACAGCATGTACAGAATGTAAACTCCAGTTATACGAATGGTATAAATTAATTAAAGAAAGTCAAAAATATACCGATAGTTTATCGTTTATCTTTGTTGTGCAAACTCCTAATCCCAAAAAAATTGATATCATATGTAAAAAAAATAAATTCGATTACCCTATATTTTATGACAGCAAAAATAATATCAATAAAATCAACAATTTTCCAGAGCAAATAGAATATCAAACATTTTTACTTAATCAAGATAATCGGGTCTTAATTATTGGAAACCCAATAAAAAATGAAAAACTTTGGAATCTATATTTAAGAACAATAAATAATTCTGCCAAATAACTATTACTAGCCTACATAACAAAGAAATGATCGTCTTTACCAAGATACTTTTTGGAATTGGAATGAAAATTTAATAAAAAGGTATAAAATACTGGAGCCTGTTGATTTATATTGTATCTCAAATGATGCGAAAGTATTTTACGGTTAAAGGCACGCGAAGATAATTTTCAAATCCTCAAAGCTTATTTAGACAATTAAATCGCATGATAACCGATTAAAAACAATAGCTTTCATTTGGAAACGTAAAAAAACTTTTTTTTGTTTATATTTGAAATGAAAAACATAAAGGATAAAAGAATATGCCAATCAAAAGTTGGAGAACAGGCTGGATTTTCGGATGTTGCTTATTTATATGGATAAGCTGTAATCGGACAGGAAACGATAATCCCCGTCTGGAAAAAGCATTGAGTCTAAGCGGCTCTAACCGCCAGGAACTGGAAAAGGTATTACATCATTTCTCTCAAAATCCATCGGATAGTCTGTACTTAAAAGCTGCAATTTTCCTGATTGAAAACATGCCCGGTCATTGGAGCCCCTCACCGAAAGACTTTCAATCTTATTTAAAACGGCTGGATACGCTGAAAAACCTGTCACCTCTCACCCGGAAAATACTTTTGACTTATCCGGCAGAACATCCTGGTTTGTGTCCCGATTTTACACCGGTTGAGGATATCAAACAGATAAAAGCCGACTTTTTAATCCGGCATATTCGAGCCGTTTTTGCCTTAAAGACTTCCTGCCCCTGGCTCGCTCATATCGATTTCGAAACTTTTTGTGAATATCTTCTGCCTTACCGGATCGGCCGTGAAATGCCCGAAGAACTGAGCACACTCCTATTGGATTCCACCTTCCGGCAAAGCATCGAATATGCCAAATGTTACTACGACGATTGCCGGCATTCCATCCAGGCCCTTAATCAATATCTGGCAAAACAGAATTTTTCTTCCTTTCCTCCACAAAACGACAAGGAACTCTACAATCTGCTAATGTTGGACCCGAACAATACAAAAGCCTCTTTGATACAATACAGGGTTGCCGGTATTCCGGCTGCAACCGACTTTTCAGCTATCCAGCGACGCCAGGATAAAGTCACTTATTGGCTTTACACCCAAGACCCGCGGATCAATCATATCAATACGAGTTCTATAGCCAATTTACGAATCGGTAAAATCTACCGGCAAACCTTTTCCTCAAATCCCCTGCCGGAGACCAAGGAATATGTCCCTCCTTTTTTTAAGGATCCTTTCAATAAAGATGTTACCGATCTTTATCTGCATACGGCAGACATCAGTATCGATATTCCGGTAACCGTCCATACTGAGTATGCTTATCTGGCAGTTTACGATGATGTAACCTGGCAGCCTGTAGCCTATAGCCCTATCCAAAAGGGAAAGGGATATTTCAACAAACTGGGACGAAATTGTATCTATTTACCGGTATATTATCCCGATAACCGGATACAAGCTTTCGCCCCACCGTTTATACTGAACAATAACGGCCAAATTACACCGTTCCGAACTGATAAAACTCATTTGAAAGCTCTGCATATCAGGAGGTTACAACCCTATTCCGCCGAAACCGATTATATGGGATATTACCTGAAGAATGCCCGTATCGAATGCGCAGACGACAGTGCTTTTCTCCACGCTGACACCGTATTTACCATCCAGGAATCACCTTATTATTACCAGGATACCATACGCCCCGACAAGCATTATAAAAAACGCTATTGGCGGATCAGTCCACAGTTCGGAATTTCGAATCTCGCCGAACTCCATTTCTATGACTCTTCAGGCGAAGCACTTCATGGCGTTCCTATCGGTCCGGACACGACCTTCTATCGTAATCTGACCGACCACGACCCCGCTAGCAATAAGGCCATCCGGAAATGGTTCGGCTATGATTTCGGCCATCCGGTATCCGTTTCGGAGATCGTTTATCTGAACTTCAACGACGGCGAGAACATTTGTGTCGGTCACGAATACGAGCTATGTTATTTTGACGAAGGCCAATGGCAAACAGCAGGAGTAACAA
>OJMI01002364.1_pt1 | contig 16901 bp, 17 predicted proteins | sample 1597131 | NCBI WGS metagenome assembly OJMI01 (sample SAMEA2452116, study PRJEB22498) | human gut metagenome | reverse complement strand
TAAAGCCCTCCTACTGGGAGTTCCGTGACGTGTACTACAAGGAGGCGGACGCCGCTCTGGTGGCCGAGGCCTATCACGCAGTCACGCTGCAGTATGCTAAGCCGGACGACCTGTCCACGCTGATGTGCAACGGTCCCATTGAGATGATGGACATCTCCTGCTCAGACCTGATGAATTTTGTCAGCCTCTCCAAGGCCAATGGTCTTCGTTTCTACTTTGACCTCCACGACGAATTTGATACTCCGTCCCTGGACAAGATCCATGTCATATACAACCGCAGCCAGCGCGACATATTAGACGGTATCACAGACCGCATGATCTCAGACAAGGTGACCTATTCCCACCTCATCGACGAAGCGGACCGCCCGGCCCTGCAGGACATTATCCTCCATGCAGAGCAGCTGCAAGGCCCGTCCAAACCGAGAGAGATAGGGGACAGAGGGCCTGAAATATAAACAAGGAGGAACCAAGCATTGAACGAAAACAAGAAAGAAGAAAAGAAAAAGGAAAGCAAGCTCCATTCGATTTTCAGTTGGATACTGCTTATCGTAATGGCTGTCCTGTTGGTAGTCACCATCTTCCGCGTCGCTGAATCCAGGAAGACCGGTGAAGGGGTATTCCTGCTGGGCTATCGTCCGGTACTGGTACTGACCGGCAGTATGGAACCATACATGATGACCAACGGCGTCGCCCTGACGAAAGAAGTAGACTCTCTGGACGACATCGCCGTAGGTGATGTTGTGACATACCATGTCATGAACGACAACGGCAAGAAGCTTCTGATCACCCACCGCATCATCGCCATTGATAACGGCCAGATCTATACCAAGGGCGACAACAACAACGTGGACGATGGCTTCCCTCTGTCCATTGACAACATTGAGGCCAAGGTCGTCGGCGTATTTAACGGCACCGCCTGGCTGGCGGCCAAGTGGCAGACCACAATGGGCAAGGTCATGCTGATCTGCTTCGTAGTCGCCATCGTTCTTCTTTGCTACACGCTGAAAACATGGCGTGCCGCCAAGCGGGCAGAGAAGGAAGCTCCGGTCGCAACGGAAGATACGCCGGTCATCGACGCAGAATTTACGGAGATCCCCGCGTCTGCTGAATCCTCAGCACCGGAAACACAGGACGAACAGAAGGAATAGAAAACCGTATACTGTATTAAAATAGGTCAGGGTTGCCCCTGACCTATTTTGTGTTATATGTGCAAAATATCTAATTTTAGCGGTGCAGTTTCTGCAACAATCACGGAATTAACAAACTTTATATCTATTATTGCGTTTCAGGAACGTTTTCCTTGATTTTATTTCCGCTTTGGTATAAGATGGGTGTAAGTAGTAATACGATGAAAAGGATGGATAAGAATGAAAGCGCGTTTAATAAAGACGAAGGATAACGAATTACGTCTCCTTTGTGAAGACGGCACGCTTGCCGCCTGCCCCAAGATAGTGCTGTTCGACTTCCTGACCAACTTCAAAACGAACAAATTTACTGGCGGCGAAGCCGGCAGATGGGATACAGAGACTCCGGATATGATATCTTATCCGGGCAATACACTTGCGTACATCACGGACACATGCCAGCTTGTTGTTTATGATTTTGCGCCGTTTTCCTTTGCCGTGTCCGAATCACCCAAATTCATGGAATACCTTTCCACGGAGGAATATGCCAAGCTTCATAACGTATCCCGTGAGATCATTAAAGTGTACTGCAGGGATGGCCGCATCGCAGGTGCGAAACGTATAGGCAACCGCTGGGCGATCCCTGAAACGGCGCCGTATCCTATTGATGATGTCAACAGGAAGCTCACATCCGGTCCTAAAAAAAGTGACAGCTAAGCGTAGAGAGCCGAACATTTTCGGCTCTCTTTTTTTGGTTCGATTTACCATGTGTTTTACACTTTTCAATTTTGAGAAAAGACTGTAAAATTAGAACTGATCGAAAAATTACACGACGGAAGAACATAGGCGCCCTGGGAACAGGGCGATATCCCGCTTACAGGGGATACCTATGTTCTTTTTTTCTGTTTTGGAGGAGAATCCCGTATGAAAACAAGTTTTGAACGCCAATTTGAAAAGCTTATCACCCGTCATCTTGCCTTCATGGAAACGACGCCGGAAGACCGCGCCCATTACATATACGACTTCCATACCAATTCGGAGTCATACTACGACAATCTTTGCGATATGCTTTATGCTATGGCGGTAGGCGCCATAGAGGGTCCTTTATGGCTCACACCTTCCGGAGATGTATACTACAGCCAGGACCCTCGCAGAACAAGTGATACGTTCCTTATGTCCTCCGATGAGCTTCCTGTGTTTACGGCAGATATTACAGAGCATCTTGAGATCGCTTTCCTTCGGTTATACCGACTTCATTGAGAACGAGTCTCGTGTCCAGATATTTGTTCACAAATGTCACGACATTGTCTTGACAAATCCGTCAATATGATGTAAGATAGACACACTCTGATGAGAAAGGAGCGATTTGTCAGTATGCCGGAAATGCCGAAGAAAACTGAGTCGATTCAGGTCCGCGTAACGCCGGAAACAAAAGAGAAGGCCCGCGAGGTGTTTGAGCGCCATGGTTTAACGATCTCTGCAGCGGTAACGATGTTTATTCATCAGGCGCTTATGGTAGACGGTCTCCCTTTCAGGACAGACGATCAGCCTGAATCTGTTTCGGGTCAAGAGCGAAAACTGAGAAGTAATTAAAAAGTCATATAAATAAAACAAAGGGAACACAAATCCCTGGCAGGATACGCATTCCCTTTGTTTTCTGTAAGGTTTTAAGTCCGGTCTGGCAACCGGACTTAGGGTGTCAGGAGAACTTGTTTCCAGCACGAACTCCTAACGAAATAGGTATAATACGATATTCATATGCTGTTATTATACCATATATTTTGTAAATTGCAATAGGGTCCGTGTAATTTCTCCTGCCCCAAAATGGACTTTTTTGGAAGCGGGGACATGGTATGGATAATAACGCGAACAGCAGACGATTGTCTGCTGCACAAATAGAAGAACAGCTACAAACGATCCTGTCGTTTTTGGAGTCGGTGCATCCGACGCTGTGCGGCGAGGAGGGCTTCTACCCGTGCGTGGAGCTTCGCCCCATTCCTCGCGGCATCCCGAAGGACGACAAGCGGTATTTCCCGCTGACATGGTCGCTCAACCTCTGGAAGCTGGACGATGCCGGCATAGACCGTCTGCGTAAGTTCCTGGAGCGTCATAACGGGGAGCCGACCTGTCTTTTCTACTCTGTATTTACATACGATAACCATAAAGAAGTCCACACGCGCAAGGGCGCTCCAGCCAAATCCGGTAAGATAACTACGGAAGCCGCCCTGGAAGCGCAGGAGATAGCGCTGGACTTCGACGACATTGGCTTCACGGAATATACGGAGCTGGTAGACCGCTTTGAGGAACTGGGCATTTACGCCCTCTGGACCTGCTCCGGACACGGGTACCAGGCGCACATTCTTCTGAGTGAGCCGCTTGGCAAAGACGAGCTGCGTACTTTCGTATATAAGTTCCGCAGCAAGGGCTTCCCCTGTGACGCCAACTGCGTAGACCCTGCACGTGTTATGCGTCTGCCGGGCACATTCAATAATAAGTGTTTCAAAGAGGAGCGTTACGCTTCCGAGCAGATGAATCCGCCCCGCTGTGAAGTGGTGCAGGACACCAGCCAGCGTTATGACCTGTCCTTTATCATGGACCAGCTGAACACGCTGGAAACCGTCAGCAGGGAGGACGAGGCGGAATGTGAAGCTCCGGTCAGGAAGGTCGCGAAAAAGTCATCCAAAACGGCCGCTGCCGAGTTCCAGAAAGACACCGCGCTGCTCCGGCGTATAGAGTATCCGTATCTTTCCGAGTTCGACCTGCCGGAAGCAGTAGAGCGCATGCTGGCGTATACGCCGCAAGGCTATCGGAACAAGTGCCTTGGCTTTCTGATCCGGTTCTTCAAGAACCAGTACAAGCTGGGCAAGCGTCAGATCTCTGAGATTCTGGACCTTTGGAGCCGCGAAGCCTGTGATCCGGCCTATGCTCCGGAAGAATTCAAGGACGACTTCGCCCGTCTTTACTATAACTACAACGGGCTTTCATACGACGCGGCACTGACAAAGAAATTTGGCGGTATCGACTTCGACCAGATGGTCCGCCTGCGCAAGCAGAGCATCCACATCCCCAACAGCTTTTTCAAGGACTTTGAGGAACTGAGTGTTGCGGAGGTCCGTCTGTACCTTGGCATCAAGCTTCTGGAGCATACGGATGAGGATACCAGCCAGGAGGCGCTTTCGGACCTATTGGGCGTCAGCACGCGGAACCTGCGTCCCGCCCTGCAGCACCTTATAAAGGACGGCCACTGCTACCTGAAGCGCGGCGCTCCGAAGCTGAAGATCCCCAATACATACCACACGAACCGCATCGTATCCGCGGAAGAGGGCTATATGTCCTTCAGCTACAACGACATCCGCGCTTATGTGATGGAGCTGTGTGAACAGAGCGGCAGGACCCGCAGCAACGGAGATCTGAAACTGTATTTGTTCTTCCGCTGGAAGTTCTTCAGCGGCGAGATCTACATGTCCCAATCCAATCTTGGCAAGCATGTGGGACTGGCTCAGAACAGCATTTCGGATGTCGTGTACCGCCTCCAGGAACGTCACTTCCTGAAGGTTATAAAGAAACGCCGCAGCAAGTTTATTGAGTATTGTGAATATGTTTTGTTAAGGTAAAGATCTTTTAATTTAGAGTTTGCTTTTGTTTTTTCAAAAGGGCACCCTCGTACAGAGGGCGCCCTTTTTTGTTCATTTTTACTATTTTTGCACTTTCTGAATGGAAATATCGGTTGATTTATTCTTTGCAAAACGGTATAATATGTAATACGAGCAAAATATTGGAGGAACATTATAGAATTTCACAGAAAGGATGGTTGTTTTCTTTATGAAAGGTACGAAGTGTTGGTTAAAAGCGATTTCCCTTTCCCTTGCGCTGGCATCTCTTACCGTCTTTCTGTCAGGCTGCGGCGGCAGCTTTGACAGCACCGATGGTGAGAAGACGGTGGACGCCATGTTGGAAGTAATAAGCCAAGTCCAGTCTGTTGAGACGTCCATTACACTGGATCTGCAGGGCCGTTTCAGCAACGGCACCAGCAGCGACAGCGGAACGCATACTGCGGCCGTCAACTCCACCGCCACGATAGAATCCTCATTTTCCCCTCTGGCCTGTCATGGCCAATTTTATTCCAGCATTCAGGTAGACGGCGCGGTGACTCGTGAAGAGCGCGAAAACTACATCGTCCCGGACGGCAGCGATTATATTCGTTACGACTACGTTGCCTCCACCGGCGACTGGACGCAGGCTAAAGTCACCCGCCCGGATTCCCTGTCTACGCCCCGTAAGACCGGTCTTATCTATGACTGGCGTGATTTTATGAGCGGCATGACCTATCAGGAGAAGGTCTCAGCCGGCAATGAGAAGGAATACGTAATTTACAGCGGTGACGTCAGCAAGTCCGTACTCCAGGAGATCCTGGGCAACAATGTGTTCGGGAGCTTCATATACAGTATGGAATGGCTTCTGGACGATAAGATCCCCTGCACATTTTACATAGACGCTGAAACGGCGCTTCCGGACCATTTTGTGCTGGATTTCTCCGAATCATTCATACCCAGTGATATGACATTCACGTTGGCGGAGCTCACGGTCAACTACGGTGAATGGAACAACCTGAAACCTATCACTGCGCCGAAGCGTGTAACGGTGGTTTCTGCCGATACAGAAGCGGAATTCTATTCCAATTACTATGCGTGGAATTTGTTCCTCCCGTACATTGGCGGTCAGATCGACGGTTCCGGCACTCCCGGCAACGGTGACCAGACCTTCTCCGCCTCCTGGGACAGCTTCCAGGTCCGCATTGACGGCGGTATGACCAAGATCCCCTTAACTTATGCGGATCTGGAGAAGGTCGGCTACAAGGTCGAGGAGAAGAATGCCGGTCTCATTGTAGAGCCCAACAAGTATAAAGAAGACGTTGTCCTGATCAAGGGCAGCGACAAGCTTACAGTCTGGCTCTATAACGATGACACCGTGGCGCAGCCGGTCACCAGCTGCAAGATCTGCGCCGTTGATTACATCGCGTCCCAGATCCCCAACAACGGCATCAAGATCTATTTCCCCGGCGAGGTCACGCTGGGTATCAGCAAGGAGCTGCTCATCTCCGCCTACGGCGATCCTGACGAAGAGGATAATGCGTTCTCCTGTGACACCTATACCTGGAACGGCGAGAGCGAATCCCAGTCTCTGCTTGCCGAGATAAGTCCCGTTACTGGCCAGGTCATCCGCCTGCGCGTCTGCAACATCCCCGTCACAGGCGGCCAACAGAAATGATAGGGAAGGGAGGAACATCGGATGAAAAAGGTATTGGCATTTTTCGTCAGTCTTTTGTTCCTCTCCTGTCTGACCGGCTGTCTCCTCGTTCCCAAGGATACTGAGCCTGTTGAACAGATCGGGGAAGGGACACTTGGCAGCTACTATGTGAAGATCACAGACCACTTTGTGGCAAAAACCATCTCCGGCAAAGACGTCTTCATCCTTTCCTTCGATTTTACCAACAACAACAGCAGCGGCGTCTCTGCCGCGTCTGCGCTGGGCCTGACCCTGTTCCAGTCTGGCATAGAGCTGTCCCAGGCGTCCGTCCTTTTCCCGATCAGCGGATATAGCAGCTCCAATTACCATACTAAGGTAAAGGACGGCGCCACGCTTAACTGCCAGGTCGCTTTCTCTCTTCGCTCCGCCGCCGCCCCGGTGGAGGTAGAAATAGCACCCAGCTTTTCCTTCGGCACAGAAAAAGTAACGGCAGAATTGGATATAGCAGATTAAAGCCAGCCGAATCTAAAATCAGGCTAAGAGAGGCGGTTTTACCGCCTCTCTTTTTAAGTGTTTTTGCGAGGAGGAATTTGTATGAGCGAAAAGATTATTGAAGCCATCAACGGCTTAGACCATTTGTGCGTTCTGCTCCCGGCTTCTCCGGAAGCCGTAGCCGAGGCGGAGCAATCCCTCGGCCTGCAGTTTGCCCCGGACTACAAACACTACGTACAGCGATTCGGCGCCATCTCCGCCTGCGGCATCGAGCTGACCGGCGTCACGACGTCACGCCGTCTCAACGTGGTGGCCGTGACGAAAAGGAACCGCGCTATGAACGGGAATATCCCCCCGCACATGTACGTCATTGAGGACATGGCCATAGACGGTCTCCTTATCCTCCAGGACGTTACCGGCTCCGTTTACTCCACCCCGCCCCACGGAGTTCCCCGCAAAGTATTCGACTGTCTCGCAGACTATGTAAAGGCTTCTCAGGCCTAAAACAGCTTCCCCGAAATATTTTTGGGAAAAGCTGTTCTTTGGGCGTATATAGGTTATAGAGAGATTTTATCGAAAGCGAAAGGAGCCTTTAACCATGAAGTTCGGTTACATGATAGACAACTCTGCATATGAGCCTCATTATCTGGAGGAAACTTCCATTCAGAGGGCTGTCTCCTTGCTGGAGCAGAAGCTCCCGGTGATGCGCATGAGCCAGCGCGATTCCGTTGCTCCGGTGGAGTTCTGGGAGGATAAGGGCGTAGAGCGCAAGGACATGACCTTTGAGGATGTCCGCGACGTTTATAAGCTGTATCCCGGCAGAGACGGCCATTTGAAGTGCGATGACCTGGCGCAGCGCCTTTGGAACGAGCTGCCGGCGCAGCAGAGAGCTCCGCACATGGAGAAATGGCTGGGGGATCACCATACTCGCGGCTTGGTTTATCTTCGTTACGGCGAAGTAGGTTGGCGCTACGGTGTAGACGGCTTAGCCCGTTTTGGCGCCATCGTGCTCAACCACCTGAACGAGGCTACCCGGACGATGACTCCTTCCGAGAAAGTTTCACTTTATAACAGTCTTGGCCTCTCCCATGACGACGCTGTGCAGATGGATCTTTTCATGGATCATAATCCATATTTTACCGTCCGTACCGCTAACGAGCCTATCCCGCCCGAGCTGAGCGGCAGGTCCGCTCCTGGTACGGAGCGTTGGTTCGCATCTATTGAGGATGCCTTGGATCACATCTATGATACTTTTTCCGGAGGCGCACAGGTCCATCCCAGTCACTATAATCTTTACCTCAACGGCGAGAAATGCATTTTCCAGTTTGAGCAGGGTGAACTCAAGGCAGTCCGGGGCCTGGACCTTAGTGCGGAGCTAAATGACCCCGACACATGCTTTATTGCTCAGATGGCGTTAGCAACGGTTCAGGAATGCGTCTCCCGCATTACCATGCATGCAGATCGACTGTTTTTCTACCCTGTTACAACGCCCGAGAGTCCTTCCCTCATTGATGCCGCCTATCCGGAGGCCGGGCTCAACCTGGCACTTGTTGCGAAGAATTGCGCCAAGAACGGTATCTGGGACGCCCAATCTGCGCTAAAGGCATTCAATGACCTTGGCGACGTCCCCGGCAAGCGTCTGGACATCTGCGTCTTCGGCAGAAACATGAAGCCGGAGCAGCAGATCAATGTCCTGCGTCAGGACGGTTCAGAACTTATCTGCGGCGATATGCCAAGCCGCCTTACCCTTGGCCGCAACAACCACGACATCTGCGACATTCTCTCCCAGACCTTTGATAAGACGCTTCCTCTGGAGCATTGGACCGTCCGTCTCATCACCAAGGGGGATCGCTATGGTCTGGACGATTGCCTGACATATGATGAGAACAAACCTATGGTGTCGTTCTATGACGCCGACTATAAGAATGTCGGCACGTTTGGCCCCTACGGCCAATTTACAGGCGGCAGCTATTATTTGGCGACCCTGCAGGGTAAGGATGGTTTCTCTTTCGGCGCGGGCGAGCACAGAGGTGAATTGTCCCTCATGGATAATGTCCCCAAGTGGACAGTATCTTCCGCGGACATGAACGTGATCATGGACTGGCTGAATGCCAGGGAATCGCAGCTGCTGAAAGACCGCAAGCCGTCCCTGACCGATCAGATGAAGTCTGCCGGTGAGCGCAGTGCGCAGCCGGAGCCCCGCACATCCCCAGAACAGGAGAAAGGCCGCTGATATTTCCGCATCCGAACCGTCTGTGTACCAACGTATGCGAATAGGGAGGTGCAATCCATGATAACCGTAAACATCCCTCAGAGCCTTCGGAAAAACGGCAAATTTTGCGTCTGGAAGTACATAGACCGGGATGGGCATAAGACAAAATGTCCCTATGACCCTCATACCGGCCAATTTGGTGCCAGCAACGACCCGAAAGCCTTCAGTTCCTTCTCCCACGCCCATCTCGTTTTGGAACGCTACGGTTATGACGGCCTTGGCGTCGGGATCTTCGGTGACGTCTGCGCCATAGACCTGGACGACTGTATCACGGCAGCCGGCACGCTCAGCGAGAAGGCAAAGGACATTATATCCCGTATGCACTCCTACACGGAGCTGTCCCCGTCCGGCAAAGGCGTTCATATTCTGTTCCGCGCTTCTCATTTCGATTATGATAAGTCGAAATACTACATCAACAACCAGTCTGAGGGCATAGAGGCGTATATTGCCGGCGCCACGAACAAGTTCGTTACGATCACCGGCAAGCGCCTTGTCGGCAGTCCTCATGACCTGCAGGAACGCAGCAGCCAGCTTTCCGAGGTATTGGAAACCTATATGCGCCGTCGAGAGTGGGGCAGGGAAGAGGGACAGGGCGGCGAATTTACCGCCCTGCATCTTACGGACGATGAGATCCTTTCCCTGGTAGTCGAGCACAGTCCCCGCTTCGGCGCTCTGCTGGATGGTGACATCTCTGACTACGATAACGACCAGAGCCGCGCCGACATGGCGCTCTGCACCAAGCTGGCGTTCTACACCAGAGACCCGGATCAGATAGACCGTATTTACAGGAACTCTGGTCTTGGGCGGACAGACGGGAAGTGGGACAGGGTGCAGTCCGGCAGCACCTACGGCCGTCTGACCATTGAGAAGGCGCTGGACATGGTCTGCGAACAATATCATGGCAGAGAGGCGGATACCGTTCCGCAGGGTAAGCGCGAGGCTCTGGACAGCCAGATATCCCGGGCGCAAGAAATAGCAAACGTCCGGAAAAGTGACAAGCAAGAGGTTTTTCGTGAAGACAGAGAACTGACGTTGGTTTAAAATAGGAGGAGAAAACATGAAGATTTTACGCGCTCGTGTTATCGAAGGCTCTTTGCCTATGCCGGAAGCACTGCGTACCCGAAATCCCGGTATGACGGAGAACAATTACGAGCTGATTTGCCCGTACAACAAGGAGAATTTCCGGAAGCTCCTCGACATTGGCCAGAGGGCTTACCGGGACGGTCATCTTTCCAAAATGGAGATTCTGGCCTGGTATGGCGGCGCTGCCAATCATGATGGCGTTCGTTTCCTTTGGTCCTTCCGTCCGGACAAATACAACTTTGAGCGTATTCCTTCTGCCGTTTACAATTTCCTTAGCAATGCAAATGTCCAGACCCCCATTAAGCTGACCGGCCAGGCTAAAGATGACTACGATTCCACCTGGCGTCAGCTGCAGTTTGGTATTTCTCTGGGCGTCTACGAGTCTTATATGAACAAGAAGCCTGCTCTGGACGACCAGGTGAAGGCAGCCGGCGCCAAGGCGTCGAAAGCGAGCCCGGAACCGGTTCAGACCGGTCCCGAAAGGTAAAAAACACGGAAAGGGAACTCCCTTTTGGAAGTTCCCTTTCCAGTCTGCGAGCCCCGCGAGCATTCGCAGAACGATCCACGCAGGTATTATATCAGAAGTGTAAATATCTGTAAAGAGCATGGAGAGGAGGATAATCCCATGTCAGCTGAAGTGAAAGGCTATCCCTATAAAGACAGTTACGGCGATGAGTTCACTGTATATCCCAAGCTCAACATGTATGCTGACAACAGCAACCTGTATGTTGGCTTGGATTCTTTCGACGAAGATATTGGCGAGGTAGACGCCTACTGCGACCTCACGGTCAACATCTATAAGCTGCCTTATCTTTGCAGCTGTGTAAATATTGAGTATGGCGGTGAACAGCATGCAAAGTTCCTGGAGGAGCAGGGCATTGCCCAGTTTACCGGCAAATGGGTGCCCAGCGGTTTTATGAGCTTTCCGGTTTTCCGTTTCAATGAAGACAAGCTGCGTGAGATCGACCCGAAGATGTTTGCCGAATATGCCAAGGCATACGGCAGGGAAGTCGAGGCGAAGAAGCCGCTGGATCATCAGATCCAGAAAGCATCAGACCGCACCAGCACATCAGAATCCGCCCCGGAAAAGGGCGATATACAGCGCTGAAAGGAGCCCTACAGCATGAACGCATACACTGAAAAATCCAATCTGCTGGCAAAGCAGCGCTTCTATGAAGAGATGGCGCCGAACGACCTCTCCCGCGCATTTTATATCCACAAAAGCGGCAGCGTCATTGGCTGGCGCATAGTCCGCCAAGGCGGCGCAGTGCTTTCTTACGACGCCGGCAACCGCTCATTCGCTCCCTTTGATGTCCTCCCGGAGGACAAGGCCGTCAATCTCGTACCGTATGACTACATAGGCGGCAAGATCACGGCGGTAAATGAAAGTGTCCGTGCCGCAGGCGAACGCCCGAAATCCTTTTATTTAGGTCACGCGCATGTCCTGCAGACTCCGGACGGCTTTATGTGTCAGCTTCCAGGCGCTGCAAACTATGTTCCTTTCCGGACAGACATTCGTGACATTAAGGAGGGCGACGCCTTTGCGGTTTCCTCCGGGCATGGTCAGGTTTGTGTCGCCGCCCGTGACTCTCATCAGAATTTGGATGAGCCGGATGAACCCCGGATTGTCTACGACAGCCATGAGAATGGTTGGTTTGAGGAAGATATCCTGACAGACCCCTATACGTCTGCTTTATTCCAGCTGCCGGAACATTATCTTCGGAAGGAGATTGCATCTCTTACGACCGAGTTGAAGGACACTTCCGAGCATCGCCACGAAGTAATGAAGTTCGTGACACGCTGCGATGAAGTTGAGCTCGTCCATGTGACCACAGAAGACCGCCTTGGTTCCATCTTGGAGACGGGTATCCGTCCCTCCGCCTACGGCGATATGGCCGTGGTGGGAGACGATGGAGCTGGCGTCTACGCGGTCCGCAACGACGCGAGGCTGATTCGTAAAGTGCTGGATGCTGTCGTGGATACAGAGACCTTGGGCCATGTTTATGCGGTCAAGTTCCGCTATAAGGGTCGGTATGTGGAGTGTGTCGATTCCGTGGAGCATAGCTCCCAAGGAGGATACATTCTTATTCCGAAAGCTGCGTGTCCACATGGTATACCCGCCAAGGACATTATCGGGTATGCCCGACTCACACCGCAAGAGCAGAGTGTGGAAAAGGCTTCATTGGGCGACCAGATCCGTCAGGCCGAAGCTCGTACTACGCCCATCAATGCAGAGAAGGAAACCCACAACATTGAACAGGACAGGAGGTAACACCATGGCGAACAATTGTTTTTATCAGATGCGTATCGCAGGCCAAAAGGAGTCTGTGGATCAATTCATCGATATGCTCAGCGGCAAAGGTCCCGTTCACTTGGGCCGTGTATTTTCCGCCTATACGGACGAGCCGTTCACACCTTATCCGGGCAATAGGGGCATAGGCTACGCCGACGTCTCCGGAGATTGCACCTGGAGCATCAAAGAATCCATGCTGCCGGGCTACAACCCCTCTATCACCCTCGCAACGGAAGCTAAGCGTCTCGGCCTTGTTGTGGAGGCCTACTCATCCGAACCCGGCAATCAATTTCAGGAGCACGTTCTCATCAACAAGGGCGACATCCTGACCTTCGACTGCGTTGACTATCAGGAGCATTATGTGGAAGATATGAGTGAAAAGGAATTGGCTGAGCTGTGCGAGGAAAGGGGCCTGACCAAAGAGGAGCTTCTCTCTCTTGTCAATGATAACGGTGACTACACCGTGGGCGGTTTTGGCGACGATTTTGCCAACTACAAGGATCTTTCCACTTATTTCCCGCCTGCCCGAAATCTGAGCTTAGCTCAAGTGCTGGGTATTCTCGACGAAGAAATCCACGCCTCTGAAATTTTGAGTTCTACAGACAAGAACCAAAAGCAGCGAGAAGCCCGGGCAGCGAAGATCAAGACGCTGCGTTTCGTTTCAGAACTTCTTCAGGCCCGCGCCGAAGCCTATGCGGCAAAAGGCACCCAGGTGTTCGAGGCTGATAAGCCCGTCTCTGCACCTTCTGCCGACCTGTTGCAGCAGAAGGACGGTACAGTGCGCCTCTGGGCCCGTGTAGGCATGACCCTGGACGTTTCCCCCGAAACCTATGCCCGCCTCAAGGGCGGCGACAAAAACGCCCTGATGGCTGTCCTGCAGGGCAGAGAGGGCAGGGCATTCCTGAACGGAGAGACCTACTTCCCGGACATCGAGGAAAACAAAGGGCTGGAGGAAATGGATTTTGACCTTCTTGCGGATATCCATCCGCAGCCTGCACCGGAAAGGCAACCGTCCAAAAGCCCTCTGGACGCTCAAATTAGGGCCGCGCAGTCCCGTACCGGCAAGGATACGCCGAATAACGAAAAAGAAGCGGAGCGTTAATACGGTTCCGGAGAGAGGAAGGGTAACATGTTGAGGTACCGCACCGAGACATTCAGCGGCGAAGGTTTTCGTGACGCCGCTGAGGTCATGGCCTTTGAAACGTTTGAGCTGGGCAACACGGATATCCCTGAATATCTGTGCAGCCATCAGCTGAAGGGCAGCTCCATTGCACCGGCGCTGGAATCGATCACAAAAGAGCTGGATGACAACGGCTTCGTGGATGATATGTCTTGGGATGAGAAGGTCGATTTCTTCCGCGAGGTCTTGGAGGATCTGAGCAAGGTCACCGGCGTGAACATTTCTCACGCCCTCTGGCTTGCAGATCCCGATACCGTATTAAATTTCTACGGCAAAGAACTTACCACGGGCAGCTATATCGACGCCTACGAGCCGGGGCCCGTCGTTCTTACGGATCTCGGCCATGACGGCACACTGTACGGCTACGACCATGACCCGTACCCCGCAAGGGAGATACCCTCCCATGAATTTACCCAGCTTGTAAAGCTGGAGAACGAAAGTAAAACGCAAGGAGGCGCAAACATGAAATACAAGGGTTTGTACATTGCATCTATCCCGGATGTGGTGGGCGGCGGTCCCGGCTACCATTGTAACGTCTTTGCAGATCGCAACATGACCTGTAAGCTGGGCAGCTTTGACATCCATTCCAGCGATTTGGCGCAGAATGCAGACCCCCGTCATTGGGTTCGCAAAAATGTGGATGATATGCTCACCACTGAGCTCACGGTCGGTCATGATGATAAGTTCCGCTATCAGATGCTGGACCGTCTTCGCAGCGACTGTAAATACTACCTCGGCTACGGCAACCGCAGTGCGAACGCACTGTGGGCCCGCGGCGATGAGGCGGGTCAGATCCTTCATATGGTGGCGCTGTATCAGAGCTTCCCCGACGACAAGAAGCCGGAATGGCTCACTGCGGATGACATTGAGAGCTTCGCCGTCCAGATGCTGGGTAAGCGTCCCACGCTGGACCAGCAGATGCAGTCCGCCACAGAGCGCACCCAGCCGGACAAGGCGGAGAATATATCTCCCGAAATGTCCCGCTGATTTTGTACCGAGGAGGTCCTTTATATGAGCAGAGATTTTACGCCGCGAGAGCTTCTTGCCAGCGAAGCTGTTTTTGGCGATCTTTTTGAAGTCCAGCGCAATTTGATCATTATCATAGATGGCAGAGAATTCCTCTATTACGACAAGGAGGACCTGGCGCACCGTGAGCAGTTTCCTGTCCTTGGGAAATTGCTCAACAGGCAGGGTTTTGATCCTCTTTACGCTTCCGCGGCAGCGGTACCCGGTGGTATGGATTTTTTGTCCGCCGTTGACAAGGCGCTTCAGGAGTATATCGCGACAGGGAAGGGTGATAGGGATTCCGAGGCCATCCGCTGGTTCGAGGGCACACTGGATGAAAATTTCTATTACTACGAGCGCAACGAAGAGTTATTTGTCGAAAAGCTTCAGGAAGGCCTTTATCGGCTCAAGCCTTCCCTTTCGGATCAGATCCAGGCAGCCGAGAACAAAAAAGACAGCGCCCCCACCACAGAGCAGGGACACTCAAAGCCGCAGCAACGCGGCTAACCGCTATGACGAATTAAGGAGGATCTTATCATGAGTTACTGGTCTGAGATCAAGAACGATTTTACGGAGACGAATCTGTCCCCCAGGGACGGGGATGTCCTTGCGGTCAATTATATTGACGCCTGGCGCGAGGGAGAAGAGGAAGGTCACGTTATTGCAAAGGTGTTGCTGAGCAAGCACGGCGACGTTATGGTCGATTATGTGGAACCCATCGCCCGTATCGACGACCTTGCCCAGGAGGTCATTACGGATTCCAAGGCGAAGATCGTTGAGGTATTCAAAGCACGGCAGAATCAGCACGAGCAGTCACCGGATGCCTGTGCTTCGCTGGGCAAGTCCATCTATGTCAAATGGGACAGGCTGGACTTCGCTGTCAACAACTGGGCCCGCGAGTATTTCGGCAGTCACGTTTTTGCCATTGGCAGCCGTGATGAAGATTCTTTCGGTATTGATCTCCTCGGTTTGAAGGCGGATGATTTCAAAGCCTTTAATAAGCTTTATGAGGAATACGACAAGGAGCAGGACTACAATCCGGAGTTCGATTTCGAGCACGATTCCACTCTCGTCAGCACGCTGCCCTCCGTTGTTTCCCTGGGCGTCATGCCGCAGGTTTTCGCCGGCGAAGGTCTTCTTACATACGGTACTGCGGTTGAAACCTATGACGGCGTATTCTTCAGCGAGCGCAGCATATACGCCCCGGATCTTCCCGAACGCATGGCAGAGCCCATGGTCAACATTGACCTGGGTTTTGGCAAGCTGCAGGCTGTCAGCGGGGGAAACCCCGATCACAAGGAGATCGTTGTGCTTCTGGAGGATGCAAAGACCGGACTTGAACAGCCCCTGGCCGTTATCGGGCAGAAGTTTCATCTCGATGAGAGCACTGATTTCGTGAGGGACGAAGTCGTACCGGACAAGGGCATTACCGTTCGTCTGTGGACTGATAAGGACTCGGATGATTTTACTCACAGCTTTTCCATCGATGTCCTCGAACATGACCGTCCGTTGGTAACCGAGCCTCTGGCAAAGCCATCTCTTTCCCATCAGATCAAGTCTGCCGAGTCCCGCTCCGGCGCCTTCGAGAACGTGAAGGATGCGGAACCCGAGCGTTAATCACCGGAGAGCGGGCTGTGCCCTCCCCACACGCTGGACCAGCAGATGCAGTCCGCCACGGCGCGCACTCAGCCGGACAAGGCGGAGAATGTATCTCCCGAAATGTCCCGCTGATTTTGTACCGAGGAGGTTCTTTATATGAGCAGAGACTTTACGCCGCGAGAGCTTCTTGCCAGCGAAGCTGTTTTAGGCGATCTTTTTGAAGTTCAGCGCAATTTGATCATTACTATGGATGGCAAAGAATTCCCCTATTACGGCAAGGAGGAACTGGCGCGCCGTGAGCAGTTCCCCATCCTTGGGAAGCTGCTCAACAGACAGGGCTTCGACCCTCTTTACGCTTCCGCGTCAGCGGTACCCGGTGGCATGGAGTTTTTGTCCGCCGTTGACAAGGCGCTTCAGGAGTATATCGCGACAGGGAAGGGGGATAGGGATTCCGAGACTATCCGCTGGTTCGAGGGCACGCTGGACAAGAATTTCTACTACTGTGAGCGCAACGAAGAGTTGTTTGTCGAGAAGCTTCAGGAAGGCCTTTCTCGGCTCAAGCCTTCCCTTTCGGATCAGATCCAGGCAGCCGAGAACAAAAAAGAC
>OJMI01002356.1_pt1 | contig 17001 bp, 16 predicted proteins | sample 1597131 | NCBI WGS metagenome assembly OJMI01 (sample SAMEA2452116, study PRJEB22498) | human gut metagenome | reverse complement strand
TGGAGATTTAATTTGTACTGATTTAATATATTATTCAAAAGATTTAAAGAAAAAAGTTAAAGATAAATAGTAATTTGTATAATAAAGAAGGTGTGTTTGGAAGAACTATGGAAAAAATAATAAATAATAAAAGAATATCAATTTTAAAATTTATTTTTCTAATCAGCTTATTATATTATATATGCTGGATTATTTGGTCTATATATTTATTTTTTCATGGTATTGACTCAGGTTGGGCTATGCCTGCAATGAGTAATGGCGATTTAATGTATGGATTTAAAGCTTTTTTTAGTGGTATAATTATAGGCATACTATATACAATTGAATTATTTTGGTTTATTCCCCTATATCAAGTAATTTATTTAATATATAGTATTATAAATTATTTAATCAAAAAGATTAATGACAATAAATAAAAATTTAATAATAAATTACAATAAGTAAAGGAGATTCAAAAATGGAAAATTCAAAAGATTATAAAGATTTGATATTAGAACAATTAGATTTGTTAGATAATATAAATTGCAGAGCAATGATGGGAGAATACCTATTATATTATAATAAGATTTTATTCGGTGGAATATACGATAATAGACTACTTGTAAAGATAGTAGATAGTAATAAAAAATATAATATGCAAGAACAAATACCTTATGAAAGTGCGAAAGCTATGTATTTAGTTGATAATATAGATAATAGAGAAAAGTTAAAGAAAATAGTAATTGAAACTTGCAGAGATTTATCAAGTAAAAAGTAACTATAAAATTACATGTTATTTAGGAGATTATAAATGGAATTAGTAAGATTAAGAAATGAAAATATAAAAGAGTTTAAGCAACTTATGATAGATGCTTTTCAGTATGGATATGAAGCTGTATATGGTAAAAGCAAAGAGCAAATTTTACCAGAAAATGATATTGACAATGACCTTAATAATAAAAATAGTTGTGCTTATGAAATGCTTGAAAATAATCAAATAGTTGGTGGCGTTGTTGTTACAATAGATAAAGAAACAAATCATAATCATTTAGACTTTTTATTTGTAAAAGTTGGAGTTCAAAGCAAAGGAATAGGACAATCAATATGGAAACAAATAGAAGATTTATATCCAAATACTAAAATATGGGAAACCTGTACGCCATATTTTGATAAAAGAAATATACATTTCTATGTAAATAGATTAGGATTTCATATAGTTGAATATTTTAACGAAAAACATCCTGATCCAAATATGCAATTAGATTGTTATAAAGAAGATGATGGAATGTTTAGATTTGAAAAGATTATGAAAAAGTAATCATAACAAAAAATTACAATTTGTGTTTAAGGGTGATACCGTTTTTTATTGTGTGTATTAGTAAAATTTAGATAGAATATAAAATAAAGGAGTACTTATGAAAAATAAAATGAAAAATTATTTAAAGCAAAATAAAGTAAATATAATAATATTCGTAATAGTATTTACTATAACTTGTGTAATATTTTTTCCATTTTTAATGGGACATTATGCAACAGATACATATGATTTGAATAATGTGGGATATGGAAAATATGCAAAGGAAATTTTTTTCTATGGTGGTCGTATTTTTTCGGGAATTTGTGCTGTAATTTCGAATGGTATAAGGATTCCTATAAAATTATCTGTTGAAATAATGTTGCTAATGGCATTAATAATATCAAACTTAGCAGTAATAATCATAAAAAAAATAATTGAAAAATATAAAACTGCACAAAATATAAAACAGCAAATAATAATAACAACAATTAGTTATATAACAATATTTAATTTTATGTACTTAGACAATTTATATTTTTGGGAATGTGGAATTATGGCATTGAGTGTATTGTTATATGTAATTTCAGCGAATATTTTAGTTGAAAAAAATAATAAATATGTTCTTAAAAGTATAATATTAACAATTTTAGGAGTTATGTGTTATCAAGGTACTATAGGATTATTTTTTGCATATGTATTATTATTTTCAATATTAAAAAATAAAGAGAATATAAAGGAAATTATATTTGATTTATTTAAATGTATAGCTATAGCAGGATTTGCAATAGTAGTAGAATTGATAGTAATAAAAGTTATATCCAATGTAATAGGAAAGGGAACAAATAGATATGGAAGTATTAAAAAAATATTTGGTAATATAATATTTATTTTGGCTTCATTAGGAAATGAATTATATACAACATCTAACTTTTTTCCAAATGGATTATATATAGGAAGTTTAGTTACTTTATCTGTAATTTTTGTAGTTTATTTATTTAGGAATAAAAAAGAAGATATTTTAATGTATCAATATTTGGCAATTGTAATAATAACAATAGCAAGTGCATATGTTATAAATTTAACTACATTAACTAGCTTTGATGCAGGAAGATTAAGAGTGCCAATTGGAGCACTTATAGGGATAATTTTTATATTTTTATATGTAAGGACAGATATATTTGAAAAAAAAGGTCTTTTAAAAAATATAATAATTATAGCACTTATGATATATGTAATAATAAATACAATAAATTATGAAAGTATGATAATACAACATAAAATAGTAAATAAATTAGAAAAACAAGAAGCAGATCAAATAGAACAATATATAAAACAATATGAAGATGAAAACAATATAAAAGTAACAAAAATTTCAAAAATAAAATTGTTGGGAACGAATTTATATGATATGAACAAAGGATATTTTGACCAAGTAAAAAATAAATCTGATTATACTAAGAATGCTATTAGAACACTTTGGGGAGTAAAAGGGGCATTTGAAATATATGAAAATAGAAAGTTTGAAGAAGTAAGGCTATCTTATGAAGCAAGAAATAAATTTATCGAAAACGAAAATCCAGAACAAGGATATAAATGCATAAATGATGTTTTATATATTTATATGTACAATTATTAAAACAAAAAGAAGAGGTTTATAAAATATGAAAAAAATAGACAAAAAAGAAGTTATAACATTCATGGTATTATTAATAATAACTTCAGCAATATATTTCCCATTATTAAAAGGACATTATGCAACAGACACATACAACATAATAAATAAAGGATATGAAACTTATGCAATAACATATTCGTTAAATGATGGAAGACCAATAATGTGTTTAATATCACTAATAGCACAAAAACTAAATATGCCAATAATGGTTTATGTTATAATATTAACGGCAATAGCACTAATAGTCTCAAATATAAGTGTAATAAAATTAAAAAATATAATAGTAAATTATATTGAAGAAAAAAATGAAAAAACAGAATATATAATATTAGCAATAGCATATATAATAATATTTAATTTTGCATATTTAGAAAATCTGCAATTTGCAGAATGTGCCATAATGTCAGTAAGTATATTACTAAATATAATAGCAGCACAACAAATAGTAGAAAAAAAGAAAAATTATATATTAAAAAGTATAATTATATCAATATTATCAATACAATTTTATCAAGGCACAATGAACTGGTTATTTACAATAACATTTGTATTATCTTTACTAAAAGAAAAAAAGATAAATATGCAAGTGATAAAAAATGTATTGTTTAGTGTTTTATGTGGAGCATTAGGTTGTGGAATTAATATGATTCAGATAAAAATAACAGGAAAAATTTTTGGCTTAACACAATCTAGAATGGGAAGTATAAAAAATATATTTAGTAATATTAATGTTATAATAGAAAATCTAAATGGAACATTACAGAGCACATACGGATTATTTCCTAAAAATATGTTATATATATTTCTTATAGTAATTTTGGCTTATTCATTAATATTTATGAGAAAAAATAAATGTAATATAACATTAAATTTATTGGCTATAATTTTAATATGTATTGGAACTGTATATGGACCAAGTTTATTCACTTTATCTGCATTTGGAACAGGCAGGATGGCGTTTTCGATAGGCACAATGATTGGATTAATGCTTTTATACATATATTGTAATTTAGAAAATAATAAAATTGAGGAAGCAATATTATATTCAATAATGTTTTTGTATATATTTATTTCAATTGGAAGTTCAATTATTGTAATGGAAGAACACAAAGTAGTGAATAATTTAGATAAACAAGAAAGTCAAACAGTAGGAAAATGGATAGAAGAATATGAAGAACAAAATAATATAGAAGTAAAAAATATTGTATTTATGTATAACAAAAATAGTAAATTATTTTATAGTGATTTAAGCAGTGGATCTGCATTATGCTATAAATCATTGGTAAAAGAATGGTCGAGAATAGGAGCACTTAATTATTATAATAATAGGAAATTTGTAGAACAAAAAAATAAATCGGCATATTATCAAGAATATTTTTCTAATAAAAAATGGGACAAGTTAGATAAAGAACAATTGATATTTGATGGGGATACTTTATATTATTGTTTGTATTAAGAAAAAATATAGGAAGGAAAAATTAGAAATGAAGCAAATAAAGGAAGATTACAAAAAAACAATTAAATATTTTTGTGAAAGTAAAATATTTGTTATAGCAATAATTTTAGTAACGATTTTAAGTTTTGGTTTTACAATTACAAATTCATCAGTTGGAATGGACGACACTGCTTTTGATAGATATTATGATGGAAAAGAAATGTTGGCAATAGGAAGATGGGGAGCATATGTAATATATCAAATTTTAAATATAACAGAATTTATACCATTTTGGTTAGATTTTATTGCTGCAAGTGTAATAATGTTTACATCAGTATTATGGTGTCTATTTTTGAAAAAAAATTTAAAAGAAAAATTGCAAATAGGAGCATATATTATATTTGCATTAGTGTTTATATCATTTCCAATAATAAATGAAATATTTATATTTGAAAATTGTAATATTGCTGTTATGCTTGGAACTTTTTTAGCATCATTTGGAGTAATGATATTTTACGAAAATTATAACAATATTCATAAAAAAAATATATATGTATTATCAGCGCTAATATTAACATTTGCAATATCAATGTACGAGGCTTGTACACAGGTAATGCTAGTTTCAATTTGCATGACATCAATTTTAATGATATATACAGATAAAAATAAAAAAATAAAAGACATATTTAAATATATTTTTTGTGCGTTAGGAATTGTTGCAATAAGTGTGGTTTTAGACCAAATTGTTGTAAAACTAATATATTTAGCGGGGGTTAAAACTTCAGATGTAGCAGAAAAACAAATAAACTGGGGAAGTTATGGAATATTAGAAAGTTTGCAATTAATAGTGTTAAACATTATAAATGCAATAAAAAATATCAAATATTATCCAGTATTAATATTTGACGTTGCATCAATAATAGGAATTGCAATAGGAATTTTGCAATCAGATAAAAACAAAAATTGGATGATTTTAGTAATATTTATAGCAATGTTTTTATCAAATTTTGCCATAAGTGTATTACAACTTGGTTCTGTTTTATATAGAACATGTACATCTTGGGGATTATTTGTTGCTATTATTATGATGGCAGTATATTATTTCTTAAATGAATATAAAATAACAAAAATATTAGCAAGTATAGCAATTACAATTTTAGTATTACAACAAACAGTATCACTAAATAAATTATTTTATAATGATTATAAAAGATATCAAAAAGATTTGCATATTGCCTATGATTTGGTGTATAATTTGGAAAAAAATTGTGATATATCAAAACCATTGGTTATTATGGGAACACCATATAAAGGAATGGGAGATTATGGTGCACAATCTAATAGTTTATCTGTTCTTTGGTGGGGGAAAAAGGCATTTGATGATAAAGGAAGTGAGTTTATAAAATTCTTAAATTCACTTGGATATAGTTTCCAAAATCCTACAGATGAAGAATATGAAAAAGGAAAAATAGAGGCAGAAAATATGGAAAGATACCCTAAAGATGGTTCTATTAGAGAATTAGATGATTGCATCATTATTAATTTTTAAAAATTAGGGATTGGGGGACGGGTCTTAAAATCCCTAAAAATTTAATAAATAAAAAATTAGGGATTTTAAGACCCGTCCCCTAATCCCTAAAAATTCAGGAGGATAAAATTTTGAAAAAACTAGTATTGATAGACGGAAATAGTATAATGAATAGAGCATTTTATGGAATAATGGGTAGCAAGGCATTGACAACAAAAGATGGAAAATACACAAATGCTATTTATGGATTTCTAGCAATTTTATTTAAATTGCTAGAAGAGGAAAAGCCGGATTATATTGGTGTAACATTTGATTTAAAGGCACCAACGGCGAGACATAAAATGTATGAAGGGTATAAAGCAAATAGAAAAGGGATGCCAACAGAACTTGCAGAGCAAATGCCAATTATAAAAGATGTTCTAAGAGCGATGAATATTGATATAATTGAAAAAGAAGGGTATGAAGGTGATGATGTAATTGGAACACTTTCTAGATATGGAGAACAAAAAGGCCTTGAGGTTGTAATACTTTCAGGAGATAGAGATACTTTCCAATTGGCAACAGATAATGTAAGAATAAATATTCCTAGAACGAAAGGCGGAAAAACAGAAACAGAAATATTTAATAGAGAAAAAGTAAAAGAAGTTTATGGAATTGAGCCAAAGCAATTAATAGAAGTTAAAGGTTTGCAAGGTGATACATCTGACAATATTCCAGGTGTTCCAGGAATTGGTGAAAAAACGGCACTTTCTTTGGTTCAAAAATATAAAACAATTGATAATTTGTATAAAAAATTGGAGTCTGGAGAAGCAGATGTAAAGGGAAAACAAAAAGAAAAACTAGAGCAAAATAAAGATTTAGCATATCTTTCAAGAACATTAGGAGAGATTAATACTAAAGTTCCTATTGAAGATACTTTGGAAGAGTTAAAACTTGAAGAATGGGACAAGCCAAAAGTTTTAGAACTATTTAAAGAGTTGAATTTTAAAAGATATATAGATAGATTTAATTTACAAAATGAAGCCGGAAAAGGTGATAATTTTAGTGAAGAAAATAATATAGAGAATCAATATAAAGTTGTAGAAAAATCAATAGAAGAAATAAAAACTATTATTGAAAAACAAGGTAAAATGATTTTTTATATAGAAACTGAAAAAGTTAATGACGAAGATAAAATTATAAAGGAAAAAATAACAGGAATTTCAATTTTCAATTCTTCTGAAAATGAAGCATATTATATAGATATAAAAAATGTGGGAAAAATCCAAGAGTTAAAAGAAATTTTTGAAAATGATAAAATACTAAAAATTGGCATAGATTTGGGAAGAGTTTATATACTATTAAGACAAGAGGGAATAGACTTTAAAGGAATAAATTATGATGCAAGTATTGCTGCATACATTTTAAACCCAACAAATAATAAACTAAAATTAATTGATTTAGCAGAACAATATTTAGAAATAGATGTTAATGAAATTTTAGGAGATTCAAAATCATCAAATGTAGAACAAATCAATTTATTTGATGCAATGCAAGGTACGGGGCTATCTGGTTCAAATGAAGAGAAGTCGGAAGAAGAAAAAATTAAAGAGGAACAAGAAAAGACTCAAAAAGCTGAAGAAAAAAAATGTACATTATATGCATATATAATTTATAAATTACAAGAAATTACAATGAAAAAACTAGAAGAAATAAATGCGGTAGATTTATTTAATAACATAGATATGCCAACAGTAACAGTTCTTGCAAATATGCAATGGAATGGGATGTATGCAGATTTAGAAGAACTTAATAAATTTGGAAATCAATTAAAAGAACAACTAGAAATAAAAACAAAAATGATATATGAAATGGCTGGAGAAGAATTTAATATAAATTCAACAAAGCAATTAGGTGAAATATTATTTGAAAAAATGAAATTGCCAGTTGTAAAGAAAACAAAAAGTGGATATTCAACAGATGTAGATGTATTAGAAAAATTAAAATCGGAAGACCCAATAATATCAGAAATATTAGATTATAGACAATTAATGAAATTAAATTCAACATATGTTGAAGGATTAAAACCATATATTAATCCAAAAACAAAAAGAATACACTCATTCTTCCATCAAACAATAACAGCAACAGGAAGAATAAGTTCAACGGAACCAAACTTGCAAAACATACCAACAAGATTTGAGTTAGGAAAACAAGTCAGAAAAATATTTAAACCAGAACCAGGAAAGGTTTACATTGATGCCGATTATTCACAAATCGAATTAAGAGTTTTAGCACATATGTCAGAGGACACACATATGGTTCAAGCTTTCAAAGATGGAGAAGATATCCACAGACAAGCAGCTTCAAAGGTATTTAAAACACCAATGGAGGAAGTAACAAAAGAACAAAGAAGTAATGCAAAAGCAGTAAACTTCGGAATTGTTTATGGAATAAGTGATTTTGGACTAGGAGAGCAACTAGGAATATCAAGAAAAATAGCAAAACAATATATAGAAGAATATTTGCAAGAATATGCTGGAATAAAGAACTTTATGGATGATATGAAAGAAAAAGCAAAAGAAACTGGATATGTAGAAACACTATTTAATAGAAGAAGATATATACCAGAATTAAAATCAAATAATTATATGGTAAGACAATTTGGAGAAAGAGCAGCAATGAACACACCAATACAAGGAACAGCAGCAGATATTATGAAAATTGCTATGATAAATGTGTATAAAAAGTTGATAGAAGAAAAATTAGATGCTAAAATAGTTTTACAGGTTCATGATGAAATGATGATAGAAGCACCTTTAGCAGAGGCAGGCAAAGTAAAAGAAATTGTTAAATCAGAAATGGAAAGTGCAATAAAACTTAATGTACCGCTAATTGCTGAAGTTTCTGAAGCAGAAAATTGGTACGAATGCAAATAAAGCATTTGCTTTTCAACCAATTTAAGAACGTCCTCAATGGTCGAAACCTTCCCCAATGACCGAAAACTAAAACCAGAACGTCCCAAATGATTGAAGAAAAAGGAGTGATTAAAATTGTTTATTGTAAATATAACGAAAAAGCAAATAATAACTGTAGCAATAATACTAATTTTATGTATTTTAATAGCATTTTTAAACATTCCTATTAGAATACAAAAAATAGTATACAAAAAAGATTATCAAGAATATGTTCAGAAATATTCTCAAGAATATGATGTTGACGAAAATTTAGTATACGCTCTTATAAAAGCAGAAAGTAACTTTAATGCAAATGCTGAATCTGGAAAAGGTGCAATAGGACTTATGCAATTGATGGAAAGCACAGCACAAGATGTTTGTAAAAAGACAGATTTGAATATTTCAAATGAGGACTTAAAAAATAAACTATTAGAACCTGAAATAAATATAAATATAGGAACAAAATATTTATCAATATTAATACAAAAATATGGAAATGTTGAAATAGCAATTACTGCGTATAATGCTGGTATTGGTACAGTTGATACTTGGATAGAAAAGGGAATAATAAAGGCAGATGGTTCGGATGTCCAGAATATTCCTTATAAAGAAACTAATAATTATGTTAGAAAAATTTTGAGAGATTACAAGATTTATAATAACTTGGCAACTTAGGTCATTTTTTTTAGAAATTTTTTTATTGACAAGTAACATAAAATTATGGTAATATATGGCTATGCAATTTATTTGACAATTGCATAGTCTAAAAATTTTTTAAAATAAAATTGATTTTTAAAATAAAAATTAAATCTAGCAACTTTGGAAAGACAAAAATATTTTAATTAATTTAATCTAATTTATTATTTCTAAATTTTAAGATTAAAAATTAAGTTCAAAATTTAAATCAGAAATACCCAAAAGTATTGAAAAAATAAGACGAGGATGGAGGTGCATTTTTTATAGTGAAAATTGTCAAAAAAATTGCAAATACAATTAGTAAATGATTATATTTATAATTTTGCAACCACGGTTGCAAAATTAAAATAAAAGAGACAATTTAGTAAATGGAGGATGAAAGTATGAAGAATGGAATTATACCAAATGATTACAATGAAACATTAGACTTGATATTACATAAAATTGAATTTGCACAACAAAAGGCGATTATTTCTGCTAATACAACATTATTGGATCTATACTGGGATATCGGAAATATTCTATTAAATAAGAAAAAAGAAAAAGGTTGGGGAGCCAAAATCATAACTACATTATCAAAAGATATTAATACTACTTTTCCTGATGCAAAGGGATATTCAAGTAGAAATTTAGAATATATGAGTCAGTTTGCAAAGACATATTCTAATTATAATGAAGTAAAAGAAGAACTTTCAAAAGTTAGTTGGTCTCATAATCTTGTTTTAATGAGTAAAGTAAAAAATGAAAAAGAAAGAATATGGTATATAAATCAAACTATAAAAAATGGCTGGGCAAGAAGTGTACTAATCAATCAAATAGATTATGGATTGTACAATAGATTAGAACCAAAACATAAAGTACATAATTTTTCTAAAACGTTACCGCCAGTTCAGTCAGAGTTAGCGGAACAAACGCTAAAAGATCCATATATATTTGATTTTTTATCTTTATCAAAACAATATAAAGAAAAGGATTTAGAAGATCAATTAATAAAGAATATTACTCGATTTTTATTAGAATTAGGTGCTGGATTTGCATTTGTTGGCAGACAATATCATTTAGAAATTGGCGGAGATGATTACTATATAGATTTGTTATTTTATCATTTGAAGTTAAAATGTTATATTGTTATTGAATTAAAAACTGTAGAATTTCAACCAGAATATGCGCGGAAAATTAAATTTCTATTTATCTGCTGTGGATGATATTTTAAGAACAAAAGGAGATAATGAATCTATTGGAATTTTATTGTGTAAAGAAAAAAATAAAGTAAAAGCAGAATATGCGTTGAAAGATATAAACAAGCCAATTGGAATTTCTGAATATGAATTGATTAAGGCAATACCAGAAAATTTAAAATCAAATTTGCCAACTGTCGAAGAAATTGAAAATGAATTAGAAGAGAAATTAAGATAAAGAAATAAGCAGCCAATATATATTATTGACTACTCAGCAATTACAAATACTTTTTTAGTGTTTCAACACTATCTTCTTGCATAACAACAAAATCATTCAAAATATTTTTAACATCAGGTTCAATATTTTGATTTTGATTTAGCAAACGACGACCTTCAATAATACCCATATTAGTACCTTGCATAAGTAATTCAGAAAGCTTAGAAGTAGTATCATCAACCATAGTTTTCATTTGAATACCATACCAAGTCATCATTTTATTCATAGCATTTGTTTCATGAGGTTCTTTACTACTATAATTATCATATAAATTATTTACTCTATTAGAAATATCTTTATATTTATTATATTCTGTATCTAAAACTTTTTTAAAATCATTATCTTCAACTTTTTTTGAAACATATGAAATTGCATCCATTCCCATAGTTGCACCTTTATTAACTTCATCTAAAATATTTAAATTTTGATTTTCCATGTGTTTTAAACCTCCTAACATTATTATAAACAGAAATTCGAAAATTATACAAAAATACTGGACAAATGACAAAAAATGAAATAAAATATTATAGTAAAAAACGGACATAATAAACGAAAAAGTTTTTAACAACAAAAAAGGAGAAAAGCATGATTTTAGAACAATTAATTTTTACAGTATTAGCATTTGGAATATTCGTATATATGTTTTTTAAAATGTTTAAAGAAAATGACACAAATTATATAGGAATTTTAATAATTGAAGCAATAGGAATATCCTTAAACTTTGTGGAAGTATTAAAAAGAATAGAATTCGGACCATTTTGGACAATAATAAAATACATATTGGCAATATTGACACCAATAGCAATAATGATATTAGATAAAAAACAAATACCATTAATACAAATTTTAAGTGTAGTAAAAGCAAAATTTTATTTAAAACTAGGAAACAACAAAAAGGCAAAAGAACAATTAATAAACCTAGTAAGCAAATATCCAGAAAACTATATAGGGCATAAAATGTTAGCAGAAATTTACGAGTTAGAAGGTGGAATGAGAAAAGCAATTGATGAATATGTACAGGCAATTGATGTGAATAAACAAGATTACGACTCATATTATAAAATTGCAGAATTATTAAATAATTTAGAAAAGCCTGACGAGGCAGCAGAAATGTTATTTAATTTATTAAATAAAAAACCTGATTATTATAATGCAACAGAACTTTTAGGTGAAATATTATTATCAAAAGAGATGTACAAAGAAGCAGTAAATGTATATCAAAATGCTTTAAAATTTAATCCATTAAGTTTTGACTTAAATTATAATTTAGGAATTGCATATACAATGTTAAATGACTTCCAAAATGCAAAAATATGTTATGAGAGAGCAGCAGATATAAATTCACTTTCATATAATTCAAAATATTCATTGGCAGAAATTGCTTTGATTTATAAAGAATTAGAGGAGGCTGAAAAATACTTTATGGAAGCATTGGAAGATGAAGAACTTTCGGCAGATAGTTATTTTGAACTTTCAAAAATAGCAATGATAAAAAATGATAAAGAAAAGGCTATACAATATGCAAATGTTGCAATAGATATTGATGCGGCAAAAGTAGTACCTAAAATAAAAAAAGATCCAATTTTTATACCAGTTATTGCAAGAATTTCAATGCCATTTAATATCAATGCAAATGAAGAAATAGAACATAAATTAACTGAAAAAGAATTGATGGCAAAAGAACATTTGGAAGATATGTTTGATATTACTAGAAATTTGAGTTATGCTGATATTAAATTGTTAAAAAAGGAACCAGAAGGCAGAAAACCAAAAATTATAGAAGAAAATCAAAATGAAAATCAAAAACAGAGGGATTTTTAATAGTTATATTTTAGGTTTTTATATTTAAAAATAAAAAAACTCATAAAATTCACAAAATTTAATATACTAATAAAAGAATACAATTGTGATTATAAAAAATATAATTGTAATAAAAGTATTTTAGAAAGAGTGATTTTATGAGTACAAATTTTACGGTTGTAGGTGGAGATTTAAGAATAATAAAACTTGCTAAAATGTTGGCAGACGATGGAAACAAAATATATACATTTGGTGTAGAAAAAGCAGAAGAACTAAAAGAAAACAAAAATATCATTATGTGCAATAAATTGCAAGAGGCTGTTAAAAATTCAGAAATAATAATAGGGCCAATTCCATTTTCAAGTAATGGGAAAGATATAAATGCACCATTTAGTGATAACACAATATCAATAAGGGAACTTATGCATGTAATAAATGCGAAAATTTTAATTGCAGGGAGCATAACACCTGATGTATATGACTTAGCAAATGATGAGTATATAGAAATTATTGATATAATGAAAAGGGAAGAATTAGCAGTTTTAAATACAGTCTCAACTGCTGAAGGTACAATAGAAATAATTATTGCAAATACTAATAAAATAATTCATGGAAGTAAAGTTCTAATCTTGGGATTTGGAAGAATAGGAAAAGTATTAGCAAGAAAACTTGCGGGACTTTCAGCAAAAGTTACATGTGCTGCAAGAAAAGATGAAGATTTAGCATGGATTAGGGCGTATGGACACATGGAAACAAACATAAATACAATAGGTGAAAATTTATCAGATTTTGATGTTATTATAAATACGGTACCACATTTAGTATTAACAGAAGAACGCATAAAATATGTAAGAGATGATTGTTTATTAGTTGATTTAGCGTCAAACCCAGGTGGGATTGATAAAAAGGCTGCAAAAAATAAAAATCTAAAATTGATTTGGGCATTGGCATTGCCAGGAAAAGTTGCACCTGTTACAACAGCAGAATTTATAAAAGATACAGTTTATAATATTTTGAAAGAAATATATAAAAAATAGTTATAATTAAAAGTTGCTATTGCAGTTAGAATTTATCTTTCTGTTAAATAAGAACAATGATTTAATTATAACCAAATAAAAAACGAAAGAGAGGAACAAAAAATGAACGAAATTTTTCAAGCACTAATTTTAGGAATAGTTCAAGGACTAACAGAATTATTACCAATATCAAGCTCAGCACATTTAAACTTATTTCCATGGATATTTGGATGGAACGAAATAAGCCCATCATTTGATGTGGCATTACATATAGGAACATTATTTGCAATAGTTCTATTTTTCTTTAAAGACTGGGTAAATCTAATAAAAGGAGGATATAACCAAGTTATCAAAAAGAAAAAATCAACAGATGGAAAAATCTTTTGGTACATAGTAATATCAACAATTCCAACAGGAATTTTATGTTTGGTATTAGATAAACTTTCAGAAAAATTAATAGAAAAATTAGCAACTACATTTAGTGTACAAGAAAAACTTATAGAAATGTTTATGATAGCAATAGCATTAATTGTAATGGGCATAATTTTATATGTTGTAGACAAAAAATCAAAATCTGAAGTAGAATATAAAGATATAACATTTAAACAATCACTTTGGATAGCAATGTCACAAGCACTTGCTGCTGCATTCCCAGGAGTATCAAGATCTGGAATTACAATGACAGTAGGTAGAGGAATGGGATTAAAGAGAGAATCTGTAGCAAAATATTCTTTCTTATTATCAACACCAGTTGTTGCGGCTGCTGCATTAGTTGATTTAAAAGATTTTGTATTTGGTCCTGCATTTTTTGTAGGTGTATTTGCTAGTTTTATAGTTGGTGTTTTGGTAATTAAATTTTTACTTGATTATTTACAAAAAGGCAGTTTTAAAGTATTTGCAGTATATAGAGTAATTTTGGGACTATTTGTAATTGGATTATGTATTTCAAGATTATAAAATTCTATACATATTATTAAAAGGTATCATTCTTTAATAGGTGATACCTTTTAATTAGACATAAAATAAAAAATCCTGTGTATATTAACAGGATTTATTTCATACTATTTTTTACTACAACATATTTAATTCCACATGCAATTGCAATTACTAAAACGATTCCCATAAAACTAAAGAATATAGTTGAACCTGCTTTTGGTAATACAGTAGGTAATTTTTCTGTAAGTTTAACTTGTGGTGTTATATCAGTTGATTTTGTATCAGTTTTATTATCTGAATTTGTATAAGTAACATCAAGTTTTGTATTTGTATCTAAAACTTTGTTTACAATATTTGTATCGTAATTTGTTTTTAATTTTAATTTGTATTGAACTATAGCAGTTTCACCAGATTTTAATTCTGGAATAGTCCATGTAATTGAATTTGTTGTTGTATCAATTTTGTCTGATATTGTACCAATATTTGGTTCTTTTACATATGAAAAATCAAAGTTTTTAACAATTTCATCTGTAAAGTAATCTTTAACATTTATATTTGTAATTGATTTTGAAATAGGTAGTAAGGCTTTATAAATGTTTGTAATAGTATCTGTTATTTTATCATCAGATATATAATAAAAGTTTCCTATTGTTGGTTTTGCTTGTGTACCAAAAATTTCTTCTACGATTTGGTTATAAGTTTTTGTTGAAGGATTTGCTATTGCATCTCCATCTGTAATACCTGTAAGCATAATATAAATATTATCTGCTACACTTGAAAGTGATTGTAATTCTGTTTTTGTTTTTGTTATAACATCATCTGAATAATATTGTTTGTTGTAATTTAATGCAACGTTTGGAACACCATCAGATAAAACAATTATATATTTATGTGCTTTATCTGTATCGCTTGTAAATTGTGATTTTGCTAAATTAATTCCAGCTTGTAAGTCTGTTCTTGGACCTGTATATTCAATATTAGAAATTGCAGTATTTAATGTATTTGCATCATTGCTTAATGCAGAAACTAAATTTGCATCTTTTTCTGTTCCTTCGTTTGAAACTTCAGTTGCTGTTGAGAAACTTACAACTCCAATTTTTAATTTTGTGTTATCTTTTAAAAGATTTGTAATTAATGTTTTTGCAGATTCTGTTACAAATTCTTTTCTTGTTTTATCTGCAGTAACCTTATTATCAATCATACTTTTTGAGTTATCTAGAACAAGCATTACTTCACCTGTTGGTTTAGAAGAACCTTCGTTATTTGTAACTTTTAATTGTAAAGTTATTTCTTTATTGTCTAAGTCTTTTGATATTACGCTTCTTTCTACAATTGAATTATCACCATAATTGATTGTTGCTGTTGGCTCTTTTATGACAGACATTGTTACGTCTGCATATGCTGCACTTGATATTGTTGTAATTAGTGCTATTAATAAAAATAGTGTTAATAAAATTTTTGTTTTTTTCATTTGAATCCTTCTTTCTTTTTTAAAATTTATATACACATATATTGTAAAACAAAAAATCGAAAAAAACAACCGTTTTTTCGATTTTTATGGTAAAATTTTTTATGCCATTTTTGTGTATTGTTTGAAGTATCACCATCTTCTAAAGGAGCAAATAATAATCTTATATCAATTTCTAGTGCTTGTGCAATTTTTGAAAGTGTATCTAAAGAAAATGTGTTTCTACAGGCACTTTTTGATTCTATTTTTCGTATAAATTCATAACTAAAAAATGTTTTGTTTGCTAATTGTAATTGTGTTAGACCTTTTATTTTTCTTTGCTTTTTTATGTTTTGACCAACTAAATAATAAATATCTTTTTCCATTTTTTCTCCAATTTCCTTTTATTACAATATTATAATATCTATTAATATTATCAAAAAATACACGACAAAATGTTGCAATATACCACCGGTTTGTGCTATAATTTTTTTGGAATTAAAAAATATACAAAAGAGGAGGGAAAATTTTATTGTATTAAAATTGGAAAATCACAAATAATAAGAAAAATTAAGGAAAAAACAAAGGAGGATTTTATAATAATGTTGAGTAAAAAGAACAAAGGAATAACGCTTGTAGCGTTAGTAATAACAATAGTGATTTTGATTATTTTGGCAGGGATTTCAATTTCTACGTTGACGAATACTGGGATATTCCAAAAGGCGAAGGATGCAAAAAAAGCAAGTGAAAATGCACAAAAAGAGGAAGACAGACTAATTTCTGAATATGAAAAAGAAATTG
>OJMI01002345.1_pt1 | contig 17132 bp, 17 predicted proteins | sample 1597131 | NCBI WGS metagenome assembly OJMI01 (sample SAMEA2452116, study PRJEB22498) | human gut metagenome | reverse complement strand
AATTACAGGAATAGGACTATAAAAATGGCATATGAAGTGAGTATGCTCTATCATCCTCATATGCCATCTTGATTTTTAGGGACATTTACTGAATATCCCTAAGAACCAATGTCGAATAAGGGAATTTTTATTGTTTCATTCTAAAATGAGAAATAATACGATTCCTTATTATTTCTGCATCTTTTTCTTTATTTCCTTGTATGCCGTCACCCAATCGGTGTCTAATTTGAACGGGGTAATGTAATTGGAATCATTAATAAATGATTCTGTAGTTTCATCGTCTTTATCATTGAAAAAGGGATTGTCTACACTGGTTTCAATAAACAGGGAGATTACCTTGCGACGTTCGTCTTCATCTTTGACTGTTCCCATATATTTAAAGAAATCTGTAACGTAATTTTGCATGGCGATGGCCTGTTCGTCCATAATCTTGTATTGAACCTCATCAGCCTGTCCTATTTTGCCTTTCATGTAATTCAGGGCCGTTACATAGAAGTAATTTATCTTTGCTTCATAATCGTTGGCATCCTTTGTATTTACTACTTGCCAGGCCTTGTCAAGCAGCGTGTTAAAAACCTCCTGAGCCTGTAAGGCCGGCGTTGACAACAGAGCCAATATAAAAATCCATTTTTTCATGTCAAATTCTTTTTTTAATTGATTCAAAGATATAAGAATTTAAAAAAGTGGGCAAATTTATGAACATATTTTGTTGCGAATAGAATCAAATAGAGTATTTTTGCTCACAAAATAACCTCTAATTATAAAATTATGAAATACTATGAAATTGGTAAGACCGGAATGAAAGTGTCTTATTTAAGTTTTGGTGCATCCTCATTGGGAGGCGTATTCCACGAAATTAATGAAAATAGAGCGCTTGAGGCTGTATATACGGCAGTCGACCATGGAATGAATTTTATTGATGTTTCTCCATATTATGGTCATTACAAAGCTGAAACCGTATTAGGCAAGGCTTTATTGAACATTGACCGCAACAAGTATTATTTATCTACGAAGGTAGGCCGATATGGAAAGGATGGAGTAAATACCTGGGACTATTCGGCAAAGCGTGCAAAGGAAAGTGTCTATGAAAGTATGGAACGTTTGCATATCGATTATATTGATTTGATCAATGTACACGATATCGAATTTGCCGATCTGAATCAGGTTGTAAATGAAACACTGCCTGCTCTGTGTGAGTTACGTGAAGAAGGCGTTGTAAAGCATGTTGGTATTACAGATTTGCAGCCGGAAAACATAGAGTGGGTAATTAATCACGTTCCGGAAGGAACCGTTGAAAGTGTACTCTGTTTCTGCCATTACTGTTTGAATGACGACCGTTTGGTTGATTATATGGATTTCCTTGAAAGTAAAGGTATTGGAATTATCAATGCTTCTCCCTTGTCCATGGGATTACTTTCCAAGCGTGGAGTTCCGGCATGGCATCCGGCACCTAAGGCATTGGTCGAAGCCTGTCAGAAAGCGGTAGCACATTGCGAAGCAAAGAACTATCCTATTGAGAAGTTGGCTATTCAGTACTCTGTAAGCAATCCGCGCATAGCTACTACATTGTTCAGTTCTGCAAATCCCGATAATGTACTGAAGAATATCCAGTATACAGAAGAACCTATTGATTGGGAGCTGGTAAAAGAAGTACAAGATATTATTGGCGATCAGAAACGTGTAGGTTGGGCTAATTCCTAATCATGTAAAAAACGATTTATTTTTAAGAATATATGGATTTTAAAATCATAGATGCCCATTCACACTTATGGCTTAAACAAGATACGGTTGTGAATGGATTGCCTATTCGTACACTAACCAATGGCCGTTCAGAATTCATGGGAGAGATCCGTCAGATGGTACCTCCATTCATGATTGATGGTAAAAACAGTGCGGAAGTCTTTCTTTCCAATATGGACTATGCACAGGTTTCGGCAGCTGTAGTGACCCAGGAATTTATTGACGGTAATCAGAATGAATACTTATGGGACGTTGTTCAACGCTATCCTGACCGCTTTTTTGTTTGCGGAATGTGTGAATTCCGTCAGCCTGGTTTCTTGCAGGAGGCTAAAGATTTAATAGCAAAAGGCTTTAAGGCCATAAAAATACCTGCACACAGGCTGTTTCTTCCGGAAGGCAGGGTCATGTTGAATTCTTCTGAAATGATGGACATGTTTCATGTGATGGAAGACAATGACATTATTCTTTCCATTGATATGGCCGACGGTGATACTCAAGTGGACGAAATGAAGGAAGTAATAGCAGAATGTCCGAATCTTCGTATCGCAATCGGACATTTTGGAATGGTTACCACAAAGAACTGGCAAGAACAGATAAAGCTGGCCCGTAATCCTAAAGTAATGATTGAATCGGGAGGTATTACCTGGCTGTTTAACAGTGAGTTCTATCCATTTAAGGGTGCTGTCGCTGCAATCAGGGAAGCTATCGATTTGGTAGGAGCCGACAAGTTGATGTGGGGTTCGGATTATCCCAGAACGATAACTGCCATAACCTACAGGATGTCTTATGATTTTGTATTGAAAACAGAAGAACTGACTCATGAAGAGAAAGCCAAATTCCTTGGCTTGAATGCAGAGAAATTCTATGGTTTCAAGAATTTGGTGGATTTGCCATACATTAAAAATATGTCAGAATAAGGAGAAGTATGCAGATGAAAAAGAACAATTCATACCTTATACCATTATCATTAATCTTTTGCCTTTTCTTTCTGTGGGCTATCAGCAGCAATCTGTTGCCTACAATGATACGGCAATTGATGAAGACCTGTGAGCTGAATACGTTCGAAGCGTCTTTTACAGAAAGTTTTTATTGGCTGGCATACTTTATTTTCCCCATTCCTATAGCTATGTATATGAAAAAATACAGCTATAAGTCGGGCATTATTTTAGGACTTTCAATTGCTGCCTGTGGAGGTTTGTTATTTATTCCTGCTGCAATGATTAAGGAATATTGGGCCTATCTTACCATATTTTTCATCATAGCTACAGGTATGTGCTTCCTCGAAACGGCAGCCAATCCTTATGTCACAGTGCTGGGTGATGCACGTACGGCATCGCGGCGTCTGAATTTGGCTCAATCGTTCAATGGCTTGGGAGCGTTTATTGCTGCCATGTTTTTAAGTAAACTGGTTCTTAGCGGTAATTCCTATACGCGAGAGACCTTGCCACTTGATTATCCCGGAGGATGGGAGGGGTATATTCAGGTAGAAACGGATGCAATGAAATTGCCTTATCTGATATTGGCCGGTCTGCTGATAGTAATTGCTGTTATTTTTGCATTCTCACACCTGCCTAAAATTAAGGAAGGTGATCATATTGAAGGTGAAAATGACAAGAATTCCAAACTTATCAATTTTGCAGTTCTTCGTCGTTCTCATCTTCGTTGGGGTGTTATTGCACAATTCTTTTATAATGGCGGCCAGACCGCTATCAACAGTCTCTTCTTGGTATATTGTTGTACTTATGCCGGATTACCTGAAGATACAGCAACTACATTCTTTGGACTCTACATGTTGGCTTTCCTTGCCGGACGTTGGATAGGAACCCTGCTGATGGTTCGTTTCCGTCCTCAAGACATGTTGCTTGTATATTCCCTCGCCAATGTCATCTTGTGTCTGGTTGTAGTTTGCTATGGAGGTATGATTGGCCTTTATGCCATGCTTGCCATATCTTTCTTTATGTCAATCATGTATCCTACACAATTTTCTTTGGCATTAAGAGGTTTAGGCAGTGACACGAAAAGCGGCTCCGCCTTTTTGGTAATGGCAATTGTCGGAAATGCATGTCTACCTCAGTTGACAGCATATTTTATGCATGTTAACGAGCACATTTATTATGTAGCATATCTGGTACCATTGGTATGTTTTGCATTTTGCGCATATTATGGTTGGAAAGGTTATAAGATTATAGATTGAAAACGTTTTATTAAATATTAAAACAATGAAAGCAATAAAGATTACAGCACCTCAGGCTATGGAGGTGGTTGAAATTGAAAAACCGGCAATCAAGGCTGGTGAAGTTTTGGTGAAGATAAACCATGTGGGATTTTGCGGTTCAGACTTGAATACGTTTCTGGGACGTAATCCGATGGTAAACATGCCGGTTATTCCAGGACATGAAATCGGAGCTGTTATAGAAGAAGTCGGTGCAGAAGTTCCCTCTACTTTGAAACCTGGAATGGTTGTAACTATCAATCCATATACCAACTGTGAAAAATGTCCTTCATGTCGCAACCGCCGTGTCAATGCATGTCAGCATAATGAAACAATGGGCGTACAGCGTGATGGTGCCATGTGCGAATATGTTGCAGTACCTTGGAATAAGATTATACCGGCCGAAGGTATCAGTCCTCGTGACTGCGCTTTGATAGAACCTATGAGTGTAGGTTTTCATGCCGTTTCACGTGGTCAGGTTACCGATATTGATACTGTAATGGTCATCGGATGCGGTATGATCGGTGTAGGTGCCATTGTACGTGCTTCTTTGCGTGGAGCAACTGTCATAGCTGTTGATTTGGACGACGAAAAGCTTGCTTTGGCAAAACAATTGGGTGCATCATACGTAATCAATTCAAAAACAGAAGATGTTCATGCACGTTTGCAGGAAATCACCAACGGTGACGGACCGGATGTCGTAATCGAGGCCGTAGGAAGCCCGGTAACTTATGTTACAGCTGTTAATGAGGTTGCCTTTACCGGTCGTGTAGTATGTATTGGCTATGCAAAATCAGAAGTTGCGTTCCAGACAAAATATTTCGTTCAGAAAGAGCTTGATATCCGTGGTTCTCGCAATGCCTTGCCTGAAGATTTCCGTGCTGTAATCCGTTATATGAAACAGGGAAATTGTCCGGTTGAGAAATTGATTAGTTGCGTGGCTACTCCTGAAACTGCATTAAAGGCAATGGAAGAATGGGCTGCAGCACCGGCTAAGGTATTCCGTGTGCTGGTACAGTTCTAATTGAATATAGTTTTTTTGTTAGATGTAAGTAAGCGTAAGTCGGTACATGAATATTTAATTATTCTGTATTGATTTACGCTTTACTATTGATGTTTTTCATACTTTTGCAGAGATAATAATAAAACAGTAAATAACATGTTGGTATACAATACAACCTATCAGATGGACATTGATGATGCCCGTAATTTTGTTATTTGGATACATGAGTGTTACATTCCTCAGGTTTTGGACGACGGTACATTGAAATCGCCCCGCTTGTTGCGTATCTTGAGTCATAAGGACCAGGAAACGGAGTGCTTTTCCTTACAGTGGGAAGTTGAGAACTCTGCAGAGTTACACAAATGGCACGTAAGGCAGGGTATGAAATTGAATGATGAATTACAGAAACTTTTTAAAGACAAGGTTATAGGTTTTCCTACCTTAATGGAGGTAATTGAGTGATACAGCCGGTAAAAGAAAAAATCATATTGGGCATTGACCCGGGAACCACCATCATGGGTTATGGCGTCTTGAAAGTTGTAGGTGTAAAACCTCAATTGGTAACGTTAGGAGTTATTGATTTGCGTAAATATGAGAATCATTATCTCAAGTTGCATCGTATTTTCGAACGCGTTACAGGGATAATCGAAGCTTATATGCCCGATGAGCTGGCCATAGAAGCTCCATTCTTTGGAAAGAATGTACAATCCATGTTAAAACTGGGACGTGCACAAGGTGTAGCTATGGCTGCAGCATTGCATCATGACATACCTATAACCGAATATGCTCCCTTGAAAATAAAAATGGCACTGACCGGTAACGGGCAGGCAAGCAAGGAACAGGTGGCCGATATGCTGAAGCGTATATTGAAGATTCCTCAGGAATCCATGCTTCCGTTTCTTGATGCTACTGACGGACTGGCCGCAGCTTATTGTCATTATCTTCAAATGGGACATCCTGATACAACTAAATCTTATAGCGGATGGAAAGATTTCATCAATAAACATCCCGATAAAATAGTAAAAACAAAGAAAGAATAAATGCAGAAAATTATTCAGATAATTGATGGAGTCACCCGGCATCCGGCGTACCGTATGCAGACTCCGGTCAATTTATGCATTGAAGAAGGTGAACAGATTGCAATAGTAGGACCCAACGCTGCAGGCAAGAGTCTGCTTGTTGATACCATTACAGGAAGATATCCACTGTTGATGAATGAAGTTTCTTATGACTTTACTCCTTCACCTTCACAAATGGCTTGTGACAATATAAAATACATTACTTTTCGTGATTCGTATGGAGAAACGGACAATACATATTATTATCAGCAACGCTGGAATGCTCATGATATTGATGATACTCCACTGGTAAAAGATTGTCTTCCCCAAACTGCAAATACGGTCCTTCGTGACAGACTGTATGCATTGTTTGGCATAGATGAGATGCTCAACAAGCATATGATTTTACTGTCCAGCGGTGAGCTGAGGAAATTTCAGCTGACCAAAACTTTGCTAAGCCATCCAAGAGTGCTTATTATGGACAATCCTTTTATAGGTCTGGATGCCGCAACCCGTACTTTATTGCGCAATCTGCTCTCTCAGCTGTCTGAGTTTACGGATTTACAAATCATTCTTGTTCTTTCAAAGACAGATGATATTCCGGAGTTCATAACGCACGTTATTCCCGTAGACAACCGTATTTGCGAAGAGAAGATACCCCGTGAAGAATATATTGCCACCCGAAAACCGGTTCCTGCGCATGTCTTGTCATCCGAGAAGGCAGAGGCTATACTTCATTTGCCTGAGAAAGAAGGACAATACTGTTCATCGCATGTCATTGACTTGAATAAGGTAAGTATCCGTTATGGTGAACGCACTATTTTGAAGGAACTCGACTGGACGGTAATGAATGGCGAACGATGGGCTCTGTCGGGTGAGAACGGAGCAGGGAAGTCAACTCTGTTAAGCCTGGTGTGTGCAGATAATCCGCAATCGTATGCCTGTGACATTACATTGTTTGGTCGTAAGCGCGGCTCCGGTGAAAGTATCTGGGAAATAAAGAAACATATCGGATATGTTTCTCCTGAAATGCATCGCGGTTATTTGAAAAATCTGCCGGCCATATCTATTGTGGCTTCCGGATTGCATGATTCTATCGGTTTATACAGACAGATGCGTCCGGAAGACGTTGATATCTGTTCCTGGTGGATGAATATTTTTGGCATAGAAGGTTTGAAAGACAGGAGCTTCTTACAGCTTTCAAGTGGAGAACAGCGTCTTGTTCTTCTGGCCAGAGCCTTTGTAAAAGATCCTGAGTTACTTATTCTGGATGAACCGTTGCATGGTCTTGATCAGAACAACCGTCGTCTGGTAAAAGATATTATAGAAGCATTTTGTCTTCGCAAAAACAAAACAATGGTAATGGTTACTCATTATGAAGAAGAGTTACCGGCAGTAATTGACCATCGTTTGTTTTTGAAAAGACAATCCTGATTTTTATAATTCAACAGTTAGTTCACTTCCATAAGGGAGAAGGGCATCAAAAGCCTCTTCTTCCTTGATTCTTCCACTGTAGAGTTCCGCACAGATAAGTACGCCTCCGTGTGCGAAGACCGCAACATTGCCGTAAGGCTTGCATCGCAGTTCATCCAGAAAATCCGATACACGTTTCAGCTGGTCATGGATAGATTCTCCGTTGGTGGCACGTACGTGCAGATAATCATCATACCATGCCTGCAGGTTGGGATCCTTTATTTCGTCAAACAGTTGCATTTCCCAGTCTCCGAAGTTCAGTTCCATGATACGTCTGTCGCGTTCGGCATCAGCATAACCGCAGTATTCAGCCAGTCGTACGCATCTGGAGAGCGGACTGGTATACACCTTGTCAAAACTTCTGCCTTTCAGTCTTTCCCTTACAATTTTCGCTTCCTCTTCGAATGTGTCTCGTAAAGGAACATCACTCTGTCCGTAACAGGTACCGCGAGGCACATCGACAGCAGTATGGCGTATAAACGTTACTTTCATAAAATTGAAATTTGAGAGATTGCGATATGTAATCCGATATAAAATGTCAGTTCACAAATCAGGAAAGTTGCTCCGCAACAGTCTCCTGTATACCCCTGAAGTTTCTTTTTCATAAATCCGATAAGGATGAAAAATGCGAAAACAGGCAGCAGGCATGCAACCCAATAATTGATTGGCATCAGAAAGACCATCCAGAAACATCCTCCAATCATTGCCAGGAGAAATTCATGAAAGTGCATACGTTCATATACGGTACGCGCTTTACTTTCTTCTTCTTTTCTGGCATATGGAAGAAAATTGATGATGTTCGAAGCCACAAACTTACTCCAGGCATCACCGGTTACCAATGCAATACAAGCTATCTGAAAAGGCAGGTTACTTATCAGCACATACATTGACAGGAAGTAACATATAAGTCCGATTACTCCATAACTGCCAATATGTGAATCCTTCATGATAGTCAGAATCTGTGAGCGTTCTCTGCCTCCTCCAAAACCGTCGCAGAAATCGGCCAGGCCGTCCTCGTGCAGTGCCCCTGTAACCAGCAGTCTGCTGATAAGAGCCATAATGACCGCCATTTCCAGAGGTAATACCATTGCTGTCAGATAATATACCAATGCCATTATTCCCCCGGTAAGCCATCCGGCAAAAGACCAGTAATTGACTACATGTTTGAAGCATTCAGCAGGAACCTGCTTTATCCGCCAGAATGGGAGGCGGGTAAAAAACATGAAAGCAGCCAGAATACGGTTCATATTAAAAGTATTTGGTAATGGATGCATGTCCGAATGTATCCATTTCGTTTATCATTCTTATTGCGGAATCAACGATAGGGTATGCGCAAATGGCACCGGTTCCTTCTCCCAGGCGCAATCCCAGTTGAAGCAACGGACGTGCATGCATGTAGTCAAGCACCAGTTTGTGTCCGGCTTCATCTCCCTGATGACCGAAAATGGCATATGGAATAATGTCCGGGTAAAGTTGTGATGCAGCCAGCATACAGTTGGTCATGATAAAGCCATCCACCAGAATCGTCATGTGCAGTTCTGCAGCCTGAAGCATTCCTCCTACAGCCATTACCATTTCATAGCCTCCAAAGTAGCGGATGATATCGGCAGCCGAGTAATCTCCCTTATAGTTCTCCCATGCCCGATTCAATATTTCATATTTATGCTCTATCCCTTTGGAATTCAATCCGCTTCCGGCACCGATACATTGCATTAACGGTATTTGTGTGAATGCGTGCATCCAGAGTGATGATGCCGAAGTATTCGCTATTCCCATTTCTCCGAAACTGATAATATTGCAGCCTTCGTTATGGCATTGGCGTACTATTTCAGCCCCACGTTCTATGCATAAATCCATTTCTTCCTGCGTCATGGCAGCTTCATGCAGATAGTTCCGGGTACCTTTTCTGACTTTCATGTCAATTACTCCGCATGATTCCGGAAAGTCATAGTCTACACCTGCATCCACAACCTTGAGTTCAAAACCATGCTGCCTGCAAAAGAAATTGATTCCAGCCTTTTTCCCTCCTGTAAAATGCAACATCTGTTGCCATGTAACTTCTTTGGGCGATACGCTTACATTTTCTTCAACTACGCCATGGTCAGCTCCAAATAGCACATTGCATGGATGTGACAGGGAAGGAGAGAGCGTCTGTTGAATCATTCCTACCTGCAAGGCAATCTCTTCCAGTCTGCCCAAGGCTCCTTTAGGTTTGGTTAAATCATTGATCTTGTCGGTCAGTGCCGGACGTATTCTTTCGTCGGGCATTTGTATGTTGAATTTTCTCATAGTTTGGTTATTTTATTTTCCATGGAATTCCACTTATCATAAAGAATACTTCATCAGCTTTTGAAGCAATATACTGGTTTGCCCACCCTTGCAGATCCGTGAAGCTTCTTTGCATCTTATTCTCAGAGACTCCTCCAAGACCTATTTCGTTGGTGACGAAAATAAAGGTTGCGTCTTGTTCGGTAAAACGGTCAAATTCTTTTTTCATGCATTCAAAGGCCTGGCCGGCATCTGAATTGGTGTCGAAAAAAAAGTTTGTACACCATAATGTAACACAGTCTATCACCACAACCCGGCCTTCTACCGGATGGTTACCGAGTAACCTCTCTTCTTCTATATTTTCCCATCGTTCTCCCCGGTTTCGCTGATGCCGGAGCACTCTTTGCCTGAATTCTTCATCCCAGATGTGTGCCGTAGCCATATAGATAGGATGTTCGACCATATCCAAGGCTGTTTTTTCAGCAAATGCACTTTTACCGGAGCGCTGTCCTCCGGTTATTAATATGATATGTTTCATCTTTTGACTTTTTATTGGGTCATTATAAACTCAAACAAAGATAATTCATTTCCCTATGTAAAAAAATGAAGAAGTACGAGAAATAAGATTTCTCTCATTTTTAAAATAACAACTTATAACATAAAAGAGGATGCCTTTAGTGACATCCTCTTTTATAAATTGTATGATATGTTGTTTCTTCTCCAGAATTAGAAGTTGAAGAACTTCTTGGCATTGTTGTAGCAGATATCTTCTACCATCTGGTTTACACGTTCCATTTCCTCGAATGGGATTTCACCGTTTTCAACATCGTTTCCTAACAGGTTACACAATGTACGGCGGAAGTATTCATGACGCGGATAAGAAAGGAATGAACGAGAGTCGGTAAGCATACCAACAAAGCGGCTTAACAATCCGAGCAGTGAAAGTGCGTTCATTTGTTTTTCCATACCGTCTTTCTGATCGAGGAACCACCATCCTGAACCGAACTGGATCTTTCCCGGAACAGAGCCATCCTGGAAGTTACCAAGCATAGTAGCAATTACTTCATTTGCACATGGATTCAGGTTATACAGAATAGTTTTGGTCAGTTTACCCTGAGTATTCAGTTTGTCAAGGAATTTAGCCATAGCTTTGGCTGTAGTAAATTCACCGATTGAATCAAAACCGGTATCCGGACCTAACAACTTGAACATTTTGGTGTTGTTGTTACGGATAGCTCCGTAGTGGAACTGTTGAGTCCATCCGGTTTCGTAGTCCATAATAGCGAATTCAATCAGCATGGCTGACTTGTATTTCAGGATTTCTTCTTTAGTCAGTTCAGCGCCACCGTATACCTTATTAAATATGGCTTCAATTTCAGCCTGAGTATAATCTTCTGCATAGAATTCTTCAATACCGTGGTCAGACAGACGGCAACCTTGTTCTGCAAAGAATTCATGACGTTTGCGAAGAGCATCGATAACATCCTGGAATTTTGAAATCTTCACGCCACTTACTTCTGAAAGCTTTTCGATATAAGCGCGGAATTCAGACGGAACCTCTACAGCCATAGCCTTGTCCGGACGCCATGTTGGCAACATCTTGATTTCGAATCCGCTTTCACGTGTCTGGATATGATATTCCAAAGAATCAACAGGATCGTCGGTAGTACATACGGTTTCTACATGATATCTGCGCATCAGGTTACGTGCAGACATTTCCGGTTTCTGAAGTTTCTCGTTACATTCATCAAAGATCTCACGTGCAGTTTTAGGATTCAGAATCTTGTCGATACCGAAAGCTGTTTTCAGTTCAAGGTGAGTCCAGTGATAAAGCGGGTTACGGAATGTATAAGGTACGGTTTCAGCCCATTTCTCAAATTTTTCCCAGTCTGTAGTATCTTTGCCTGTGCAATAACGCTCGTCTACACCGTTTGAACGCATTGCACGCCATTTATAGTGGTCGCCTCCCAACCATATTTCAGTGATTGATTTAAACTGATAATCATCAGCTACCATTTTAGGAATCAAATGACAGTGATAATCAATGATAGGCATTTTAGCTGCGTGTTCGTGATACAACTTCTGTGCAGTTTCTGTCTGCAACAGGAAGTTTTCATCCATAAATTTTTTCATAATACTTAGAACTTAATGTGTATATATTAATTGAATATTTTCAGCGTTTTTTGTCAAACATATGTTGTAGAACATCTATTTAACTTTATTAACCGTTATCGAACACGAAAATAGATATTTTATTTGTCATCGCAAAATAAGTTCGTATATTTGTAGCAAAATTTAATGATTTTCTTGTCTTCAAGAAACAGAAACCTTTAAATGAAGAATTTACTATGAATGAAGAGAAACAATATACTATAAAAGATATCGCACGAATGGCCGGAGTATCTGCTGGAACGGTCGACCGTGTACTTCATCATAGGGGAGAGGTTTCTGCAAGCAGCAAGCAGAAAGTTGAAGCTATATTAAAGGAAATCGATTACAAGCCTAATGTTTATGCTATCGGTCTGGCTCGCAAGAAAAAATATAATTTTGCCTGCCTGATACCACAGTTCCAGCCAAACGATTACTGGTTCTTTGTTGCCGAAGGTATCAAGAAGGCTCTTGAAGAGATGGCATCTTTCAATATAACGGTAAGTTATATTCATTATGACCATTCAGACAGACTGTCATACATTGCAGCCGGTGAACGTCTGTTGGAACAGACATTTGATGCCGTATTGATTGCTCCCAATTACAGTGCCGAAACATTGAACATAACTTCTCATTTATGTGAAAAAGGCATACCGTTTGTCTTTGTGGACGTAAATGTCGAAGAAGCGGGAGCTTTGGGATATATTGGTCAGGATTCATTCCGCAGTGGTTATATTACGGCCCGTATCTTGAACGATACCCGATACAGCGGACAGGAAATCGTCCTTTTAAGTACGGAAAACGATTTGGATTCTCAGGAAATACAAATGCAGCATCGTCTGGAAGGATTCAAGGCATACATGCAGGAACATCAGATAGATATCAAGATGCATAATGTCGTTTTGCGTAGAGACCATAAGGATGACTATCTTATTCTTGATGACTTTTTCAGAAAGCATCCCCTTGTTCGTGGAGGAGTCGTGTTCAATTCTCAGATATACAGAGTGGGTGAGTTCCTCAAGGAAAGCAGTTATTCACTCGACAGTCTGATTGGTTACGACCTTCTTCCCAGAAATGTAGAACTGCTGAAAGAAGGAATCATTCATTTCCTTGTCGGACAACGTCCCGGTATGCAGGGTTACGGAGGAATAAAGATGCTCGCCGATAAGGTGGTATTCAAGAGAGAGCTTGTATCTCTCTGCTACATGCCGATTGACATCATCATCAAGGAAAATCTGGATTATTACGTAGAATCATATAATTTGTAATTTACTTATTTATAAATAATCATATATTATGAAACCGTTAAACAAAGAAACAGCCGCTAAGGCTCAACGTCCTGAAAGAATTATTCAGTTTGGTGAAGGTAACTTCCTTCGTGCTTTTGTAGATTGGATTATTTACAACATGAATGAGAAAGCTGATTTCAATAGCAGTGTTGTTGTCGTTCAACCTATCGAAAAAGGTATGGTAGATATGCTGAACAAACAAGATTGTTTGTACCATGTTAACCTGCAAGGTCTTGACAAAGGACAGACTGTTAACAGCTTGACCAAAATTGATGTTATCAGCCGTGCCTTGAATCCATATTCTCAGAATGCTGAGTTTATGAAACTGGCAGAACAACCCGAAATGCGTTTCGTTATCTCAAATACTACTGAGGCTGGTATTGCATTTGATCCTTCTTGCAAGCTCGAAGATGCTCCTGCTTCATCTTATCCTGGAAAATTGACTCAGTTATTGTATCACCGTTTCAAAACATTCAATGGTGACAAGAGCAAAGGTTTGATTATCTTCCCTTGTGAGTTGATTTTCTTGAACGGTCACAAACTGAAAGAATGTATCTATCAATATATCGACCTTTGGAATCTGGGTGCTGAATTCAAGACTTGGTTTGAAGAAGCATGTGGTGTATACGCTACATTGGTTGACCGTATCGTTCCGGGATTCCCTCGCAAAGATATCGATGCAATCAAGGAAAAATTGCAGTATGATGACAACATGGTTGTTCAGGCAGAGATTTTCCACTTGTGGGTAATCGAGGCTCCTCAGGAAATTGCAAAAGAATTCCCTGCAGACAAGGCTGGTTTGAACGTATTGTTCGTTCCGTCAGAAGCTCCTTATCATGAAAGAAAGGTTTGCTTGTTGAATGGTCCTCACACCGTATTGTCACCGGTTGCTTATCTTTCTGGTATCAATATCGTACGTGACGCTTGTCAACATCCGGTTATAGGCAAATACATTGATAAAGTAATGTTCCACGAACTGATGGAAACCTTGAACTTGCCGAAAGACGAATTGCAACAGTTTGCAAAAGACGTTTTGGAACGCTTCAACAATCCGTTCGTTGACCACCAGGTTACTTCTATCATGCTTAACTCATTCCCGAAATTTGAAACTCGTGACCTTCCGGGCTTGAAGACTTACCTGCAACGTAAGGGCGAACTTCCTAAGGGACTTGTTCTTGGTTTGGCTGCAATTATCACTTACTACAAAGGTGGCAAACGTGCTGATGGTGCAGAAATCGTTCCTAATGATGCTCCTGAAATCATGCAATTGCTTAAAGACCTTTGGGCTACCGGTGACACTCGCAAGGTTGCTGAAGGCGTTTTGGCTGCCAAGTCAATCTGGAATGAAGATCTTAACCTTATCCCGGGCTTGACCGACATGGTTGTTGACTTCCTCAACTCAATCCAGGAAAAGGGTATGTTGGAAACTGTAAAGACCATTCTTTAATAGATAACAACCCGTTGAATATATGCAGGGCGGACAATCGGCAAGGTTGTCCGCCCTTGCTGTTTTTATGAAATCAGCAAAAGGCCTGATGGACGAAAACAAAAAACAGGTTGCTGATTTTTATGTCAGCAACCTGTTTTTATCATGTCTTTATTGTATTGATGTTTTAGATAGACAATTCGTCCAAAACATTGATAAGTTCTTTATCGATAGGTTTATCCATTTTGATAGCCTTGTTGAAAGGAACATATACAATCTTGTTATCGTGAATACCTATCATAACGTTTCTTTGTTCTTCTTTCAATGCTTCAATTGCAGCAACTCCCAGACGGCTTGCCAATACACGGTCGAATGCGCTTGGAGTACCTCCACGCTGCAAGTGTCCGAGGATGGTTACACGTACGTCATATTCAGGATATTCCTTGCGAACACGGTTTGCATAGTGCATGGCACCACCCACACCGTTCTTATGACTTTCTGATACAATGACAATACTGCTGTTCTTGCTCTTGCGGAATCCACGACTGATAAACTGTTCCAACTGGTCAATGTCTGTCTGGTCTTCCGGAATGATGGCAGCCTCGGCTCCTGAAGCAATAGCACTGTTTTGTGCCAGGAATCCGGCATCACGTCCCATTACCTCTACAAAGAAAATTCGGTCGTGTGAAGTGGCTGTATCACGTATCTTGTCTACACATTCGACAATGGTATTCAGGGCTGTATCATATCCAATGGTAGAGTCTGTTCCATACAGGTCATTGTCAATGGTTCCCGGCAGTCCGATACATACTACGTCATGTTCTATAGCCAAAGCCTGTGCGCCGGCCAAAGAACCGTTACCACCAATTACAATCAATGCATCAATGCCTTGGGCCTGCATGTTATCATATGCTTTCTGACGTCCTTCCGGAGTCATGAATTCCTTGGAACGGGCAGTTTTAATGATTGTTCCTCCTCGTTGAATAATATTGCTGACACTTTCAGATGTCAATTCTTTAATATCGTTGTTTATTAATCCTTCATATCCACGATAAATACCTTTTACCTTCCATCCGTTATAAATGGCAGAACGTGCGATGGCACGGATAGCTGCATTCATACCCGGAGCATCACCTCCTGAGGTTAAAATACCAATACATTGAATTGTTCTCATATAGTTTGTCTTTTTATTAAATGTATATACCCTTTATATTGTATTTGTGTTGATGTTGCAAAGTTAGAAAAAATGTCATTCTGTATTCTCCGTAACCGATTATTTTGATAATATATAATCTAAATTATATTTTTATTATTACATTTTAATGAAAATACAGAAGTTTACTGTCATCCTATTTCTTCCAGAATCTGAATGATGCGTTCGGCAGTATGTCCGTCCCAGCGTTCAGGCAAGGCACTCTTTTTCCATTCTCCGCGTTGCAGTTGCTGCAAAGCCTCGGCCAGCTTTTCAGGATTGTCATTAACAAGAACGTTGGTTCCTATATTTACCGTTTCGGGATGTTCTGCATAGTCACTCAGGGTGATACAGGGGATACCCAGGAATGTTGCTTCCTCAGCCACATTACCGGAGTCGGTAACAATACCTGCTGCATTTTTTTCCATATGTCCGAACTCCAGATAGGGAAGAGGCGGAAGTATGTGAAAACGTTCCAAGTTCAGATTCAGATTCCTTATTTTTTCTGCTACATAACTGTGCAGAGGAGCTACAACCGGTAATTTGCTTTCCTTTATCAATGTTTCAATTAGTGACTTCAACAATTCGCTGTTATCGCATACAGCTCTGCGGTTCAGTGTAAACAGAATGTATTCACCGTCTTTGATATTTGTTTCAGCCAGCACGTTCGGGCGTATGAAACGCGGACAATTGTAACGCAACGTATCGATGAGAATGTTACCTACAAAATAAACGCGTGACTGTTCGGTTCCGGTCTGGTTCAGATTCCGGTTAGAGTTCATTCCAGCTGTGAAAAAATAGTCAGACAGGCCGTCTGTGATCATGCGGTTCACTTCCTTGGGCATATCCATGTCGAAAGAACGTATACCGGCAACCAGATGAGCTACCTTGACACCTTTTTTCTTGGCTACGATAGAACAAGCCATGGTTGGCGTCATGTCATCAACCACCATTACCAAATCTGCCGGATGTGATTCCAGATCGCGTGCAAAAGCAACAAGAATTCCGGCAAAACGCTCAAAAAAGTCATTCGATTCAATTCCGAGACAGGCATCCGGTTGTGGCATTCCCAAATCGGAAAACAATGTTTTATCGGTATTGAAATCGTTGTCTGATCCTGTGTAAACCATACGGTAGGATAGTTTTTTACCTCTTTCCTGTTCTGCGTTAATGATACGCACAAGCGGAGCTATTTTCATGAAATTGGGTCTTGCCCCTGCAATGATAGTTATGTTCATGACCGATTATGAATTAGTAAAAATGTATTCTTATCCTTAATTCCGCAACACTATAGTTTAACATTATTTATAAGTGCCTGAGCAA
>OJMI01002311.1_pt1 | contig 17284 bp, 14 predicted proteins | sample 1597131 | NCBI WGS metagenome assembly OJMI01 (sample SAMEA2452116, study PRJEB22498) | human gut metagenome | reverse complement strand
CGCAGCCGCCGAAGCGGTGCTTAAGCCGCTAGGCGGGAATTGTGCGGTGTTGCCTAAAATCAAAACAAACAGGCCCGAACCTGCCTGCACCATTGCGGTGCCGGGGTTCGGGCCTGTTTGCTTGCTTGTAACTACACATTCCATGCGGCAGAGCAGCCAGGGAACGCTGCATGCCGCAAAAAGCTGAATTAGTGGATGAAGAGGCTCAGGATGCAGATGATGACGGAACCGAAAACGGGAACCAGGATGGAACCGATGGTCCAGGTCTTCAAGCTGGTCTTGATATCCATGCCGCTGAAGCTGGTAACCACGTGGAAGTAGCTATCGTTCAGGAAGGACGGACACATGGCGGTCAGGCAGACTGCCAGGCCAGCCAGGTAGGGGTTGATGCCCAGGGTAACCAGCATGGGGGCGATGATGGCAGAACCGGTGATCATAGCGGTGGTGCCGGAGCCCTGCGGGAAGCGCATGATGGTGCCGATGAGCAGGGGAACCAGGATGCCGGGGATGCCGATTGCCACGATGCCGTTGGCCATCATGCCGGCAGCGCCGGTAGCCTTAACGACTGCGCCCAGGGCGCCGCCGCCGGCGGTGATCATAACGATGGGGCCTGCATCGCGCAGAGCGTCGTTCATCATGCCAACAACAGTCTTGTTATCCAGGTCCTTGGCCAGCAGGAATGCGCCCAGGCACAGGGAGATGAACAGAGCGATAACGGGGTTGCCGAGGAAGGTGATGATTTCGCCAACGATGGTGGCCTTGAAAGCGGTCTGGCTGACGAGGGTGTTAGCAAGGATCAGGAAGACGGGGAGCAGCAGGATGGTGAAGGACAGGCCGGCGCTGGGCAGCTTTTCGGTGCTGAGCAGCTCGGTGAAGTCTTCGTTTTCCAGCTCTTTGCCGGCCTTGATCTTGGCGTCGATTTTATCCAGAACCTTCAGCTGAGCTTCGGTGTACTTGCTGCGGTCGATCTCGTAAGGAACGACGAACTGCGGGTACTTGTTGCCGAACCAGCGGAACAGGAACACGGAGAAGATGAACAGGGGGATGGAGAACAGCAGACCGGCGATGATGAACATGCCAAGGTCAATGTTGATGCCTTCGTTCTGGAAGGTGCTGACAACAGCCAGAGGGCCGGGGGTGGGGGGAACCATGAAGTGGGTGATATACAGGCCCATGCCCAGGATGCCACCCAGACCGACCATGGATTTCTTGGTCAGACGGGAGAACTCTTTTGCCAGGGAGGACAGGATGACGAAGCCGGAGTCACAGAAGACCGGGATGGAAACAACAAAGCCGGTCAGGCCCAGAACAACGTCTGCGCGCTTAACGCCGACAAGCTTCAGAATGGTGATAGCCATACGCTTGGCAGCGCCGCTTTTTTCCAAAAAGATACCCATGATGCAGCCGAAGCCGATGACGATACCAATGCTTGTCATGGTACCGCCAAAGCCGCCGGTCACGGTGCTGATGGCAACGCTTAACAGATTGCCGCCTTCATTGCCGGTGCCAACCAGCAGGTAGTTGCCGGAAAGAACAGCGATCAGGATAGCAGAAATAATCAGGGATGGGAACGCGTGCATTCTAGTGCAGATAACCAGAACCATCATGACGACAACGCCGATCAACATGGCTATGACTGGATTCATAAAAACATCTCCTTGCTTTTAACGTTTAGGCACCACCGCACAATTCCCGCCTTGCGGCTTAAGCACCGTTCCGGCAGCTGCGGCACGGCATCTGCGTTGCCAAAATGCTCGATAAGACATCCAGTATTATCTGCGCTTTTGGCTTGGCATCTGCCGCACCTCGCTCGCCGTATCGGCACTTAGAATTATGCGGTATTGCCTTTACTTTTTTCATGGGTGCATCGGGTGCACCTTCAACAGACTCTCCGGAAGGAACGGAATGTGTAGAAGAGTTACAAAAGAAGAATCAGATCACAGGGCCGAGGCAATGGATATCAATGGCGCTGAAATACTGGATGGCTTCGTTCTTGGTCATTTCGCCGCTCAGTACGCGCAGCAGCTTGGCAAAGGCTTCCTCGCCAACCTGCTCAATGGTCTTATCGCCGGTAATGATCAGACCGGCGTTCAGGTCCATATCATTTTCCATGCGCTGGTAGGTATTGGGGTTGCCGCAGATCTTGATGACCGGCATGCTGGGGAAGCCCTGCGGGGCACCGCGGCCGGTAGAGAACATCATGAACTGGGCACCCGTGGCAGCCATGCCGGTCAAAATCTCAGGCTCACGGCCCGGCGTATCCTTGATCCACAGGCCTTTCTGGTCGGTAACATGCTGCGGGTATTCCAGCACGCCCTGGATGGGGCGGGTGCCGCTCTTGACGATGGCACCAAGGCTCTTTTCCTCAATACTGGAAAGACCGCCGGCGATGTTACCCGGTGTGGGTTGGCCCTTGCGCATATCGCAGCCAATGCTCTTGGCGCGGTTTTCCATGTTGGTTACGATCTCATAGATCTTATCGGCCACTTCTTTGTTTACGGCACGGCGGGCCAGCAGGTGCTCACCGCCCAGGAACTCGGTCGTTTCGCCAAAGATAACGGTAGCACCCAGATCGACCAGCTTGTCGGCTACATAGCCGATAACACAGTTGGAAGCCATGCCGCTGGTGGTATCGGAAGCACCGCACTTGATGGCCATAACGATCTTGGAAACATCCACCGGCTGGCGCTGCAGGCCGGAAATTTCAATGACAAGCTTGCGGGCAATATCGGTGCCCAGCTGGATCGCCTTGCTGACGCCGCCCAGCTCCTGAATGTGGATGATCTCCACATGCTTGCCGGTAGCGCTCAGCTCTTTGTACATGCGCTCGTGGTCGGTGCCTTCACAGCCAAGGCTTACGATCAGGATAGCGCCAACGTTGGGGCTCATGCCCAGGCTGATCAGCGTATCGGTCACGCGCTCCAGATCAGGGGGCATCTGGCAGCAGCCCTGATGGTGCAGATATGTAATGGTACCCTGTACTTGGTGGCAGATGGCGTTGGCAACGTCGTTGGCACAGGTAACGCTGGGGATGACGGCAACATAGTTGCGCGCGCCAACTTTGCCGTCCGGGCGCACATAACCCATAAATTCCATAGCAGTTTACCCTCCTTACTTGCCTTCCTTGGCCCAGTCACCGCGGCCGCGCATGCTGTCCAGGTTGTGGACATGCACGTACTCGCCTTTTTTGATGTCCTTGGTGGCAATGCCGATCTCTTCGCCATATTTGTTAATCAGTTCGCCCTTTTTGATGTCCCGCACAGCAATTTTGTGGCCATAGGGAACATCGCCAATCACGGTAACGGTTTCAGCGTTGCCTTTTTTGTCGCGGATCTCAACTTCGGTACCATCGGTAATGCCATTGGCAAAAATGGTGGCGACGTTATCTTTATCGTTGACTTTCAGCGCCAGCTTTATTTCCATTACGCTCACTCTCCTTTTGCGTTTTTTCTATTGGTTCCGGTTTTGCCGGTTATTCCTTAACAGCAAGCACGCTGACGCCATCGGGGATGACAACAACGCTTGCATCGCGGCCCTTCATCTGGTAGGCAATCTCCAAGGCTTCATCCGGAGTGGAAGCGGGGATCATGTTGGCCTTACGCACTTCCTCCGGCTTGAGGTAGGTGGTGACGAGGATGACAGGGTGCTTTTTCAGGATGCGGGCATAAATCTGCGGGCACCACTGTTCGGGAATGGTCTCCTTGGGCGGGATCTTGGAAAGATAACCATCGATCTCGTCCACGGTGCCCATCGTAATGAGCTTTTCAAAGTGGGTGCCGCCCATGCCGTCGGCACAGCTGCAGCACATGATGATGACACCATCCTCACCTGCACAGGCTTCCGCCGTGGCAACGGCCTTGGGGCTCTGGTACAGGTTCTGGTCCAGCGGGTAGCCGCCGTTGCTGGTGACCACGATATCGCCGGTAATGCTGGGGCACTGGCTCCATTTGCGGATAAAGGCAACGCCTTCGGCGTGGGCCTTTTCCAGGTCGCCTGCCCAGGCGGCGATGATCTTTTTCTGGCCGTCCAGCGCTACATTGAAGATGAACTGGACATTGACCATCTTGGCAGCGGCCAGCATATCCTCATGGATGGGGTTGTGTTCCAGCACGCCGGTGTTGGCATACGGGCTGGAAATGGCCTTGTAGCTGTGGTTTTCGTTGACGGTCTCCTGGGAGCAGATGCCAGGCAGGATGCTCTTGCGGCCGCCGGAGAAGCCGGCGAAGAAGTGCGGCTCAATAAAGCCTTCAGTCACCAGCAGGTCACATTCAGCGGCCAGCTTGTTGACGTTGAAGTCCGCACCGGAGGGCAGCACGCCCATGTGGATGAACTGATCCGGGTCAAATGCGTTGTTGATGGCGATTTTCTCATGATCCACAATGGCATCGCCAAACATGCGGCGCTGCTCTTCCTCGGTGGTGGGGCGGTGCAGGCCGGTGGCAATCAGGATGGTGATATCGGCGTCCGGGTTGCCCTGGCGGATCTCATCCAGCAGGATGGGCAGGGTGATCTTGCTGGGGACGGCGCGGGTGTGGTCACTGGTGACCAGCACAACTTTCTGTTTACCCTTGGCCAGGTCACGCAGGCGCGGGGAGGCAATTGGATGCTCCAATGCCTCATGAACCAGTTCTACTTCCGTTTTGCCGGCCTTGTATTCGTGCATTTTTGCGGTGACAACAGCTTTCAGGTTGGCTTCGTCAACATGCAGGTCCAAGGTGGAAGTATAGTAAGGAATCGAGATGGTTTTCATACAAATGCCTCCTTGGTTGTGGGTGCTCTATGTTTCGAATCACAAATATGGATTGTATACATCATACGTTTTATACTATGATAATAGCTTTGGAATTGGATAAAGTCAATAGTTTAAGTTAAAATAGTAAAAAAAAACATGCAAATTTGTACAATGCAACAGGAAATCGATTCACAGAATGTTCAAAAACACAATAGAACAATTCCTATATGTGACATTGCAGAAGAAAGTAAATGCAATAAACATACTTGGTAAGTATGTTTATTGCGCTGGGGGCAGTATAGCACGGAATAGTGGGGCTGTCAATAAAAGAGTAACAATTCAGGGAGAACGTGTTAAAAAACAGCGGGGAAAGGAGCAAAATGAGCAAAAAAATCAGGCGCAGACCCGGATGTGGCATCGGGGGTGCGCCTGATAGGAAAGTTACGTGGAATAATTTATTATATGCTGTTGATGGTGAAACAATCGGTAGGGCGCGATCACCCGACCGCGCCGGGGCAGTGAGGAAGCAAAAAATTAGGTTTGTGGCGGCGAGGCACCCATCAAAAAGGGCGCCAATACGTGGTCGAAACGATTCACAAATATTTTTAGGTCATCTAGTACAAAGTCCCGGAATGGTCAAGACCATTCCCTACAGGTTGGTTTATAATGTGTGACGGACATAAAACATGCATCCCGGGCGCACAGTGTGCGCCCGTTGCCTTGCGGAGGATGATGGGGTGAAATAGAGGGCAAGGCCTGTCCGGTACGATGCGAGCATCGTACCCTACAAATGATTTGCAGAGTTTATCACCATCGGCAAGGTTTCTCCACGGTACGATGGAAACATCACGCCCGGACCAGAGCGACCGAGACATCGTTGACGTTGGTGCCGGTGGGGCCGGTGATGATCAGGCCATTGCATTTTTGCAGGGCATGGTAGGCATCGTTATCAGCCAGCGTGGCAAAGATATCGCAGCCCTGGGCTTTCAGCGCGGCCTGGGTGGTGCTGTCCACAAAGCCGCCAGCGGCATCGGTGGGGCCGTCGGTGCCATCAGAGCCAACGGAGAACACCGCGCAGCCATCCAGCCCGGCGATACCGGGAGCGGCGGCAAGGGCGAGCTCCTGATTGCGGCCGCCTTTACCGTGGCCGGTCAGATGCACCACTGTTTCGCCACCTGCAATCAGGGCAATACGGCGGCCCGCGGTGCGCTGGTAGCGCACCATGTTGGCCAGGAACACACCGGCTTCCCGGGCTTCGCAGCTCAGGCAGTCGGTCAAAATCAGCGGCTCATAGCCAAGGGTGCGGGCGGTGGCAGCGGCGGCGGCGCACAGCTGGCGCACGCTGCCGGTAATCTGGGTTTCTACGTTGTCCAGCGCTTTGGGCGTTTCCTGCTCCAGCAGGGCCAGCATCTGCTCCGTCATGGGCAGGTGGTATTTCTGCACGATCTCCTTGGCCTGCGCACAGGTAGAACTATCCGGGTAAGCGGGGCCGGAGGCAATCATATCCAGCGGATCGCCAAGAATATCCGAAAGCACGATGGAAACCACATGGGCCGGGGCACACAGCTGGGCAAAACGGCCGCCCTTTACGCCGGAAAAGCGCTTGCGGAGGGTGTTGATCTCTACAATATCCGCCCCGCAGACCAGCAGGTTGTGGGTGAGTTCTTCCAGATCCGCGGCGGGGATGAGCGGCTTTTCAAACAAAGCGGAACCGCCGCCGGAAAGCAGGAACAGCACGGTGTCCTGTGCGGTCAGCCCGCTGACGAGGTCCAGCGCCTGCTGGGTGGCGGTAAAGCTGTTCTCGTCCGGGATGGGGTGCCCGGCTTCCCGGATGGTAAAGTTGGCGATGGGGCCTTTGCTGTGGTCGTACTTGGTAATGACAATACCGGTATCAATGCGGGAACCCAGAATGCGGCTGGCGGCGTTGGCCATCTGCCAGGCACCCTTGCCGGCGGCAACCAGCACAACGCGCCCGGAACCGAAATCGCGTCCTTCCAGCGCTTTGCGGACGGCCTCGTCCGGCTGGGCGGCGGTGATGGCGGCCTGAATGATGGCGTCAGCGTCTTGGCGGAGTTTAGACATAGGGATCACACTCTTTTCTGTTTTGTTTGTTGGTTCTTTAATTTCTGTTATAACATGCAAATCAATCATTCAGCAATCGGCAGAACGTACAGAATTGGCGGCAAAATTTTGGCGGCACGGGGATGCCCGCACCGCCAAAAAAACAGAATTTTGAGGTTTTACAGGTCGCGGCCCAGCTTGATGCCGGTCAGGTGCTCGTAATACTGGGCAATGGCGCTGTGGTCTGCCTGGCCCTTGCCATTGCTGTGCAGCCACTGCAAAATTTCCTGCACTTCGGCGGTCATCGGCACCGGGGCACCCACGGTGTGGGCGCAGTCCAGGGCGTTGTTCAGGTCCTTGATGTGCAGGTCAATCTTGAAGCCGGGCTTATCGTTGCCCTCGATCATCATGGGAGCTTTGGCGTTCATGACGGTGGAACCGGCCAGGCCGCCCTTGATGGCCTGGAACACCAGGTCGGGATCCACACCGGCTTTCTGGGCCAGGGTCAGGGCTTCGGCCACAGCCTGGATGTTGGCCGCCACGATGATCTGGTTGGCCAGCTTGGTGGTGTTGCCTGCGCCGATGCCGCCGCACCGCACAGCGGAAGAACCCATGGCCAGCAGGACCGGTTTGAAGGTGTTGAAGACCTCTTCCTCGCCGCCGACCATGAAGGAAAGGGTGCCGTCAATTGCCTTGGGCTCGCCGCCGGAAACGGGGGCGTCCAGCATCTGGATGCCGCGGGCGGCAAGCTCGGCGGCAATCTCCTTGCTGGCGATGGGGTTCAGGGAGGTCATATCAATAAAGGTGGAGCCGGGCTGCATGTGGGCGGCAACGCCGTTTGCACCCAGCATGACCTGTTTAACCTGCGGGGCGTTGGGCAGCATGGTCAGCACAAGATCACAGGTGGAGCCGATGGTGGGCTGGTCGGCTACTTTGGCACCGCAGGCTTCCAGCTCAGCTGCGGCGGCGGGGGAGTGGCTGTCCACCGTAACGTCATAGCCGGCTTTGAGCAGGTTTTTGGCCATGGGGCGGCCCATGATGCCAAGACCGATAAAACCAATTTTCATACGATCACACGACCCTTTCTTTGTAAGGCGTATCTGAAAACAAAGAAATAGACTAAATTTTCGACTTTTCAGATACACCCCAGGAAAACATGGGATACCTTGCCGGAACAAAAGCGGCGGGCAAGATAAAAACAATTTTATTATAGTAATAGATTATACAAATTGCAAGAAGAACTTTTGTGAAACACATAAAAATATAGGCAAAAAGGCAGAAAAATAAGGGAGACTGCGTTGCACAAGGGCAAAACGTGTGATAGAATAATAGAAATATCTCCGGTTAATACGGATGCGCTGCGGGGGCCAACCCGCACAAGGGAAAGTGAAGGAAAGAGTTATGGAACGCCGCCCAATCAAAACGATCCGCAATCAGGTGTATCAGATCCTGAAGGATGATATCTGCGAAGGAAGATTTGCTCCCGGCCAGTGGCTGCAGGAAAACGAGCTGGCAGAGCGCCTGTGCGTGAGCCGCAGCCCCATCCGGGAAGCACTGCGCCAGCTGGCTTCGGACGGGCTGGTGGTGGAGATCCCCAACAAGGGTGTGTTTGTAAAAGAGTTTACCGCGCGGGACATTGAGGAAATTTTTGACCTGCGCGTTCTGTTGGAAGATTACGCCATCAGCAAGCTGCAGCACCACCTGACCACGGCGGATATGCAGCAGCTGATCGACTGCCTGAACGAGATGGAGCGGCTGCACGCCCAAAAGAACCTGCGTGCCTACACGGATATGGATTCTAAGCTGCACGGGCTGCTGATTGAACTGTGCGGCAACAGCCTTTTGGAATCCATGTATGCAAGGATCCATTCGCTGAACCAGCAGTTCCGTATTTATTCGCTGACAAGTACCCAGCGCTTTAATGAATCGATGGAAGAGCACCGCGATATTGTGCACTGCCTGCTGACCAACAATGCGGACGAGGCAAGGGCCATCAACAAGCGCCATTTGCAGCTGGCGAAAGATAAAATTATCCAGCATTTTTCTGAGCAGGAAGCCCTGAAACAGGCAGCGGATGCACAGCCCAAAACAACCGCCGAGGCGGACAAAAAAGCAAAATAAAATGTGCCCCCGGCAGCTTTGCATTGCTGCAGGGGGCACTGCTGTTATGGAAGATAAAATCAGGAACTGAGCTGTTCTTTGTGGTATTGCAGGGTGTACAGCTGATAGTACCGCCCATGACGGGCCAGCAGCTCCTGGTGGCTGCCCTGCTCCAGAATTTTGCCGTGGGACAGCACGATGATGTTGTCCGCGTGCTGGATGGTGGAAAGGCGGTGGGCAACGATCAGCATGGTGCCGACGGTGCGCATTTTTTCCAGAGAATCCTGAATCAAAAGCTCGGTTTCGGTATCAATGTTGGCGGTTGCTTCGTCCAGAATCATCACGCTGGGCTTGTGGATGATCGTGCGGGCAAAGCTGAGCAGCTGGCGCTGACCGGCGGAGAAGTTGTTGCCGCGCTCGCGCACTTCCTCATCCAGGCCGTGGTCCAGCTTGTTGATGAAGTGGTCAGCGTTGACATAGCGGCAGACCTGCATGATCTCTTCGTCCGAGATGTTATCCTCCCGCAGGACAATGTTGCTGCGGATGGTGCCGGAAAAGAGGAAAACATCCTGCAGCATTTGTCCAAAATGGCGGCGGAGGGAAGAAATTTTGATTTTGCGGATGTCGATGCCGTCAATCAGAATTTCGCCCTTCTGGAACTCGTAATTGCGGCAGATGAGGGACAGGATGGTGCTTTTGCCGGAGCCGGTGGAACCGACAAAAGCCACGGTTTCCCGCGGGGAAACATGGAACGAAACGCCCTGCAGCACCCATTCGCCGGGAATATAGCTGAACCAGACATCGCGGAACTCAATTTCGCCTTTTACATCGGTCAGCTCAATGGCGTCGGGGGCATCCACCAGCTTGGGCTGAATGTCCATAATAGAAAAGACTTTTTCCGACGAGGCCAGCGCGGATTGCAGCCAGTTGAACTGCTCGGCCAGGTTCTGGATGGGGGTAAAGAACTTGGAAATGTACATGTAGAAGGTGACGATGGTGCCGCCGGTGATGGTCTGCCCCAGGAAAGAAACGTTGTTCAGGTGGCCCATGCCGCCCAGGTAGAACAGGCACAAAATAGAGCTGATGTACAGCATGTAGACCAGCGGGCGGAATACGCCGAACACAAAAATCTGTTCCTGCGTGACCTTGGAAAGGGTCTGGCTTTTTTGGTAGAACTCCGCCATCTTTTCGTCCTCGCGGCCAAAAATCTGGGTGACCTTGATACCGGAAAGGTTCTCCGAAAGATAGGTGTTGATGTCAGTGGTGGCATCCTTGACCTTACGGTAGGCCCGGCGGGAAAACTTGCGGAAGATGACAGTGAAGATGACGATGAAGGGAACAAAGCAGAGCACCATCAGGGTCAGCGCATAGTTCAGGCAGAGCATGGCCACCAGAATGCCCAAAATGACGAACGCATTTTTGATCAGGTTCACCAAAAGGTTGGTGAACATCATGGAAATGGCGTTGGTATCGTTGGTGACGCGGGTAACAAGCTTGCCAACCGGGATCTCGTTGAGCTGCTCGTGGGAGAGGGACTCAATGTGGGTGAACAGATCCTCGCGCAGATCGGAGATGATGCGCTGGCCGACCCGCTGCAGAATGACCGCCTGAAAATAGGTGCTTGCCATCGAGAACACCAGAACCCCCGCATAGACCGCGACCGAAGCGAACAGGCGGCTGAGGGCAAAATCGGCGGCGACAAGTTCTTCGATCGCACCGACGATTAGGGGAGAGATAATGTCGTAAGCGATGGAGAAGAGCATCAGGAAGAGAACCAGAAGAAACTTGGCCCAGTACGGTTTGGCATAGGCGAACAGGCGGCGCAGAATCTCGCCGTCTGCCATGGTGCGCTCAAAACCCATGGCGGTCTTTTTATCTTTGACCGAAGCGTAAGCAAAAATCAGCAGCGCGGTAACGGCACCGATGACGCCGCCAACCAGCAAAAGCGGGTTTATATTAAGCATTGTCATCACCTCCGGCTTCATCTTCCAGCCGCTGCAGGTCCACCATGCGGCGGTACTTGGGGCAGCTGGTGTACAGCTCATCGTGGGGGCCGACGGCCTCAATCTTGCCATCATCCAGGAAGATGATCTTGTCCAGCCGCTCCACCGTGGAAATGCGGTGGGCAATCAGCAGAGTGGTCTTGTTGGCGCGGCTGGATTTCAGGTTGTCCAGAATGATTTTTTCGGTGCGGGTGTCCACAGCGGAAACAGAGTCATCCAGAATCAGGATGGGGGCGTTTTTCAGCAGGGCGCGTGCAATGGAGATGCGCTGCTTCTGGCCGCCGGAAACGGTCACGCCGCGCTCACCCAGAACAGTTTCGTAACCATCCTTAAAGTCCACGATGTTGTCCCGCACATCGGCCAGGCTGGCGGCGTGGTCGATCATTTCGGGGGAGGCATCGTCCACACCAAAGCCGATGTTGTGGGCGATGGTATCCGAGAAGAGGAAGTTGTCCTGTGGAACATAGGCGCAGGCAGCGCGCACAGAATGGATGGACAGGGTGTTCACATCCTTGCCGTCCACAAACAGGGTGCCGTCCGGCACGTTGTAGGTGCGCAGCAGCAGGTCCACCAGCGCCGTTTTGCCCGCGCCGGTCTTGCCCACAATGCCCACGCTTTCGCCGGGGTGGATGGTGAAGGAGATATCCTGCAGCACATCGTATTCGCCGTCCGGGTAGCGGAAGGTCAGGTGGCGGAATTCCACACTGCCCAGCGGGTTCTGCAGCTCCTGCACGCCGGGGCGGTCGGCCACATCAATGGGGGCGTCCAGCAGCTCGGTGATGCGGTTCAGGGAAGCCTTGCCGCGGGAGGTCTTTTCGATCAGCATGGAAATTGCCATGATGGGCCAGACGATGGCCTCAAAATAGCCGATGTACTCTACCAGCTGGCCCGCGTTGAACCGGCCCTGGTAGACCAGATAACCGCCATACCCCAGGATGACACAGATGACGGATTCGACAAACAGGGTCACGAGCACTTCCAGCAGGGTGGCAATTTTGGTGTAGATGACGTTGATCTCCTCGTTCTGTTTGTTCAGCTTGCGGAACGCCATGAGCTCTTTCAGCTCTTTGACAAACGCCTTGATAACGGCAATGCCGGAGAAATTCTCTTGTGCAAAGTCTGAAAGATCGGAGAATGCCTGTTGGCGTTCTTCCCAGCGCTTGGTCATGGCGGTACCCATGACGGTGCCGATGCCGAACATGATGAGGGCAGGGATCAAAGCCAGCAGGGTGAGCTTATAATCCATGCGCCACATTTTGTACAGGGCCATCAGGCCGAGAACCAAAGCGTCAAAGAACATCAGGATACCATCACCAAAACATTCCTGGATGGTATCAATATCGTTGGTGTAAAGGCTCATCAGGTTGCCGACCTTGTTAACCTGGTAATACTGCTGCGAAAGCTGGCGGCTGTGGTCAAACATCCGCTCGCGCAGGTTGGCAGCAACCCGCACAGCGGAGCCGAAAAAGCAGATACGCCACAAAAAGCGCCCAATGACCATGAGCACCACGATCCAGATCATGGGCAGGCAGATGTGCTGCAGCAAAACCTCTTTGGTAAAGGGCAGGGTCTGGCCGTTTACGACCACCTGCCCCAGGTTGACCCCATTGATGACCAGACGGTAAAACTGGGGGATCAACAGCTGGATATAGTCAACCATTAAAAGGGCCAGCAGCCCAAGCAGCAGCACGGGCGCATTTTTGAGGTAATAACGGTTGATGTACTTGCCGAAAATCACGGCATCTCCTCCTTTTCCTTGCAGGGATACAGCCGGGCAGCCCGGTCGGCGGCAAGAGTGCCGTATCTTTCAGTATATAGGACGGGAACGGTTGAGTCAACGCAAAACGCGAAAAAGTGGGGAATACAGCCGAACAGGGGGGAAGCGTCTTTTATTATGAAGCATAGCCCCTACGGTCTCGATAGGAAATAGGTTGTTTCTGGATACACAAATGTTTCTTCTTTATATAAGGATACAAAATGAACTGCTTTTACACATAGATTTCGTTGTTGCGGGCGGGCAGCTTTTGCACCACGGCTTTGTGGGCGGCGGTTTCACGCCAGGCGGCGGGACTTAAACCCGTTTCCCGCTTAAACACGCGGCACAGGTAGTTGGCACCGGAAAAACCGCACAGCCCGGCGATCATTTCCAGGCTGTACTCCCGCTCGGCCAGCAGCAGTTTGGCAGCTTCAATGCGCACGCTGGTCAAAAAGCGGCCCGGCGGCATGCCCATCTCGGAAGAAAAGACCCGCACAAGGTGGCACTTGCTGACCCCAAGCTGGGCGCTGAGTTCTTCCACGCCGTACAGGGCCATGTAGTTATCGCGGATGGCTTCCACCGCGCGGGCTACCAACGGCGAAAGACGGCGGGATTCCTCGTCCCCGTGGACAAGGGCGCACAGCAGGGTGTAGGGGGCGGCGGCGCTGGCGGCATCGTCGGCATTCCCGGCACCGCACACGCGGGCCAGCAGCTCCGCTGCACTGGGGCAGGAAGCCCCATCCGCAAAGCGCGGCTGCGGCAGCCCGGCCAAAAACTGCTGCACGGCCAGCCCGGTCAGCCGCACGCACAGCAGATGGCAGGGGGTAACGGGCCGCAGCGTGAAGGTGCCAAAGCCCAGCAAAAAATCGCCGGAGGAGCCCGCCGCGCTCTGGCTGCCGGGGCATTCCAGCACGCACTGCCCGCTGGAAAGTACCCCTGCCCAAAGGCCCTCGCCGGAAAGGGTAAGCGGCGCTTCGCCCTGCAGTTCCTGCACTGCGGCGCAGGCGCAGCAGGTGGTTGGATCAAATATCAATTTCTGACCTCCAATATCAATAAAGTGCTATATCTTTTTCAATCGTACCCTGCTATTATAGATTTGTCAAGAAAAATACGTGCTGAGCGTATCAATAAAATCATAAAAACCAATTTGGAGGTAATGACCCATGGCCAGCATTAGTTGCCGTCATATTTACAAAATCTATCCGGGCAATGTTACTGCCGTTAAGGATTTCAACCTGGAAATCGCTGATAAGGAATTTATCGTTTTCGTCGGTCCTTCCGGCTGCGGTAAGTCCACCACCCTGCGTATGATCGCAGGTCTGGAAGAAATCTCCAAGGGCGAAATGTACATCGGTGACCGCCTGATCAACGATGTTCCCCCGAAAGACCGCGACATCGCCATGGTGTTCCAGAACTACGCTCTGTACCCGCACATGACCGTGTACAAGAACATGGCATTCGGCCTGGAACTGCGCAAGATGCCCAAGGACGACATCGACAAGCGCGTTCGTGAAGCTGCTAAGATCCTGGAAATCGAGCACCTGCTTGACCGTAAGCCGAAGGCTCTGTCCGGTGGTCAGCGCCAGCGTGTTGCTCTGGGCCGCGCAATGGTTCGTAACCCGGCCGTCTTCCTGCTTGACGAGCCGCTGTCCAACCTGGATGCTAAGCTGCGTACCAGCATGCGTACCGAGATCATCAAGCTGCACAAGAAGCTGGCTACCACCTTCATCTATGTTACCCATGACCAGACCGAAGCTATGACCATGGGCGACCGCATCGTTGTTATGCGTGATGGCGTCATCCAGCAGGTCGATACTCCGCAGAACCTGTACGATTACCCCTGCAACATCTTCGTTGCCGGCTTCATCGGCAGCCCCCAGATGAACTTCCTGGACGGCACCCTGCAGAAGAATGGCGATACCTATGTCGTCGATCTGGACGGCACCGTGATCCCCCTGCCGCAGGAAAAGACCGCCGATGGCAAACTGGCCGCTTACGTTGGCAAGAGCCTGAAGGTTGGTATCCGTCCTGAGGATATGAAGGATGACGAAGAGTTCCTGGAGAAGCATCCTTCCAGCCATATCGATACTGAGGTTGAAGTTTCCGAGCTGATGGGCGCTGAGATCTATCTGTACCTGACCTACAAGGGCCAGAACCTGATGGCTCGCGTTGCCCCGACCTCCAAGTCCCGCCGCGGCGACAAGGTCACCATGGCTATGGATACGCATAAGATCCACCTGTTCGATCCTGAGACCGAGCTGACCCTGCTGAACTAATCAACAGTAATTTGAACTTTTTAGGCGGCTCCGCTCTTGTGCGGAGCCGCCTTTTGTTAAGGCAAAAGCGCAAACAATTGCGCAAGCGTTGCACAGAGGCAGTGCAGCGGGTGTAAGAGCAAATGGGCAGGGGAAAGCCCTGCCGAGGGGTGTGCCTGAAAACAAAGAGAATGGCGGTTGTGTTTGTAAAAACAGGCTGTATTTTCGGCTTTTCAGGCTCGCCCCAGGATAGGATGTTTGAAACAAAGGGGGGCAGCCGACCGATGCAGATCACAGATCTACTGGTGCCGGAACGCGTTGCACTGAATATGCAGGTGGCGGATAAGGCCATGGCCATCCACGCAATGGTGGGCATGCTGGACCGCACCGGATGCCTGCGGGATGCAGGCGAATACGAAAAAAATGTGCTGGAACGGGAAGCCCAGGGCACGACCGGCGTTGGCGGCGGGGTGGCCATTCCCCACGGCAAAAGCAACGCGGTGCTGGTGCCCGCGCTGGCGGCAGTAACGCTGCGGGAGGCGATCGACTACCAGGCACTGGATGGTGCCCCGGTACGGCTGCTGCTTTTTGATCGCAGCTCCGGATGGTGCAAACGACCTGCATATCCAGGTGTTGGCGCGGCTGGCTCAGATGCTGATGGAACCGCTGTTTTGTGAGGAATTGAAGCAAGCAGCAACCCCGGAAGAATTTCTGGCGGTGATCGCTAAGCGGGAACAGGGCGAGACCGCCCGCGAGGCCCGCGCTGAGGCAGTGGCCGAAGCTGCGCTGACCGAACCGCGGCTTGCCCCCCGCGTGCTGGCTGTAACGGCATGCCCCACCGGCATTGCCCACACCTATATGGCGGCCGAAGCGCTGGAAGCCGAAGCGGCAGAAATGCATATTGCCATCAAGGTGGAAACCAACGGTGCAGACGGGGTGAAAAACCACCTGACCGAACAGGAAATTGAAAACGCAGAGTGCATCATTGTGGCGGCGGATAAAGCCGTGGAGACCGCCCGCTTTGCGGGCAAACCGGTGCTTCGCGTGCCGGTTTCCCAGGCGTTGAAAGACCCGGAAATGCTGCTGCACCGCGCGCTGTCCGGCACAGCTCCGCTGGAACCGGAGGATGAAAGTGTGCCGGGCATGGGGGGCAACCGTAAAGCAGGCAGCGCAAAAGATGGTGCTGCCGCCACGCAGGAATTTGGGCGCAAACTTTACACCGACCTGATGAACGGCGTTTCCCACATGATTCCCTTTATCACCGGTGGCGGTATATTGATTGCGTTAAGCTACTTTTTGGACCGCGGTAATGCGGGCGCAGAAATGTTCGGGCGGGGAACGTCCCTTGCCATGCTGGTGCGCACGATTGGTAATACCTCATTTAATCTGATGTACGTTGTGCTGGCCGGGTTCATTGCCATGTCGGTGGGGGATCTGCCCGCATTGGTGGCCGGTATGGCGGGCGGTATGCTGGCCATCCAGGGAACCTCGCTGGCACCGCAGGCGGAATGGGTGTCCTCCGGCTTTTGGGGCGCTATGATTGCGGGCTTTGCGGCAGGCCTTGTGGTAAAACTGCTGCGGACGGCATTCAAGCGGCTGCCATCGGCATTGGTGCATATCAAAACAGTACTGCTATATCCGGTGGCCAGCCTGGCCGTGGTCGGCTTTATGATGGTATTCCTCGTCAATGCGCCGCTTGGACGGTTTAATACCTGGATATACCAGCTGTTGGCCAGTATGCAGGGCGGCAGCCGCGTGGTGCTGGCCGCGGTGCTGGGGGCTTTGATGGCCGTTGACTTTGGCGGGCCGATCAATAAAGCGGCGTATCTGTTTGGCACGGTTGCCCTGGCCGGCGGCCAGGAAGAATTTATGGCTGCCGTTATGGCGGGCGGCATGGTGCCGCCGCTGGGCGTTGCTCTGGCGGGAACCCTGTTCCCGGAGCGTTTTACCACCAAAGAACGCCACACCGCGATGACGGATTACCTGATGGGGGCCTGCTTTATCACCGAGGGGGTCGTCCCCTTTGTGCTGCGGGATCCGCTGCATGTCATTCCCTCCTGCATGGTGGGTGCATCCCTGGCGGCGGCGCTGTCCATGCTGTTTGGCTGTGCCGTACCGGCCCCGCACGGCGGCATGTTCTTGCTGCCGCTGAACCCGCATCCGTTCCGGTATTTGCTTGCCTTACTGATGGGCAGCCTGTTGACGGCGGTGACCCTTGCGGTTTTACGCAGAAAATACCCGCCTAAGGATGAGGAACAGCCAACAAATTGACCTGATGATTTAGGGCAACACCGCACAATTCTAAGTGCCGATACGGCGAGTGAGGTGCGGCAGATGCCAAGCCAAAAGCGCAGATAATACTGGATGCTGCAAAGGT
>OJMI01002301.1_pt1 | contig 17339 bp, 12 predicted proteins | sample 1597131 | NCBI WGS metagenome assembly OJMI01 (sample SAMEA2452116, study PRJEB22498) | human gut metagenome | reverse complement strand
CGTTGCCGGATTGACCTGCAGCGGCCCGGTCGTGCCGTAGTGCGAGCCGAGGATGTTGGCGCAGACGATGAAGTGGCGCGACGGGTCGAGAAACCGCCCCGGCTCGACCGTGTGCGGCCACCAGTCGGCGACGTCTGAATTGGCCGTCAGCGCATGGCAGACCCACACGACGTTGTCACGCGCGGCGTTCAGTTCGCCGTAGGTGTGGTAGGCGATCCGCAGTGCGGGCAGTTCGCCGCCGAGTTCGAGCGGGAAAGGTTCGTCGGAAAGGAAGACGTGCTGCATACCCTACTCCTCCACGTGAGCGAATGCCTGTTCGAAATCGTCGATCAGGTCCTCGACATCCTCCAGTCCGAGCGAGATGCGCAGCAGCGTCGGCGTTACACCTGCCGCCGCGAGGTCGGCCTCGCCGAGTTGTTTGTGCGTGGTCGATGCGGGGTGCGTCACCACGGTGATCGAGTCGCCGATCATTGTCATGTTGGCGGCCAGATGCAGCGCCTCGACGAAACGCACGGTGCTCTCCAGCGTACCCTTGAGCTCGATCGTGAAGACGGCCGACGATCCGAAGCGGTAGTATTTCCGGGCGTTTTCGAAACTCGGATGGGTATCGAACCCGACATAGCTGACCCGTGCCACCTTCGGGTGGCTGCGGCAGTATTCGGCCAGTTTCCAGGTGGATTCCACCTGATGCTTCACGCGCAGCGAGAGGGTCTCCAGACCGAGGAGCATCAGGTAGGAGTCGAACGGCGAGGGGCAGCAGCCCAGGTCGCGCAGCCCGTCCACACGGCATTTGACGATGAAGGCCGCCCGGCCGAACGCCTTGTGGAGGTTCAGCCCGTGGTAGCCCTCCGACGGACCGTCGATCTGCGGGAACTTGCCGTTGCCCCAGTCGTAGTTGCCGCCGTCCACGATCACGCCGCCCATGGCCGTGCCGTGTCCGTTGATCCACTTCGTCGCCGAATCGACGACGATGTGGGCGCCCCATTCGAAGGGGTTGCAGAGGTATCCCGCCGCACCGAACGTGTTGTCCACTACCAGCGGCACGTCGCGTCGGCGGGCCACGGCGCCCAGCCCCTCCAGGTCGGGCACGTCGCAGGTCGGGTTGCCCATGCTCTCGACGTAAAGGGCCTTCGTGCGGTCGTCGATGAGCGCCTCGAACGCCTCTGGGCGCTCGTTCGGGGCGATGCGCACCTCGATGCCCATGTTGCGCAGCGAGATGCGGAACTGGTTGTAGGTACCGCCGTAGAGCAGCGGGGATGCGACGATGTTGTCGCCCCGGGAGGCCAGCGAGAGCACCGTGACGAGGATCGCCGACATGCCCGACGATACGGCCAGGGCCCCCACGGCTCCGTAGAGCGCCGCGATGCGCTCCTCGTAGGCTGTCGTGGTGGGGTTCTGCAGCCGGGTGTAGATGTTGCCGGCTTCGCTCAGCTCGAAGAGCCGGGCGGCATGGTCGCAACTGCGGAAACGGTAGGCGGCCGTGGGACAGATCGCCACGCCGCGGGCTCCGGTCTCCCTGTTCTCGGGCAGCCCGGCATGGACCTGCAGGGTCTCGAATCGGTAATTTTTTGGTTCCATATCTTGTTTCTTTCGGTATCACAAAAAAGTCCGGCTTCGCAGGGAAGCCGGACTCTCTTTCGCACACGACGAAGTTATGCCCGGCCGGAGCGGCTGCGCATCGACATCATCGACATCATCGGCATCGCCTCAGGGAGTTGCCGGAATCCGTATGTTGCGCTTCGCTTCATCATCGGGGAAACTTCTACGACGCAAATATAGAAATTTTTTACAAATACACAGCGCCCGAGGGGCTTTTTTTGCCGCTGCAGACAAAAAAATCCGTTCCCGATGACCGGGAACGGATTCCTTGCATGTGTCGTCCGCCTGGCGGCTATCGCTTCCGGTCGATCCAGTCGATCCCGGCCTGCGTTGCGGCACCCCGGAGGATGGTCTTGCTGAGCATGTAAAGCTCTTCGCGCGAGGTGTTGTTCAGCCGCAGTTCGAACAGCGTTCCGATCAGCTGTTCGGCCAGCGAACGGGAATCGATCTCGGCGAGCAGGAGGCCTTCGTTGCGGCATACGTCGAAATCGCGCGTCAGTTCCCTGAACCAGAATTCGCGGTGTTCGTCGTAATACTCGGCGAAGACGATCTTGTGCCGGATGTCCGACAGAAAGCTCGGGTCTACCTTGTAAAGGCTGTCCACATAGGTATTGACCAGCCGCAATGTCTTCTGCAGCGCATTTCCGCTGCGCCGTTTGCGGTCGGCGTCGATGTGCTGCCGCTGCTGCCGCGCCATGTCGTTCAGGCAGGCGCTGATCAGGTCGTTCTTGTCGGCGAACATTTCGTAGAGCGTGCGTTTCGAGATGCCCAGCATTTGCGCGATCTCATCCACCCGCACGGCACGAAGGCCGTTGCGGGTGATAAGATCCAACGTAGTGCGGATGATCTCCTCTTTGGTCGCTCCCCGTTTCATCACTTCTCCTCCGTGGTGAGGTCACGGCCTCCTCCGAGAGCCTGATAGAGATTGACCACTCCCTGGATTTCGTCGAACTGGTCGGCGATCTGCGACAACTGGGCCGACAGCAGCGACTGCTGTGCGGTCAGCACCTCGAGGTAGGTCGTCGAGGAGTGCTGCATCAGGAGTTCGGTGCTCTCTACGGCGCGTTCCATGGCCTCGATCTGCTTGATACGCAGATCGGTCTTGGCACGGGCCGTCTGGCACTGCGTCAGGGCGTTGTTCACCTCGGCCCCGGCGTTGAGCAGCGCCTGCTGGAAGGCCAGCTTCGACTCCTCCTGCTGTGCCTTGGCGATCTTCAGGTTGGCGCGGTTGGCGTTGGCGTTGAAGATCGGCTGGAGCAGCGATCCGGCTGCCGAGAGCAGGAGTTTGCCCGGATTGGTGATGACTCCGGCGTTGTTGGTCCATCCGGCCGATCCGCTCAGCGTGATCGACGGGTAGAGGGCCGAACGGGCGGCGTTCGTGGCGTAGAATGACTGCATGAGCGAGTACTCGGCCTGACGGATGTCGGGACGGTTCGAGAGCATCTGTACCGGTACGCCGACGGCGAGGTTGTCGGGCAGCTGCTGCTCGTCGAGGCGTCCGCGGACGATCTCGTGGGGCACCTCGCCCAGCACGGAGCAGAGGCTGTTCTCGGTCTCGCGGATCGAGTATTCGATGTCGTTGAGCGATGCCACGATGCCGTAGTAGCTGCCTTCGTACTGGGCTACGCCGGCCTCGTTGGTCATGCCGGCGGCCTTCATCTCACGCATCGTGCGGACGCTCTCCTCCCACTTGGCGGCCGTCTCCTTGGTCACCTCGTACTGGCTGTCGAGCATCAGCAGCGTGTAGTAGAGGTTGGCCACCGAGGCGATGAGCTGCGTGCGCACGGCCTGCTGGTACTCCCGGCTCTGCAGGTAGAGCGCCTTGGCCTTGCGCTTGGCGTTGGTCAGGCCTCCGAAGATGTCGATCTGCCAGCTGGCCGTCACGGGAATGCTGTAGGTCTTCGAAGCGGCTCCGTTGTCGAAGCTCGAGATCGTACCCTGGGGTGCGAAGTTGAACGACGGCAGGTAGGCCAGGCGGGCCGACTTGAGCGTGGCCTCGGCCTCCTTGACGCGCCACTGTGCCGACTGGAGGTCGGTGTTGTTCGTCAGTGCCAGGTCGATGAGCGCCTGCAGCTGGGGATCGGTGAACATCTCCTGCCAGGAGATGTCTCCGAGCGTGGTCGAGTCGGCGGTTTCGGCCGTGCCGTAGAGACCGTCGGTCACTACGTCGGGGCGCTGGTAGTTCTTATAGATGCCGCAGCTCGTCATGGCGGCTGCAAGGCAGACAATCAGTATCTTTTTCATGTTTTATTCCTCTTTCTCGTTTTTGACCTCTTCCACCTCGGCGCGAACGGACCACTGCGGATCGGGATCGAGTTCGAGGGGCTTGACTTTCTCCTGAAGGGTCTGGAAGACGATGAACAGCGTCGGCACGAGGAACAGCAGGGCCAGCGTTCCGACGATCATACCGCCGACGACACCCGTACCGAGGGTCGAGTTGCCGTTGGCGCCTGCACCCGTCGAGAATACCAGCGGCAACATACCGAGCACGCAGGTGAGGACGGTCATCAGCACCGGACGCAGACGGGCCTTGGCGGCCGATACGGCGGCCTGCGTGAGGCTCATGCCTGCACGGCGGCGGTCGGCGGCGTACTCGGTGATGAGGATGGCGGTCTTCGACAACAGACCGATCAGCATGATGATACCCGTCTGGAGGTAGATGTTGTTCTCGAGCCCCATCGCCTTGGCGAAGAGGAACGAACCCATCAGACCGCACGGTACGGCCAGAATCACGGCGAACGGAATCAGGTAGCTCTCGTAGAGGGCGCTCAGGATGAGGTAGATGAACAGCAGGCAGATACCGAAGATGATCAGCGTGTTGCTCGTCGTCTGGGCCTCCTCGCGGGTGATACCGTCGAACTCGTATCCGTAGCCCTTCGGCAGCACCTGGTCGGCAACCTCGCGGATGGCCTGGATTGCGTCACCGGACGAATAGCCGGGGGCGGCGGTACCCTGCACCGAGATGGCGTTGTAGAGGTTGAAGCGGTTCAGCACGTCGGAGCTGTAGACCTTCTCGAGCTCCACGAACTCGCCCACGGGCGCCATTTCGCCCTTGTCGGTGCGCACGTAGATGTTGTTGAGCGACTCGACGTCGAGACGGTCCTCGGGACGCGACTGCAGGGTCACGTAGTACATCTTCGAGAAGCGGTTGATATACGAAGCGTACTGGCCGCCATAGTATCCGGCGATCGTCGAGAGGATCGTCGAGGGCGAGACGCCTGCGCGTTTTGCCTTCGCCGGGTCGATGTGCACCATGTACTGCGGGAAGTTGATGTTGAACGACGAGTAGGCGCGCTCGATCTCCGGACGCTGGTTCAGGGCACCGATGAACTGCTGGAAGATCTGGTAGAAGTCGGTCAGCTCACCGCCGGCGCGGTCCTGCAGATACATCGAGAAACCGGAGGTCGAACCGTAACCCGAGATCATCGGCGGAGCCACGGCGAAAATCTGGGCGTTTTTGATGTCGGCCGTGCGGGCATAGATCTGTCCGATGACGGCCTGAACCTCGTCTTCGGGATTCGGACGCTCGTCCCAGTTCTTCAGCTTGACGATACCCATGGCGTAGGAGGAACCTGCAGCCGAGGCGATCATGTTGAAACCGGCAGTCTCCATGGCATTCTCCACCTGCGGAATGTCGGCAATGCGCGATGCGACCATTTCGAGTACTTTGTTAGTCTCCTCGAGCGAGGTTCCCGGAGGGGTCGTCACATTGACCATGATCGTACCCTGGTCCTCGTCGGGCACCAGACCCGTCTTGGTCGAGTTCATCAGCAGGACGAGCGCCGCGATGGCGATGGCGAAGGTGGACCACATCAGCCACTTGTGCTTGATGAAGAGCATCACGCCGTGCTTGTACTTGTTTACCAGCGTCGAGAAGATCGTGTTGAAGGCCTTGCGGAAGCGTGCGGCGAAGTTGTCCTTCATCTCGCCGTTCTCATCCAGATAGGGCTTCAGCAGCAGGGCGCAGAGAGCCGGCGAGAGCGTCAGGGCGTTGAGTGCCGAGATACCTACGGCGACGGCCATCGTGATACCGAACTGCGTGTAGAACACACCCGACGTTCCGCCCATCATGGCCACGGGGATGAACACCGCCATGAAGACCAGCGTCGAAGTGATGATGGCAGACGTAATACCCGACATGGCGTCGATCGTGGCCATGTACGAGGACTTGTAACCGGCGTCGAAGCGCGCCTGCACCGCTTCGACCACAATGATGGCATCATCGACGACCGTACCGATGGCGAGCACCAGAGCGAAGAGCGTCAGCAGGTTGATCGAGAACCCGGCCACGGCCAGGAAGGCGAACGTACCGATCAGCGACACGAGGATCGAGATCGTCGGCACGAGCGTCGAGCGGATATCCTGCAGGAAGACGTATACCACCAGCACCACAAGGATGATGGCCTCGATGAGGGTCTTGATCACCTCGTTGATCGAGGCGAAGAGGAAGTCGTTCACACTGTGCAGGTGAGCGATGGCGATGCCCTTCGGCAGGTCGGCCTCGACCTCGTCGAGCAGTGCGTTGATCTGGTTTACGACCTCCGTGGCGTTCGAACCTGCGGTCTGGAAGACCATCGTACTGACGCCCGGGTGACCGTTCGTCTTGCCGACGTATGCATAGGACTCACGTCCCAGCTCGATGTCGGCGACATCCTTCAGGCGGAGGATCGTGCCGTCGTCCTGTGCGAGGATGACGATGTTCTCGAACTCCTCGGGCAGCGTCAGACGGCCCGAGTACTTCATCGTATACTGGAAGGCGTTCTTCGAATTCTCGCCCAGCGAACCGGTCGAGGCCTCGATGTTCTGCTCGGCCAGCACGGCGGTGATGTCCGAAGGCATGAGCTTGTACTGGGCCATGACGTCGGGCTTGAGCCAGATACGCATCGAATAGTCGGAGCCCAGCGTGAAGGCCTCGCCGACGCCCGGGATACGGACGATACGCGGCTCGATGTTGATCTTCGAGTAGTTGGCCAGGAAGCCTTCGTCGTAGGAGTCATCGGGGCTGTAGAGCGAGAAGATCTTCACCATCGAGGTCTGGCGCTTCATGGTGGTCACACCGATCTGCGTTACCTCCGAAGGAAGCTGTCCGGTAGCCGTGGATACCTTGTTCTGTACGTTCACGGCAGCCATGTCGGGGTCGGTTCCCTGCTTGAAGTAGATGCTGATCGAGGCGGAACCGGCGGCAGCGGCCGAGGTGATGTAGGTCATGTCCTCGACGCCGTTGATGGCCTCCTCGAGGGGGACGATCACCGATTTCTGAATGGTTTCGGCGCTTGCACCCGGATACGATGCACGCACCATGACCGTCGGGGGTGCGATATCGGGGTACTGCTCCACCGGCAGCGAAGCGAGTCCGATGATACCGGCGATGACGATGACGATCGATATGACCGACGCCAGGACGGGGCGTTCGATAAAACTCTTGAGTGTCATAGATTATTCCTCCTTTTCCGTTTTGTTTTGAGCGGCGGCATCATCGGTCTGGGCCGCGTCGTTGCTCGGTGCGGCCTTCTCCTCGCCTGCCTGTGCTGCAGGGGCAGCCGTCTGGTTCTTGGGAACGATGGGCGTACCTTCGCGCATCAGGCCGACGCCTTCGCCGACGATCACCTCACCCGGCGTAAGGCCGCTCTTGACGATGTACTCCTGGCCGTTCGAGAGCTTCTCGACCTCGATCATCGCCGACGATGCCTTGCCGTCCACCAGTTTGTAGACATAGATCTTGTCCTGCAGCTCGTAGGTTGCCGTTTGCGGGATGACGATGCAGTCCTTGTAGTAGTTCGGCATGATGATGTTGCCGGTGCTTCCGCTCAGCAGCAGACCTCCGGCGTTGGGGAATGCGGCGCGCAGCTGCACGCTGCCCGTCGAGGCGTCCACTACGCCGCTGATCGACTCCACGCGGCCCGACTGGTCGTATACCGATCCGTCGTTGAGCTTGAGCTGTACGCCGGGCATGTTCTTGAGCGTCTCGTCGATCGAGCCGTAGCGGCGGTCAGCTCGAGCAGCTGCTTCGAGGTCATCGAGAAGTAGACGTACATGGTCGAGTTGTCCGATACGGTGGTCAGGGGCTCGGGGATCGAGGCGCTGACCAGTGCGCCGACACGGTACGGCAGAGTGCCGACCACGCCGTTCGACGGGGCCTTCACTACGGTATAGGAGAGGTTGTTGGCGGCATTCACGCGCTGTGCCTCTGCCTGTGCGAGCTGAGCCTTGGCCGTGAGCAGGTTGTTCTCGGCCGTCTGGAGGTCGAACTGCGACACGACGTTCTTGGCGAAGAGTTCCTTCTTGCTGTCGTAGGTCAGCTGTGCGGTGGCGACGCTGGCCTCGGCGGCCTCGACGTTGGCTTCAGCCGTGCGGAGCGCAGCCTTGTAGGGAACCTGGTCGATGATGAAGAGGGTCTGACCCTTCGACACCTTCTGGCCTTCGTTCACGCAGAGCTCGGAGATCGTACCCGAAACCTGCGGGTAGATGGCGATGTCCTGACGGCCCCGGATGGTTGCCGAATAGGTGGTCGGAATCTCTCGGTCGGACGTGGCGACGGTAATCACGGCATACTGGCCGGGACCCATTGTCATCGGTGCCTGCTTGCAGGCGACGGCTGCCATGCAGCAGGTCGCGAGGGCTGCTTTCACAAATGTTTGTTTCATAACTCCACTTAAAAAATTATACTAAAAAACTTTTTCAGGTGCAAAAGTACCATAATTTAACGGCCGCGAGGTCTTTATATTGCGAATAGTGTTGGTATTTTTCGGAACAAAATCGTGCTGTTTTCGTGAAAATGCGCTATTTTTGTTCGAAAAACGAATTATATATGGCTGAATATAATCCGATAATGACCACCCCCGAGGAGCAGTTCGTGGTCGGCGACACCGATCTGCGTTATTTCGAGGAGCACTCGTGCCGTACGGAGGGCGGTGCGATTCTCTTCTGCCGCAGGGGCAGTGCGACGGTGACGGTCGATCAGTTGCGCGACCGCGTTACGCGCGATACGCTGTTGCTGCTCTTGCCGGGTTCGATCCTCCATCTGAACGAACGTACGGACGATTTTCGTGTGCGTTTCTGCGCTTTTTCGCTCGAACTTTTCTCGGAGGCGGCCTATCGCCTCGATCCCTCCTTTTTCCACATCCTGCACGAACATGCGATCATCCGCCTTCCGGACCGGATCATCGAGGGGGTACGCAACTGGTTCCAAATGGCCTCCTATACCTATCGGGACCGTGGCAACATTTTCCGTAACACAATCATCCGCAACCGGTTGCAGAATGTCCTGCTGGAGGCCTTCGACAAGACGCAGCGGTTTGCACCCGACGTGCATTCGCAGACGGGCACCACGCGCCAGGCCGATCTTTTCCAGCGTTTCGTAGCGCTTGTGCACGAACATTGCACGGAGCAGCGCGAGGTGGCATTCTATGCCGACCGGCTCTGTATCTCGACGCGCTATCTGTCTACGATCATCCGCAGCGTGGCCCACTCGACGGCCAAGGAGTTCATCGACCGTTCGGTCGTTCTCGAGATCAAGATGCTGCTCGGGTCCACGGAGCTCTCGGTGCAGGAGATCGCCTACCGGCTGCACTTTCCCGACCAGTCCTATCTGGGACGCTTCTTCAAGAAGCACACGGGGGTGTCGCCCACCGAGTTCCGCAATGCGAAAATGTGAGGCAGCCGGCGGATTGCGGCAGCCGGCTGTTCAAAACAGGTAACAGGTAAGAGTATGAAAGTAACGATGTTCGGGACACAGCCCTACGATCAAGAGTCGTTCGATCGGGTCGGGCGTGATTACGGGTTCGGAATGGTCTACCACAAGAGCCATCTGAATGCCGACAGTGCGGTGCTGGCCGAGGGCTCGGAGGCGGTCTGCATCTTTGTGAACGACGAAGCCGATGCGGCTGCGATTGCGCGTCTGGCCGATCTGGGAGTCCGGCTGATCGCCCTGCGTTGCGCCGGTTTCAACAATGTCGATCTGCGTGCCGCCGCACGCTTCGCGATTCCGGTCGTGCGCGTTCCGGCCTATTCGCCCCATGCCGTGGCGGAGCATGCCGTGGCTCTGCTGCTGACGCTCAACCGCAAGATCCACCGCGCCTACTGGCGGACGCGCGACGGGAATTTTTCGCTCCACGGACTGTTGGGCTACGACCTTTGGGGCAAGACGGCCGGCATCGTCGGCACGGGACGGATCGCGCGCTGCCTGATCCGCATCCTCCTGGGGTTCGGGATGCGGGTGCTGGCCTACGACCCCTGTCCCGATGCGGCTCTTGCCGCATCCGAGGGGTTCGACTATGTGCCGCTCGACGAACTCTATGCCCGTTCGGATGTCATCTCGCTGCACTGTCCGCTGAACGATTCGACCCGTTACATGATCGGTGACGTAGCGATCGCGCAGATGAAGCCGGGCGTGGTGCTCATCAACACGGGGCGCGGGCAGCTGATCCACACCGAGGCGCTGATCGACGGATTGAAGGAGGGGCGCATCGGCGCCGCGGGGCTGGATGTCTACGAGGAGGAGGCCGCCTACTTCTACGAGGACACGTCGGACCGCATCATGGACGACGACGTGCTGGCCCGGCTGCTGTCGTTCCACAACGTGATCGTCACCTCGCATCAGGGCTTTTTCACGCGCGAGGCCCTGGACAACATCGCGCGCACGACGCTGGACAACCTGCGGGAGTTCGCCGAGGGCCGCCCCCTGACAAACCGGGTGCTCCTCGAGGCGTGAGGCATCCCGCCCGCTTCCGTTCTGCCCTGCATCTGCTGGCTATGAATTTTGCGATTTCATCATATTTCATTATACCGTTTGCGGCGTTCGGGATAAGCGCTACCTTTGCCGACCGAACCCTCAAAAACGGAAGAATCTATGATGAAAGACAGTATCGACTTCGGCAACATGGAGATTCCGCGGCTGTTCCGCCGGTTGCTGATCCCCACGGTGCTGGGGATGTTGTTTTCGGCCGCATTCGTCATCACGGACGGCATCTTCGTCGGGCGCGGTATCGGCAGCGATGCGCTGGCCGCGGTGAACATCACCGCGCCGCTGTTCCTCATCAATACGGGCGTGGGGCTGATGTTCGGTGTGGGGGCTTCGGTCGTGGCCTCGATCCACCTTTCGCACGGCAAGGTCAAGACGGCGCGGATCAACGTGACGCAGGCCGTTGCGGTTTCGTCGCTGATTCTGGCTGCCTACAGCCTTGCGGTCTGCCTCTTCGCTCCGGAGGTGGCCCGGCTGCTGGGCTGTTCGCAGCGGCTGCAGCCCCTCGTGCTCGAGTACATGTACTGGTTCGTTCCCTTCCTGCCGTTCAGCGCCCTGCTCAGCTCCGGCATGTTCTTCATCCGGCTCGACGGTTCGCCCAACTATGCGATGTGGTGCAATGCCGTTCCGGCCCTGATCAACATCGTGCTCGACTATGTGTTCATCTTCCTGCTGGACTGGGGCATGTTCGGCGCGGCGCTGGCCACGAGCCTCGGCTATGTGGTCGGTGCGGCGATGATCCTCGCCTACCTCTCCCGCCGGCGCAACGTCATCCGCTTCTGCCGGGTGAAGACGAGCCGGAAGAGCCTGCGCCTGACCCGCCGCAACGTGGGCTACATGTGCCGCCTGGGGCTTTCGACCTTCCTTTGTGAGGGGGCCATCGCTGCGATGATGTTCACGGGCAACTACGTCTTCATCCGCCATCTGGGCGAGGACGGCGTGGCGGCCTTCAGCATCGCCTGCTACTTCTTTCCCATCATCTTCATGGTTTACAACGCCATTGGGCAGTCGGCGCAGCCGATCCTGAGCTATAACTTCGGCGCCGGACGCAGCGACCGGGTCCGGTCGGCCTTCCGGCTGGCCATGGCCACGGCGGTTGCCGTGGGGCTCCTCTTTTTCCTCCTTACGGCCCTGTGCAGCCCCTGGATCGTGGGCATGTTCCTTGATGCGACCTATCCGGCCTACGGCATTGCCGTCAGCGGTCTGCCGCTTTTCGCCTCGGGGTTCGTCTTCTTCGCCTTCAACATCGTCTCGATCGGCTATTTCCAGAGCGTCGAACAGGCCCGGGCCGCCATGACGGTGACCCTGCTGCGCGGATTTCTCTTCCTGGTCGTCTGTTTCCTGGCACTGCCTCCGCTGTTCGGGGTTGCCGGCATCTGGCTGGCCGTGCCGTGCTCCGAGGTGCTTGCCGCCGTCGTCGTGGCGACGATCTTCCGCCGCAACCGGCGCGCGGCTGTCTGCTGACCGGCGCGTTCCGGGCGCATGAAACAAAGGCGGGGCCTCCTCGAAGGGAAGCCCCGCCTTTCCGTTTCCGGCCGTCCGGCCTACCGGGCGAGGATCTCGAATACCTCGGCCTGGCCCTCCAGTTCGATCGTCGCGGCTCCTTCGGCAACCGCCACTTCGGCGAACGGCCTGTCTACCGTCGTCCGGGCTGCCTCCGTGCCGTCGGCCGCCAGCTGGCGGACCGTAACCGCACCTTCGGCCGGGAGCTTCAGCAGCAGCGTGTACTGCTTCGTGCCCTCCGGAATGCCGAACTTCAGCACGCCCCGGTTTTCGAACGACGTGCCGGGGTTGTGGTCGAAGGCATAGAGCGCCTGTGCGGCATCCTCGGCCTCGATTTCGAATCCGAGCCGCTCCGCGCGGACCGGATTGACCTCGAACGAGCGGACCGACGCCCAGTTGGTCCGGGGCGACTCGAGCCGCTTCAGACGCACGTAGCGGGCGCGGACGGGTTCTCCGCTCCAGTTGATGACATATTGCTTCTCGAGTTCGCCGGTCAGAGGCGTCCATGTCTTTCCGTCCTCCGAATACTCGACCACGACGTGGTCGAAGTAGTCCACGTCGTCCACCGAGTTGCGGCCCTGGAGGATGCGCACCTCCTCCACGTCGCGCACGCGGCCGAGGTCGGCACCGGTCCAGTCGCCCTCCTTCTGTGCCATGCCCGAGGTGTAGAAGGTCGTCGAGTCGTTGTCGAACATCAGCTTGCTGAGCGTCGTGCGGACGTTGGCGAACGTGCCGATGCCCTTGTACGAAGCGGGCACGTCGCCCGTGAGGCGGGTGAAGAATCCGGCGACCATGTCGTCCATCGCGTTCTCGTAGAAGGGCTGGAGTTTCATCGTTCCCGACTTGTGGGCTTCGTAGTCCTTGCGCTCCTGTTCGGTCATGAGGTTCCCGACGTAGGCGGCCCAGAAGGCTCCGTCGTCGCCGGCCTCGTAGGTCTTGATCAGCTCGAGCGTCTTCCGTCCGCGGGTTCCGAGCTTTCCGAACTCCGTGAGCCACGGGCGCAGCTCCCCGAGCAGCGCCTTGTTGCGGCATCCGGCCTCCATCCGTGCCGGCACCTGCTCGATGGCGAGGAACTCGCGCAGCAGGGCGTCGTACTCCTCCTGCGTGTACTCCGCGATGCGGAAGGTGCGGGTCTCCCACGACTCGGCGCGGCGGTATCCGGTCTCCGTGTCGCAGGAGTGGATGGCAAAGGTGCGGTAGGCGTCGGCCGCCTCGGGCGTGAGGGCCTCGATGCCGCGCTCCCAGTTGTCGATCGCGTTGAAGTCGGCGGTATTCCACGTGTAGTCGGCCACGCCGTAGAGGGCCAGCTTCGAGGCCTCGCCGTGCTCCATCGGGTTGCTCACCACGCCGCAGACCTCTCCGGCCGTGAGCGTCGTGTCGAGTCCGTATACGGGACCCTGCATGACGATGTGGCGGGCGTAGTCCGTCACGGGGAAGTTCCACCAGTAGAAGGCCGGGCGGCGGATGCGCGAATTGACCCACTCCATCGTCTCGCGGGTCATGTCGCTGCACACGACGTCACCCGTCCAGAAGACGTTCACCGACGGGTCGAGCGTCTTGCCGTAGATGCTCAGGCTGCCCTGCGGCGTGGGGTTGGCCCACAGGCGCGAGTAGTCGGTCGGGCAGACCGTCAGCGGGGCGACGTCGCCCTTGGCGCGCACGAACTCCTCGTTGAGGCGGTTGAGCAGCTCGGTCTGCTTCACGGGATTGGTCCCCTCGCCCGAGATGTCGTCGAAGAAGATGGCGAACGAGCGTACGCCGAGGTCGTACATCATCTCGAACTTGCGGACCAGGTTGTTGTAGTCCTCCTCGTTCCACTTGATGTCCTGTCCGGGGTGGATGGCCCACACGAAGTCCACGCGGTTGCGGTTGCAGGCCTCGACCAGTTCGCGGATCTGCCGCGCCTCCTGCTCGGGATAGGGCAGGCGCCAGTTCGGGCAGCTGTGGTAGGGGTCGTCCTTCGGACCGTAAAGGTAGCAGTTCATCTTGTTGCGGCCGTAGAAATCGATGAGCGAGAGACGCACCTCATGCGACCAGGGGGTTCCGTAGAAACCCTCCACGACGCCGCGCAGCGGCAGGTCGGGATAGTCCGTGACCGTGACGAAGGGCAGTTTCCCCCCGGCGGCCGCGGGGCTCTCGATCAGCTGGCGGAGCGTCTGGATGCCGTAGAAGGCGCCGCGTTCGTCGTATCCCGTGATCCGGATCCCCTGCTTCCCGACCTGCAGGGCGTAGGCTCCCGAGCGGGGTTCGACGCCGCATTTGGCAGCCTGCCGGGCCCCGAAGTCGATCTCGAGCACCGGACCCTTCTTCGACGGGGTGAGGAAGCCGAGGTCGTCGGCGAACCGGCCCCGGAGATCCTTGATGCGGAGGCCCTGCGTCAGGTCGAGCGTTCGGGAACGGTCTGCCGTAAGGTGGTGGGGCGTCGGGTTGATGACGATGCCCCGGTGGTCCACCCGCTGTCCCGGCACGGCCAGGACATCCTGCGATTCGGAACGCTGCGACGAGAGGTCGAACTCCGTCTCCTGTGCGGCCAGGTTGCCGCAGAGGAGCAGTCCGGCGGCGAGCGTTGTCAGTAGTTTCGTGTTGTTCATGTTTTTTATGTAAGATGGTTTTTCGCTTTATACCTTACAAATATACGGCATTAAATCAGATTTCCAATGAATCGGGCCTCCCAGCCCTCCGTTTTCCCGCTGCCGGGTCGTTCCGTTCCGCGGCGGAACGCCTCCGTGTCTGCCTCTTTGTTCCGGTTCCGTACCCCGTATTTGGCACCTCCCGCCGCCGGTCCCTCCCCTGCTGCTCCCGAGTCCGCCCGCTTTTTCGGACCGCCCTCTTGCGGGCGTCCGGGTCGTAGTCCGGGACTTGCTCCGGTCCCGGCGCCCCTCCGTCCCTGTTCCGGCTCTCATGTCCTTTTGTCCGGAAGCGTCTGTCCGGTTCTTGAAAAAACGGCGGAAAAATTTGGAGATCTTGGCTTCTTTGCTTTACTTTGCATTAACAAAGTTGTTAAACTAATTTGTTTATACCGATTCCATGACAAAATCGCTTCATAATCGGGAGGATGCCATCCTCCGTGCCGCCGAGCGTGAGTTTCTGGCCAAGGGCTTCGAGGGGGCTCGGACCACCTCGATCGCCGAGGCGGCGGGTGTCACGCACGCCATGCTCCACTACTATTTCCGCACGAAGGAGCAGCTTTTCGAGCGGATTCTCGACGAGAAGCTGCAGCTGATGAGCCAGACCGTGCTCTCGGCTTTCGGGGAGCCGGGGCTTCCTCTGGCCGAGCGCCTGCGCAACGGCATCGGGCGCCACTTCGATTTCGTGGCGGAGAATCCCGATCTGCCGCGCTTCATCGTCAATGAGGTCTTCGCCCGCCCCGAACGCTACGAACTGATGCGCCGCCGGATCGGCCCGCTGGCCGGGAGCCTGATGCGGGAGATGCAGCAGGAACTCGATGCCGCCGCGGCGTGCGGTCGGGCCGAGCCGATCGACGCCCGCATGCTGCTGCTCGACATCATCTCGATCAACGTTTTCCCCTTCCTCGCCTACCCGCTGATCGGGCCGCTGCTCGGCGACCTGGCGGCCGACCGCGAGACCTTCTTTGCCCGCCGTCGGGCCGAACACATCGAAGTTATTCTCCGCCGTCTGAACATCCATTGACCATGAAACGCTTTGCGATTCTCTGCTGCGCCCTGCTGGCGGCCTCGGGGGCCCGGGCGCAGATCACGCTCGACGACTGCCGGCGCCTGGCGCGCGAGCACTATCCCGAGATCCGGCAGTACGACCTGATCCGCCGCACGGCCGGTTATACCCTGTCGAACGCCCGCCGGGCCTGGCTGCCGCAGGTCTCGCTTTCGGGGCAGGCTACCTGGCAGACCGACGTGCCCGGATTCCCCGAACAGATGACCGGATTGTTTGCCGGACAGGGAATTGAGATTCCCGGCCTGCGCAAGGATCAGTACCGCGTGCAGGTCGAGGTCAGCCAGACGTTGTGGGACGGCGGGGCCTCGCGGGCCGATCAGGCGGTTGCCGAGGCCGAGTCGGCCGTCTCGCAGGGGGCCGTGGATGTCGATCTGCATGCACTCGAGGGGCGTGTGGACGACCTCTATTTCGGCATCCTGCTGCTCGACGAACGGATTGCGCAGACGCAGGTCACGATCGGCCTGCTGCGCAGCAACCTCGACAAGGTCCGCGCCCTGCAGCGGGCCGGTGCGGCGATGCCGGCCGACGGCGATGCCGTCGAGGCCGAACTGCTGGCCGCCGGGCAGCAGCTCGGGCAGGTCGAGGCGTCGCGCGACAGCTACCGGCGGATGCTCTCGATCTTCATCGGGCGGGAACTGGCCGACGGCGAGCGGCTCGAGCGTCCGGCCGTGGCCGATCCTCCGTCGGGTTCCGTCGCGCGGCCCGAGCTGCGGCTCTTCGATGCGCGGATCGACCGCCTTGCGGCACAGGAGCGGCAGGTGAAGGCCTCCGTGCGTCCGCGCTTCGGCCTCTTCGCCCAGGGCTACTACGGCTATCCCGGGCTCGACTATTTCGGCAGCATGATGACCTCCGACTGGACGTGGAACGCTCTGGTCGGGGTACGCATGACGTGGAATTTCGGCGGCTACTATACGCGCCGCAATTCGCTCTTGCGCCTGCGGACGGCCCGGCAGCAGGTCGAGGTGGACCGCGACCTGTTCCTGTTCGACAACCGCCTGCAGCAGGCTTCGGAGACGGGTGAGATCGCCCGCCTGCGGCGTGCGCTGGCCGACGACGACCGCATCGTACAGTTGCGGCGTTCGGTGCGTGAGGCGGCCGAGTCGGCGCTGCGCAACGGCGTGATCGACACCAACGGCCTGCTGCGGAAGATCGCCGACGAGGATGCCGCTTCGGCGGCCCGCAGCGCGCGGGAGATCGAACTGCTCAAGACCATTTACGAACTGAAACATACGATGAACCGATGAGACGAATTGTGATTTGCGGCCTTGCTGCGGCGCTGTTCTGCGCCTGCGGCCGCGAAGGAGACTACGATGCCACGGGAACGTTCGAGGCCACGGAGGTGGTCGTATCGGCCGAGGCGACGGGACGCATCCTGGCATTCGATGTCGTGGAGGGCGACCGGATCGAGGCGGGACAGCAGCTGGGTGTCATCGACACCGTGCAGCTCTCCCTGCAGCGCCTGCAGCTCGGGCGGCAGCAGGCCGCCGTACGCTCCGGGCGGCCCGACATCGCCCGCCAGGTGGCTGCCCTGCGCGAGCAGATCGCCAAACAGGAGGTCGAGCGGCGCCGGGTCGAGCGCCTGCTGTCCGACGGTGCGGCCACGGCCAAACAGCTCGACGACGTCGAGGCCCAGCTGAAGGTGCTCGAGGGGCAGCTCGGGGCCCAGCTCTCGACGCTGCACAACAGTGCGGCGGCCGTCGATGAGAACGCCTCGGCCCTCGACCTGGAGATCGCGCGGATCGACGACCTGCTCGCCAAATGCCGGATCGTGTCGCCCGTGGGCGGCACCGTGCTGGCCAAATAC
>OJMI01002297.1_pt1 | contig 17367 bp, 17 predicted proteins | sample 1597131 | NCBI WGS metagenome assembly OJMI01 (sample SAMEA2452116, study PRJEB22498) | human gut metagenome | reverse complement strand
GTGACGCCACATTCACCGGCTCACAAGGCCCTTTTTGGTGGATTCTTCAAATGTGCATGGCATTAGCGGCACTCTTTTCCATTATCGTGGCAGCGAACATGGCCTATAAAATGATGGTGAAGCATGAACCGCTGGACGTGATGAAGCTATTCAAGCCGCTGGCTATTGCCATTATCCTGTCGTGGTGGTACCCTCCAGCAGATACCGGCATGAACCGAAGCGGAAGCAGTTGGTGTGTGCTGGACTTCCTTTCTTATATACCGAACGCCATTGGCTCATACACGCATGACCTGTACCAGGCGGAAGCCACACAGATAAGCGACAAATTCCAAGAGGTGCAGGAATTGATTTATGTACGGGACACGATGTACACGAGTTTACAGGCACAGGCGGATGTCGCCCATTCGGGGGTGAGTGACCCCAATCTGATAGAATCTACCATGGAGCAGACCGGAGTGGATGAGGTGACGAATATGGAGGTGGATGCAAGCCGACTCTGGTTTACCTCGCTGGTAAGCGGTGCAACTGTGTGCATTGATAAAATCGTGATGTGTATTGCGCTGATTGTCTTTCGGATAGGCTGGTGGGCGACTAACCTATTAAACATGATATTATATTATAAATAAGCAAGTTAATTCACAATTTGCTAGAATAGGTAACAAAAAAGCAACAGTAACATAATTTATTTGTACGTTGCAACAAATGGTCTCATTTAAGTATAAACAAATATACGATAAAAAGTGATATTCTATAATGCAGCGAAAAGAAAAAATGAGAGACAACATTGGAATACACATCACCACCGCCTTTCCACTCCTTAAAAAAATATACAATTTTCATCAGAAGTTTCCAATAATATTTGTACTTTGGGTATATTTTATTAGGACTCTTTATATAGAGTTCAACAACAAATAAAACCATGTTTACCATATTTACGAACTATCCTATAAGGACATTTTTCACTGACAAAGCAATCCGTGATTTCTTTAAAACATTCTTGTACTTGCCCAAAATCTGCATTCACTATTTCTGTATATTCTTCCATGGATTCATTTATCACATCCAGCAAATGAATCATCGGCACCTTTAGTTTTTTTGATAAATTAAATGCATCCTCCTTATTCACGATGGCAGAAACCGAGCAAGAATATTCTGGTTTCTCATAGTCAATATGTTCTATTGTTACCACGAGATGCATATAAGTATCAAAGCCAACATAAAGGTCTTCAACGACAGGTTGATCTTCATCGGAACTCATTATATGATAACACTTCCAGAGATTTTGTAACATAAGCACTTCTAGTTCAGTAACTAATTTTAGAGAGGTTAAAATGTAATTAAACCATCTCTTGTTATATCAATATTCATTTTTGTATTTTACAATCAAACATCATCAGTATCTTTGAATAAACTCCCATAACAATCAACAACTGTTGTTCCTGATTCCCAAATGTATTCATCATTACTTTGCATCAAATCAATAATACCGTGATACGCATTTTCGGCAATTTCTCTTAAATCAGATGATATCGTATTTTGACTAATGGCTTTGTCAAGAACCAATCGATAATAGCAAAAAGCCTCTTTGTTCATTTGGGTTTGTAAACAGTAATCTGCGTATTTGAGATATTTTTGTATTTTTTCCTTTTCATCCGACATGGATTCTATTTCTGCTAAATACTCCCAACTAACTTCTTCAAACACATCAGAAGCTAACCAAAGCTTTCCATTAGATTTACACTGGGCAATTTTTTGATGTTTAGACATTTTATGTAATTAGATAGTTAAGAAACGGGTATAAAATTGCTATCTGCGTTTTATTTGTGATATACACTATTATGATTGAGTATCCAACAAAAAGCCACTTTCTTCTATAGGGATAATTGAATTTAAGCAGTTTACATTATGCCACATATCATTTATAGACATCAAAATAGACATAAGTTCTTCATCACATTTTTCTCTTATAAATGAATAAATAAGGCTGTTTTGTATATTAGAATAATCACTTTTGTGAAGACATACCCCATTATTTGTAAAATCAAATAAATTCCATATATTAGGGTATTTTGCTAAAGCTTTCATAATTAGGAATATAATATACTCAGAATAATAATCGATGTATTCGGATAAATACATATTATTGTTTCGTGCATGATGTTGATATCCAGGCTTACCTTTTACATCATCTATTTCTTGTTCCATTGTGGGAACATACAAAGTATCATAATCAATCATATAAAGCATACCGTCAGGATTTATTCTGATATTCTCCATATTCATATCGCCATGCGCAATGTGAAGCTGATGGAAATATGAAACCATCTCAACAAATAAAGTCGGTAGTTTTAACAACAAAAGAGGTTCTTTAATGTGTTGTGAAATGTATTCCTTAAGGTTCATATCATCACACCATTTCATAATAGAAACGGGATAAATACCTTTAATTGTACTAATCCCTTTTTCGATTAAAAATATCTCCTTTAGATATTTCGGTTGAGCTTTTTCTATCCATTCTGAAATTAATTTAACTTTACGACAAATCACTTCTTTATCTTTGGCATTCAGGCATTTCCAACATCTAACCGCATATTTTTCTCCATTTATCAATCCTTGAAAAACAATGCAAAATGCGCCTTCTAAATAGATGCCACTATATTCCCAACTGTCATTATGTTTGAGAAAAAGAAGATTCTCCCGTGAACAGATAGCTTCCAAATAATCAAATTTGTTCGGTAACGGTAACAGACTTGGATTAGCTTGTAGATTAGTTATGAAATCACTAACCAGTTCGGCAGCCAAGAGGTCTGCTTTATTTCGGGCTGTTACCATAGTATCTGCGGAAGCAATAACAAATGATTTTTGGGCTACAATAGGTCCACAGTCAACATCCTTGGTTATTCTATGCAAAGTCACGCCACTTTTTGATTCGTGATTGCGAAATATTTCCTCCCAAGGATTCAGCCCTTTATATTTGGGCAGCAATGATGGATGAATATTGTATGCACCTAAAGGTAAGGCGGCTATAACTTCTATAGGCAATATATACGGACAGCGGTATGTAATAAGTATATCTGCAGCATGCTCATGGATAATTTTCATTATCGAAGTCTTTTTGTCTTCTAATTTAGGAATATCCATGATAAGTAAATTGTTCCCTAATATGCTGCTCAGTGTTGTTGATACTTGATTGGGGAGAGTTGTCAATAGAATTACATTCATTCTCTTTAGCATAAAATTAGTCCAGAATTGGAATAAACGAATTTTGTCCGGTTATTGAAATCTGTTCAATACATCCTATCAGTATTCGTATGGCACTTTCCACATCCCGTTTATTGCAAATCTCTACCGGAGAATGCATATAGCGGCATGGTATATTTAAATTCAAGGTAGCAATGCCTTTGCATTGCAGTTGTACCGATGTGGCATCAGTACCTCCATAAATAAATCGTCCCACCGATTTTTGATATGGAATGTTATGTAGTTCAGCCACTTCACAGGCAAGTTTCCTCAGTATAGGATTATTATCCGCTTTGATATGCAATCCCGCACCTTTCCCCAAATGTAGTACTCCCATTTGGTTTTCATGTGGTGTTAAAGTATCAGTCGCATAATCAACATCAAGAATAAAACAAGCATTAAGTGGGTATTGTGCCGCTATAACAGCTGCACCTCGCAATCCCACTTCCTCTTGGGTGGTTCCTATCAGATGAAGACATACATTGGGATACTTATCAAATATCCAATTTAGGCATTCGGTAATAATAAAAAGACCGATACGGTCATCAATACCAGTTCCAGATATACAATCGTTTTCCAAACAAACACATCGTGGTGTTAAAACGGCCAAATCTCCTACAGATACTTTACTCACCACTTCCTGATAGTTCTCCGCACCTATATCTAACCATAAATCTTCTTCTACTAACCCTTTAGGTTGACCAAATTGAGATGTGGGATCAAATCCAATCACGCTGTCAACGAAACCTTTTGAGGTTAAAATTTGCATTGGTTGTCCCAATAAAGTATGCGGACGTAGACCTATGCTTCGAAATTGGATCAGTCCATTGCTACATATTTTGGTTATCTGAATAGCTACAGTATCCATGTGAGCTATTAATCCTATATGTATGGAAGCTTGCGGATTTATTACAGCATGGATATTTCCCATGACATCTGTAGAGACTTTCCCACCGCAAGATTTCCAACTGTGATTCAAAAATTTTGCCATGCCTGTTTCTTCCATCGAAGGAGAAACAATTCTCATAAGTTGCAAAAAACGTTCGTAAGCCTCAGAATCAAACTTCCAATCATTTCTCATTTTAATTCGCTATAATACTTTACATTGTACTTTCTACAGTTAATTTTCTCTATTTTATGAACCAAATCAGCAAATTGCCGATTATTCATTTTAGATACATTTACTATCGGACAACCATCCTGAAGGAATTTTACAGGGTCTGGTATAATTCCCGACTTACAAGCCCGTTTGTAAAGTGTAGAGCCAGGGAAGGCTATAATCATGTCAACAAACATACGATAGCGATTGTTATTCTGCATAAACCAATCAAGAGTAAACATAGCAGTTTCGTAAGTTTCAACCGTATCACCAAAAATTACTCCTGATCGTGAATTAAGCCCTGCATCCTTCAGCATATCAAGTGCTGTTTCTATCTGCTTAAGGTTTATCCCTTTGCGCATACTTTTTAGCACTTCATCGCTTGCGCTCTCTACACCGACAAAGACATACCTGCAACGAGTATCCTTCAGCAAGTCTACCAGTTCTTGATTGATGCTGTCTATACGAAGCTGTATTGACCAATCAAAATCGTAGTTTTCCATTCGCTTGCAGAAATCTGCAACACGGTGATTATCTGTTGCAAAAAGTTCTTCACGCAAAGCAATGTAAGAAATATTATAATGCTCAACAAGGTAATCAATTTCATTGAAAATGGAATCCAAAGAACGCTGGCGATAAGTAGAACCAGAGGGATGAAAACAAAAAGTACAATTATATTTACAAGATCGACCACCGATAACAGATACCTGAGAGTACTTTTTCCCCTCGTCACTCAGATCAGGGTTTGCCTTTAGATATTCCCCATAATTAAAACCTTCATAATCAGGGAAAGGAAGAGTATCAAGATCAACTATTTCTTTTCTTCTGTGAGTAATCTTCAACTCATCGCCATTACGAATAATCAACCCATCAACTTGTCCAATATCACCGCCTTCTGTCAGAGCAGTTAACAGTTCTGTCATTGTCAGTTCTCCTTCTCCAATAATGCCGTAATCAGCTTCCGGTATGGCTGACATAGTGGTTTCTGGATCAGCTGTCATAATTCCACCACCTATAACCACACACATTTCTTGATTGATACGTTTCGCATACTGCGCCATACGGGATATATCTATATATTCTCCAGACAGACCTCCAACCCCCATAACATCTATATGATGCCTCAATATATACGACTTAAGAATATCAAATTCTTCTCCCTCAACATGGTTGAGATTGAGAGTGTGAACATTAGCCACACCAGCATGTTTGACATACGAAGAGACATACAATATGCCAAGAGGCATAACATAGTGGTTTGCCATGCAATATGTTTTATAGCGTGGAATCACATATAAAACATTTAGTTTGCTTTCAGGCATATTATACTTCTCCATTCGATATTTTTTGGGCTATAAAATCTTTTAAATCCATATTTGATGATTTACGGAAATTTGCAACAAGAACATCAAACAATTGTCGCTTCAAACCTTTACGAACAAACCTGCATCTTACATCCTCAAAATCAGAACTGAAAGAATCATGGAAAAGGCGACAACCACCACCGCAATTCCATTTTGCAAAACAGTTGGCACACATCGGCTGAGTGTAGATGTTGTTGGTAGCCATTATGTCTTTAAATTTCTCATAGTTGAAAACAAGTCCTTTTCCATCCTCTACCTTGCCGTAAATATAGTCATTGTATAGCCTTTCTTGTGGTGAAGAAACACGGGCACAACTGGAAATTGTCCCCATAGGAGTAAGTACGATTTTACCTTCACATGTTCTGTCACGTATCATTGATAAAGTTTCTACAGCAGTACTTTCCACCATGATACCTTTCTCCTTACCCAGCTTTTTAGCTTTGTAGTATTCCTCTACAAATGTGTCATAGTAATTTTCCAAACTTTCTGGAGTAGGGAATAAATCTGGTGATAGTACCGTATCATACACCACCTTTTTCAACTTAGGGAAACGTTGTGCCAACTCTTCTACCATTTCACACATGTAGTGAACACTCTCAGGAGTAAAAGTTGTACGGATACCAAAAGAGAAGCCTTTTTCCAGCATCATGTCAATATTGGTAGATACTTTATCATAACATCCACGTTCTTTGTTCTGTAATCGCTCCAGAATTTCAAATGAAACAGCCATATCTACTTTTTTATTTTGCAAGTAGTCTATAATTTCAGAAGTTATAAGGCTTCCATTTGTTACCAAACCTACATTATAGATATAATTCTTACCTTCATTTACATGTTCTATATAATCTACCGTCTGCTTTATCAGGTCAAAGCTCAGCAGAGGTTCACCACCACCGCTAAAATTAATGATATATGGATTAGATTGTTCTTTACCCGAACAAAACAAGTAGTCTATAACGGCTTTGATTTTTTCAAATTCTATTTGTTTAGACGAACGGCCAGCCGCAGAATAGCAGTAGATACACTTGAAATTGCATGTATAGTTTGCTAAAATATCAATCTGATATAATTCATGCGGTGATTCGGGTAAATAATGCACCGGGACTTTTCCTTTAGCCTGAAAAGCACTCAAAGCAGATTGTGTTTCAATGTCGGAAAATTTACCTTCAACACATAAATTCAACTTCTCAATCATTGCAGGTGTCGCCAACGAAATATTTCCATTGAGAGGGGCGTAAACGATACAAATTCGCTCATTGTCTAATCCCCAATAATCACCTATGGGGATAACAAATATATTTTTCTCTGATAATTTATTACAATTCATTTTTATTTTAATTTGGATGCCATATCAATATAAAAATTGCCTTTTGTTGCTTTCTCATATTTGATAGCCAATTGTTCTATTAGGCTATTAGTTAACATTTTGCGATAATAGTCACAAATAGCGTCAAAGATCTCTGCACTATACACCCGTCTGCTACTTGGACATCCGCTACCACAGTTCCATCGTGCATAACAACTTTTGCATTTATTGATAGTGTGAATACTACCATTGGAAAGCCGTTCAAAAGCCTCTTGGTCAAAGACAATATTGTTATCCTTAATCTCTCCAATTAAAGAAGTCTTATAGTCTTTTTCTTTTGGAGAAGATACATCCGGACACATGGTTAAAGTCCCTGATGGAGTCAGACACAATAAATTATAACAGAATTTTTCTCGTTTGGAGTAATTCAACAAATGAGAAGATGAAGAACGAAGTGTAATTCCATATTGCTCCGCTATTTTCACACCCTTTTGAAATGTGTCAAAATATCGATTGAAGAAGTCATCTACAACTGCTTTTGAAGTAAAATAATCAGAATCCACTACCTGCTGGCAGCTCATCTTTACTACTTTTGGAAAATGCTTATGACAATGCTCTACCATTTCGGGAATACGATCCACATTCTTTTCTGTAATAGTAGAGCGGACATAATTATTGATTCCGTATTCTGTCAATCTTTGAAGATTGTTAGCAACAGCATCATAACAGCCTCGTTGTTCATTCTGAACATCTGGAAGAATCTCAAAAGATATTTGTACTGTAAAATTGTGCTCTTTTAGAAACTGCAACATCTCATCTGACATTATTGAACCGTTTGTCGTTAAAGAAAAGTGAACTATAATGTCTTGTTCTTTTGCAACGTGCTCTGCAAATAAAGTCGCTTGTTCCAGTAGTTCCCAAGATAATACTGGTTCACCACCCCCCATAAACATAACTGTCCTTTCTTTGACGGCTGTTCTTTCTGATGACAAGAAATAAGACAGCATGATTTCTATTTGATTAATATTTAGTTCTTGAGAAGAACGTCCTTCTGCTGAATAGCAATATTTGCAATGAAAGTTGCATTTTTCATTCAGCAGAAGATGTAGAGTGCAGAACGTATCCGTAGTGGTAACCGTTGCAACAGATTCTTCTTTGCATTTTAGTAACTTATTTAATACTGTATGTTCTGTGCCATTAAGTAGTGCGTTTTCTAATTCTTTGACATCATTAGGAAGAGATAAATAAAACAAGTTTGCCAAAGGAGCATACACTAAGAAACAAGCATTTTCCTGTTTTTTGAAATATGTACCTACAGGAATTGCAAATATATTATGTTTACTTAAAATATCGAATTTTGTTTCCATTATTCATAACCACTTTTATTATAGAATCTACCTTGCTAATGAGAATAGGGTTTTAATAGATAAGGAAGGACTCCCATGAGGAAGTCCATCCCATTTTTAGTTGCTTTTAGCTGTTATTGCAATGACATGTACAGCCGTAACCGAACACATCGCAACAACCAGACGCACTATTACATGCGCTTTCATTGACTGTAAAAACTTCTGTTAACATAACACTAAAGTTTTAATTGTTAATCCTACTCTATTACAGCTTTTCGGATTCCGCTGTTATTTATCCATTGTAATGTTTTAGTATAAAGTAACTATTCCTTTTTAATTCTTTTTTCTGATATGATTTCAACTCAAGATCATTTATAAGAATGCCAGAGTCATCTTCGTCAAAGAAAACCCCTGTAGTTCCATCATTAAAAGTAACTCGAAACCGTTTATACAGTTTCCCGTCTTTCTCCAAAAGTAGTCCGTCTCCACAGTAAGCATCTCTCATTTTATTCCATATGCCGTCTGACCACTTTTCTGCTTGATACAAATAGTTTGTTTCCGATACCCAAAATGAAACAAACTGGAGTAAATCAGAAATAATTCCCATAATAGATTATATGACAGTTAGGTCGTTTTTTTTAAGATTATCAATTGCACGATATTATATAAACAATATGCTAAATAAATTGGCGTTGTAAAGAAGCCAATAAACATAGACAGGCATAATTTTATCAGGAAATAACCTAAGAGGGCTTTGATTGAAAACCATAAAAAGATAAATGGGCAAAATTTATTAATAAATTTCCAACCTCCATATGATGCCATACACATGTAACCTCCCATTTCCTTATCAGGAGAAAAAATTTCAATATTATATCCTAAGATATATAATAGAATACAAATTATCAGAGGCTTAATATATCTCAATAAATCACTGCGAATACGTCGGTTATTACATCTGTCACATATTGGAATTTTATATTTACCAGCACATTCACTACACAAAGCTCTGTGACAATCTACACATTGTGCTACGGCTTGCTTATATGGATGAAAAAAGCACTTCATTGATTGTATTTAACAATAAAATCAGTTAAAGGAATAGGCTCCCATCTACTACTCTCTAATTCATTACAAAACCCTTCATGTACTAACTGTTCAAAAACATCCGGTTTTCTTATATTTTTCTGTGTTTGAACTTTCGCTAAATATTTAAGGATTTTTTTATGCATTCTATTCATTTTTGAACCATAGGTTTCAATACCAGTTCTCATTCGTTTTATTGTTGACTCATCCCACACTTTTTTCTTTTTAAGAATATGGGTAATTTCTTTATATTTTTTACGATCAAGATATTTATAACATGCGGACGATACAACATAAGCATCTGTGTCATTAATTAGGTACTTCTTTGCAGAAAAATTCAGAAACATATAGACATAAAACCAATCGCATGTAGCACCTTTCAGATATTTTACATACTCTTTTGCATATTTCAAAGCTGTGAAATAACTTGGTACAGTTTCACTCTCTTCGGGAAAATGCACAAGAGATAGCTCTGCTTTATAATTTCCTTTCAAAGCAGAACACAGATATAAAGCTGCTTTATTCTTTAAATCTGTTTGTTCTTTTCCTAGCTGATATAAAGCTTCATCATTTCCTAAAGAAGCAGCTTTTAACATATATGAATTTCTTTTGTCTATATTTGCTTCGTACAACAGTGATAACTCATATAATAAATCACTATCAGATGTATTGTATTCAATTTGGTCATTTAGTATATTGAGTTTAGGAAGACCTAAAATATGCTTATGCTTTTGAATATATATTATGGAATATAAAGAACCATTGTTTGCCTTTTGCAAATGAGAATACAAGTCTTTTGCTATTTTAGCTTGATAACCAACGTACAAAAATGATTTTTCCTCTAATAATTTTTCAGCCTCTTTCAATCCATTTGCTGCAGCAAAGAATAACAACCTTTTATACAATTCAGAAGTTTTATCATTTTGAGCCATTGCTAAATTATAGAATGCAACCAAAGAACCGCTCATCGCTGCTTTCTCATAGAAGAAATATGCTATATTTCTATTATATTTATTATACAAATTAGCTATTTTAAGTAGACTATATTGTCTATCAGCAACCGACTTCTTCTCATACAAATCATAATGATAATAAAAATCAACAATCTCTTTTAAATTATCTATGTTTTTATATTGGGGATGCTTGTTAACAAAATCCTTTATTTGTTCTACGTTATTGGAAGCCAGTAAATTTACAACCAACTCATCAAGTCTTCTGTTTTCTTCAGCTAAATCCTTTTCTTTTTGAATATAATCATTACATAGATTTTTCCTTTTTATTGCATGTGGATCTTTAGAATTTAAGGAAAGTACTAAAGAATAAAGTCGCACTGCTTGTTTGTATTTAGATTGCGAAAAAAAACTATCTGCCTGATCTAAATATTTCCAACAAGTACTCGACTTTTCTTTTTCAACATTCAATCGTTCTTTTTCTTTTGAATCTTTGGCAAGTGCAATCGCCCCATTATACAAACCTATTGCATCCTTGTAATTTCCCTTATAAAATTCAGAACGTGCAATGTCTGTATTGACATTTTGAGAATATATCGTGATAGTTCTAAATAAGAAAAAAAATAGACAAATAGTTATATTCCTAATCATTTCTTTCGGTTTTTAATCTGTTTTTTTTGACTGTTCAAAGTTTGTCTGTATTGGTATAACTTAGATTTATCGTACCCCAATAATTCAAGTCGATTTATTTTATTTTCAATTTCATCTGTTTCTATGGCACTATAATATTTCTTTCTTATTGCAATAACATTTGAACCTTCAACACCAGAATATTTATCACCAATTACAGCAATAACGTCTTGAACCAACCGTGAGATCTCGGTTTCCTTCATCTTGTTAGCATTATTTATAAGATTGTTAATTTCAACTGGTGCAGAACCGAAAGACTTTACTTTAAGAGCTTTGTTATATAAAGTAATAGCACGTTCATAATTTCCTTTTGTCAGGTTAGAATTTCCACTATCCACATAGCTTTCAAAGCGCTGTGTTACATATATATAATAGCCTCCACCTATTAATCCAACTATTAACAAGAATATAAAAACTTTTCCAGCAATAGAAAGTTCTTCCAATCTCATTGTTCCCATATCATTCTATGTATTTTAAAATATTTTGTAAATACGACAATCCTCCTTGACTAACACAATTTGAAGCAGTAGAAATGGCTTGTGCATATGAGACGTTAGAAGCCACCTCAAATTTATGTCTACCGCTGTTACATGAAAGATGTGCTTTTAAAAGAGGAATAGATTTTCCACATTTTGAACAAATTACATTTGCTTTTTCATCCAAACATAAAATACCATTACAAGGCTTAAACATCCAGCTTGTTAATCCTCCATCCGAACCATGTTTCCAATATTCTTTAGCTATACTGTATCCTTGAGATACGCATAATGGACATGCCATATATATTTCAATTCTCATAACAATTATCTAATTTTCAATTTGTTCCTGAATAATAGCAATAGCTTGCCCTATACTTCCTACGGAATCATTCAGATATACTAATACCTTCTCCCCGTATTTGGACAATATTATATTTTCGATATTTTCTTTAGATTGATCGATATTTATTATAGTACTAAATCCTTTGTATCCTTTTATTGTCTTAGGTAGTTTCTCATTATCTTCAACGGATAATACAGCCATAATATTTGTATATTTATTTAGTCTGTATAATTCATTTATCATTTTTAAAAGAAATCTTTCTGCATCATTCACTTTGTCTGCATTTGTTACATATAATACAGTCGGAGATATTTGTTTTGCCTTTGCTATTACTTCATTAATCTTTGCATAGGCATCAAAAAAGTTTTCAGAAACCAAATCCCAAAAATCTAACTCCAAGACTTCGTAATTATATTGTCTGGCAAAAGCATAAATAAACGTTCTTTTTCCAGCTCCTTTTTTACCTTCTATGATAATATTTAAATATGAAGGACGTTGAGATATAATATTACCACTTAATTGTCTGCAAATTTTAGAATATAGCTCTTCTATATTACTTTTAGCGTCGTCAACTCCTATCAACTCATCCCATTTTATAGTGGGTTTATTAATATCAATGCCTCTTAGGGAAGTGGGGGTTATAACTTTTAAAGCTGCATGAAAATCCTCATTAGCCAATCGGATAGTGTCGGAAGGAGTATTTAATGATATTTTTCCGGTATTATCGTCCACAGTGATGTGTTTTCTTATTGCATTCATCACCGACTCCCTATACAAAAGAGACAAATCTGCTCCTGAATATCCGTTGGTCAGCTCGCTAAGCAACTGTAAAAAAGAATTATCTACATTATTGAATAAATCATTGTTTTCCAGTTTTACATATTTGGTCAGTATATCGTATCTGGCAGATACGTTCGGCAATGGGACTTCAAATTCCAAATCAAAACGCCCTGGTCTACGCAAAGCTGGATCAATGGCATTCAAGCGGTTGGTAGCTCCTATAACAAATACCTTGTTATTACTATTCATACCATCCATTAAATTAAGTAATGTCGCAACAATGGATACTTGATATTCTGCACTATCGTCACTTCTCTTTGATGTAATAGAGTCTATTTCATCAATAAAGACAATACAATTACCTTTAGCTTCCGCTTCCTCAAATTTTTCCCTTAAGCGTTGTTCGCCAACTCCTACATATTTTGACATTAATTCAGGTCCTTCGATAGTTATAAACGAAGATCCCATTGAATATGCAACTGCCCTTGCTATCATGGTCTTCCCATTACCCGGAGGGCCATACATTAGCATACCTTTAGGGGGCTTAATTCCAAATCTTTGCAATAGTTCAGGATTATTTATTGGTATTTGAATTATTTCCCGCAGTTTGTTTATCACATCCTTAAGTCCGCCTATCTGTGAAAAATCAATCGCTTTTTGGCGGTTTGTTGGTAACCCTATAAAATGTATTTTGGTATTTTCTGTCAATCTATATAAAATATTTTTTTTCTCTGATTTTGGATATATGCTTTCCACTTCACCCATTGTTGTTTTTTTAGTAATAGGTTTAATGTAAATCATTTGTGACTCAAAGAAAATTCGTGAAGATGATCTTACATTTGATTCGGCTCTCTCTATCTCATCATCAGCCCAATTTTTTACGGCTTCAGGAGTTAGCTGAATAGTTATAGAATCGGCTGATGTTGTTATATCATATTCAACTATAGAAATCTCAACTTTTGTTTTTGCACTTATCAACCATGACTTATGTGCCAAATCCTTTGGCATCCATAAAAAGCCATCACCTAAGTTTACAACAGGATTTATAGTTTCCAATTTGGCATAGAAAACAAAATGACTCAACACGTCCTTACACTCAATTTTTGCATATATTGGACCATGTGAGTTCTCCTGATTACCTGTTAATATTAATTTATCATGTTCAGATACCCAAACATTCATATCTAACTTCGGGAATCCCATCGTATTCTCTGCACCAAAACATTTCAAACCCAATTCCATTGCAACTTATATTATTGTTTATATTTAGTGATTAATATTTATCAATTAAGTAATTCCATTCTTCGAAAAAATCATTTAATTACTATTGTAAATTGATAACCATATAACGAGGTGATATTTCACCTCGTTATATGGTTAGTATCTTAACATCCTTTTTCCATATTTGCAAGGAATGTTTGCAGCCAAGCCAGACCTGTAGCCTGCACCATTTGTCCTGCTGTGGCAACAGCTTGTGCTAATGAAGCCGGAGATGCCTCCAAAAACTCATAGTCACCTGTAGAATGATTAGGGCAACCATATTTCCATTTATAAACATGCTGAGTAGCTCCACATTTTTTACAATAATAGAATGCGTTTTCTCCCATGTATATATCGCCATTACAATTATTGTTGTGATGAGACCAATATGCATGAGGTGTATTGTTCCCACGATCCATACATACAGGACAACTTATATAGAGTTCAAAATAGGTAACTCCATTTTTTTCAAAACTATTTAATGCCATATTATTTCAATCTATAAATTTATTATTCATTTGTAAATTTTGCGTCAATCGCTTCTTGTGATATGTCCGGGCACATTTTTGCAATTTCCGGTAAATAATTCTCAACAACAGAGACTATCAGTTTGGCAGGCATGGGTTCATCATACACCTCCATAAAAGCCATGAATAATCTTTTATATCCATCAACAGCATTCCCCCTTTTATGAGATGTAAAAATTACTTCTTCTCCTGATTCTTCAAATTCTTTATTCTCTTCTTTAGTGTTATGGTCTGCAAGCATATAAGCCGTAAATCCCTCTATTACAGCATTCTTTTTTTCTTCAAGCGTCAATTCTTCTATGGTTTTTATTTTTCCTACATACTTGGACACGGCTTGCATTATATCCACAACAGTAGTAGCCTGCCTGTTCAGAGACACCATTAGGGGGATAAAATATTTGTCCACTTCATCATAAGGAATATCAGAACTTCTTCCGCCATACCATTCAAGCAAATCGTTTAAGAAATATTCCACAGCTTTGCTAAACACTTCTTTGTCATCAAATTCTGTTTGAAAAAACAAAGCGGATGCCTGTAACTGGACTTCTGCCATAAATGATTCTAATGTCGGTGGATTTTTCTCATCATCGTGTAAATCGCGCGAAGTCTTAATGGCTGTCTGTGCAATATTTACTTGTTCTTGATTACTATTGGCCATCATCAAGAATACCTCTAAACGTTCAAGGGCAATGATAGCACGGTGGAATACATCATCCAATCCTTTTTTACGTACTTGTATGTTAGTTTGAGTCTGCTTTGACATAATTTATAAGATTAAAGTTATTCGGTTTTACGATTCATTTCATTTGGCTCACTCTGTCTTCTTCCGACTTTAAACACGTCTTGTAATGACTGCAAATAGGTAACCAAATCTTTTGCCTCACATAATTGCCCTATCATTGAAACCGCAAACTGATAATCAAGTATTCTGAATCCGTCTGTAGTCTCTTCTTGAGAACCTACTTTCATAGTATGTGTTTCTTCGTTGACCAACCATTGATCAATGGATTTACTTTCGTTATTGGCTACACAAGAAATAACCCAATTATTGGTATTGAGAGTTAATTCTCCATTTTCAATGCCATCGTAAATCCAAACTTTTTTATTGACACTTTCTCCATCTTGTAGCTCATCAAGTTTTCTAGGACTGATGAATTCTAATTTTACTTCTTCCATACGATTTACTTTAATTTTGTATTAATGATTTTCTTCACAAGTGATGCTTATAATTTATATTGATTTTCCTATAAAGTATTATATCCGTTTCCTTATAAGAAACGGATATGATGATTAAAATACTGATATACAGTTATATAAAAATATTTTCAAGCTAATCTGATTAATCAAAATATGTTTTTGAATATAAAACGGGAAAATTCTTATATTCCAATGATTTACCATTTTGGATTTTTGCATATCTTTGCATGTAGTTTCCGTTTCTTATAAGGAAACGGATAGGTTTGCATGACAAAAAACACTTTATAAATCTTTAATTATCAATTCGTTTGCCCGATCAATAGTAGATGTGTCAATCGAAGCAAGGTATATCTGCGTGGTGGCTATGGAATCATGACCGAGTGCGTCCGAAATGACATTGACCGGCACATTCTTCGACTTGGCGATGCTCGCCCAAGCATGGCGGGTGACATACGTTGTAAGCGGAATCGGCAGTTTTACCATACCGGCTATGATTTTCAAGGCATTGTTTACACGGCGCAAAGCCGTTTCGTATTGTTTGCGTTCATCATTGCCGGGACGGGATATAATAGGGAGCAAATAGGGTGAATATTTGTCAGAATAGCGGTCAAGCAGTTCTTTGATTGGCTTTATGATTTTGATGTGAAGCACTTGGTTCGTCTTATGCCGCCGATAGGTCAGCACGCCGTTCTGAATATCCGTCCTTTTCAAAAAGGCGGCATCTATAAACGATATTCCCCTGCAAAGAAAAAGAAACAGGAATATGTCGCGAGCAGATTCAAGGTTGGGTTTGAATGCGAGGTCAAGGTTCTTGATCCGCTTGATGTCGCTGATTGAAATCGCCCGCTTGAGCGTTTTCTCCGTTCCGGTGAATACCGTGCGGAAAGGATTTCGGTCTTTTGTCAGCCCTTGTTCGACGGCCCGATTATAGACAGCCCGGAGAATACGCATGTAAAAGGATATGGAATTTGGTGTAAGTCCGGCTGATTTCAGGTATGCCTGATAATCCTCCATTATCATCTGGTCTATTGCTGCCAACGGGACGTCCTTGTTATCCCGGAACCGCTTGAAACTGCCGAGTGCAGCATGGTAGTTCTTGGCCGTACCGATGTGATTTAATTGGCGAAGTCGCTCAATGACACTCTCCATAAACATAAAAAGGGAGTTCTCTTTTCCGGTACGCCGGAACTCCGCAATTATATCTTCGGACGAATAACCATGCCCCGGACGGTCGAATCTTTCAATAATCCCGTGCAGCCTTTCCAAATCCCCCTCCAGTTTTCGGGTTATCGCCTGAATAACGGCTGTCCGTTCGCCCGCCGGTGTCGCAACCGGTCTTGACTGTTTTTCATCCCATTCATGGGGGAACACCTTATAACCGGTTGTGATTTGCCTGACAATACGGCGGTGAGTTACAAAATAAACGATAGTGCCCGGACGGCCTTCGACTGTCGACGAGCGGAATTTCACTTTTACTGTTGTCATACTTATATCTATTTAATTGATAATGTTTCATTGTCTTAACTTGCGGCATATAAAAATGGTCAGCACGATACAGAGTACAAGAAAAACTGCCGTATAGCCAAGTATTTTCCACAGCATTAGACTGTGTATGAACTGGCTGTTTGCCATGCAGGTACAGACAAAAGCCGCCGCGAGGGAGATGATTGCCTCTACCATACACCAGAAAGCGGTTGCGG
>OJMI01002289.1_pt1 | contig 17409 bp, 15 predicted proteins | sample 1597131 | NCBI WGS metagenome assembly OJMI01 (sample SAMEA2452116, study PRJEB22498) | human gut metagenome | reverse complement strand
TCTTTATTCCTTTTCCGTTCTTGTTTTTGGTATCAACAAGTACCCTGTGGTATGTCTCGTCGCCGGCGATGTATGTGTCCTCCTTGATGGCGTCGCCGAGCACATGGTAAAGGTTCTCGAAAAGCCTCTCCGTCTTTCGGAGCAGGCCATGCGCCGTTCCCTTGTCCATGTCGAAACCGTTGTCGTTGAAGAGCTTCACGATTCTCTCCACCGGCATTGCGTACATGTACCTGAGCTGTGCCATGCCCGCGATGAACGAGCCGTCGTACTGCGAGTTGAGGAACGGCGCGTCGGGAGCCTTGCCCGAGAAATATTCGTCGTTCTGGGTATACGTCCGCACGTGATATACCTTCTTGATGAAGCGCATGGGGATGAGCTCGTAGCGTATCACGTCCCTTGTCTTGTACAGTCTTGCCAGGTCCTTGTTGAAGCGCGGGTCCTCAGGGTCGACATTCTCCTCGACCACCTCCACCTCCAGGTGCTGCTTGCGCTTCGCGCCGTTGTTGGTATGGGCGCGCTCCTTCTTCTCCGAAGGCTGCCCTGGCACTGCCTCTTGGGACGCAGGCGCCGATGGTTGCTTCTCCGATTTGTTCTGTGATATCTTGGCGAGCCCCTTGATTACGCGCTTCTGCTTGGCCTCTTCCTCCGATTTGCGCTCAAGAAGGTTTCTCAAAGACGCGACCTCCTTCAGGAGGGCGTCCGCCTTGCGGTTCGCCTCCCGGAGTTGTTGCTGCAAAAAGGAAATTTGCTGCTGCAGCAATGCGATCATCTCGTCTTTTTTCATACTACAAAGGTACGAAAAAAAGACGAGACTACCAAAGATAATGTTATCTATTTTTATCAAAAATAATACTGATTATCAGTAACTTGCGAGCGCGGAACCATCTATGTTCAGTCTCTTGCGATATTTTATTGACCTCAACGATATTCCGCTCAGTATGGCGGACAGGGTCTTGTAGGGTATTACGCATGCCTTCTTGCCAATATTGAAATAGGGTATCTCGAAGGTCCCTCTTTCCAGACGTTTCTGATATAGCGTGAAGCCGTCCGTGTCCCAACGCAGGAGTTTCACCTGCTGCCGGTTTTTGCTGAAGAAGATGAATACGGCTCCGCTTAGCGGGGGCAGGTCCATCTCCTGCGACACCAACTTGTAGAGGCCGTTTATCCCCAGGTTCATTCTCACATAGCGCTGGCAGACATAGTAGCGCATTCCGTCATTCAGTCCAAACATGGCAGGTCCTCCCTTTGGTAAAGTTTGAGAAACGACATGACCGCTTGCGCGCTACCACGTTTTATGTTCACTTGGGTACCGTCGGGGAATGTCAGGCTTACTCCAGAGAGTATGTCGCAGGACTCGGATCGTGGGGCGGGCTTGTCTGTAGCCATTGGCAGGAACAGACTGCCAGAATCTTCGGACAAGGGTGACATTGGGTCCCCAATGCCATCGTGCTGACAGTCACGAAGGCGCTTCTTGGCTTCCTTTACGGACAGTCCGTTGTTTTCCATCCATCGCTTCATTCTGCCCTGTCTAACATTACATCTTTTTAGAAAAGAAGTCAGAGTGGCCGTAGGATTATGGGACAGTTCGTTTAAGAACGCATTCCATACACTTTCGTATCGTTTTGCTGCTGTCATATTGGTGATATTATATTCGCGCGGCAAAGGTAAAGAATTGAAAGATGCTGAACAAGGTTGCATCGCGGACACGCTTACACATGTAACATGTAACATGTAACAATTCCCCCAACGCCACCAACATCCATCAATAGCCCTCAACCACCATGCAATCCTCTGCTACTCAGCATATTGCAACCCAAAAGATACGCCCGCCGCAAGCCCGCACGCCGTCTCTCGTCCACCCGCGTGTTCACCTTCGTTAACAAAAAAACCTCCTTCCCCCACCCTCTTCTCCGCTCAAAAAACAGGGAAAAGCGCATTGGATTCACACAAAAACGCGTATTTTGCGGGGTCGGAGACTGCATCCGGCGAGGTCAAAAACAGGGGCGCGGCAGTCGCAATGGCTTATCGAAGCGTTGTTTTTCGTTGTACTTGTTGCTCATGTCGTTTTCTTGCCAAATAGTATTAAACATTATTAAAATATCAAACAAGAGTTCTTTTGTCCAAACCTTGTTCATTATCTTTGCAGTGTTCAATCGCATTGAACATGACCATATCATTGAACAAGCAAAGAAAAATGAAGGAAAATAGTATCATAATAAATCAAGCACTGGAAGCCCTTAAAGCAAGCCTTCCTGTGGATGATGTCGTGACGTTAACCTCTGCCGACAGAAACAGTGACAGAGAATATGATGCTATACTCAATATTATGGGTATTGATTTTGTATGCTATATTAAGGAAAACATAACCAAGACCACACTGAATCCAACATTGGCAGCGATGCAAGCTGTGAATGATGGCAAGCATCAGATCCTGCTTGTCACGCGATATGTCACACCACGGTTGGCGACAGAATTGGCAAATAAAAGCATCAACTATCTTGATTGTGCAGGCAACTGCCTTGTCAGATGTACGAAAAGGGGAAAAATGATTTTCCAAATATCCAACCAAGGCAGAAAAAGTCCCGAACCACAGACAAAGACATATCCTGTATTCCAAGAAGCAGGATTGAAAGTTGTCTTTTATCTGTTGCAAAATGCAGAGAATGTAAACAACCCCTATCGAGAGATAAAAGAGCAAACCAATGTGTCTTTGGGAAGTGTGAAAAACGTCTTGGATGAACTTGCGAGACGTGGTTTTGTATTCAACACTCAAAATGGTCGTTCCCTAAAAGACAAGAAGCAGCTTCTTGACTTGTGGGTAAGCAACTACAATGAGGTGCTGAAACCAAAACTTCTGATGGGTACGATGTCATTTAGAACTGAAGAGAAAAGAAACAACTGGCAAGACATTGCATTGCCACAAGGAATGGCATGGGGAGGAGAGCCTGCCGCAAACTTGGCAGACGGATACTTGCAGCCAGGAAGTTTCGATATATATACGAAATCACCTGCCGCACATCTGATGCGGACTGGTGCGGTCAAACAAGACCTCAATGGGGAAATACATTTATACAAAAAATTTTGGAACGAGGAAACTGACAACAAGACGGTTCCTGCCATATTAATCTATGCAGACTTGATGGGCAGTGGCAATGGCCGCTGTTTGGAGGCTGCGCAGCGTATATTAGAGAATGAGCTTAAAGATTTCGAGTGAAAAGATAAACAATCCATTCCTTGTGGATTTGCTGGAGAAAAGTGTTAAGGGTGACAAGGGAAACAACCAAACAACTTTTACAACATATATTCCATACGCATAGAAACAAAAAGTTCCGCCCTGGTACGCTGTTCTATGGGAAGCGTGGCGGATTCTAGTGCTGCAAAAATACGGCTTTTATTTGATTTCTCCAATTTTTTCTTCAAAATTCTGCTAAAATCTTCTGAATAGCTTAAAATGAGCGATTTATGAGTGTCTTTCCTCAATAGAGGTAATGACTTGGCAATAGTTTTAACTTCTACATTCTACATAAGTTTGCCTTGCTTGCCAAACAACTCTTTTCGGATGCAAAGTTAAACCTAAAATCTGAAAAACGACACTTTTTGCTTTGTTTTTATAGATTATTAATTTTGGGTTGGAAGTGTGCTTATTCCAAATGTAGCAACACATTGTCTATGCAGCATAGATAAATTTCATATACGGCATTAAAAGTAAGAGAAATGTTAAATGTCGTCCTCATTCCTACAATACAAAGCAAAACGTTCTCGTTTATGGATTTTTTTTCGTACTTTTGAAAGTTATAGAAAGAGAATGTAGATTAGAAAGGTAAAATATGGACAATAAAGTATTCCTTTTAGGATTATTTCTGCTTTCAGTTGCTAACGTGAAAGCTCAAACTCAGACGCAGAATGATTCGCTCACAATGGAGAACATGATGCACAACCTTCCCGAAATAATGGTCAAAGGTTCGCGCCCTATCGTCAAGGCTGAGCGAGGTATGTTATCCTATAACATGCCGTTACTCATGAAGCAACTACCTGCCGACAATGCCTATGAGGCTCTTACACGTATTCCTGGTGTTAGTGATGCTGATGGTGGCATCAAGTTTTCCGGCAACGAGGTGACGCTTATCATCAACGGACAGGCGACCACTTTAACGCAAGAACAGCTTGCAGACAGATTGAAAGCGATGCCTGCCGCACAGTTGGCTAAAGCAGAGGTGATGCTTGCTGCTCCTGCACGTTATCATGTTCGTGGCATGGCTATAAATATCGTCACGAAAGATTATGCGGGTACAAATCAGTTGTCTGGACAGATAATTGGAGGATTGCAGCAAAGTAAATATGCAAAAGGGTTTGGGGATTTTTACCTTTCTATGCAAAGGGGAAAGTTTGGATTAGATGCACAATACCAATATATAGACGGCAATTCATACGGTGAGTCTTCACGCCTTGCCAACCATCCATTGGGTAACAAACGTGTAAATTACAATGATGAAACCAGTCAGAAGTCATTTGGTATTGCCCATAACTACCGACTTGGCATGAATTACGCCTTTAGCAAGAATCATCGTCTTGAAGTTGCCTATACAGGTAAATGGGACAAGTCTTGTTCCAACAGCAACACCGCAGGCTCAAGTGAAAGCGGAATGCATAATGACAGCCATGAGTATCTGCACAATGTTGATGTAAACTACTCACTTCCTTTTGGACTTAATATTAGTGGTTCATACACGAATTATCGTACCCCCCAACAACAAAAACTTGACGGTACGATTTATACAAATGAAAATACGACAGAAACGGAACGCAACCTTACAAGTGGCAGTGAACAGACAATCAGCAAATGGATGTTCACGGCAGACCAAACCCATTCTTTGGCACATGGCTGGGGATTGTCGTATGGCGTAAAGGGACAGTTCACAAGCAACAAGAGTTATCAGAACACCCTCGATAAGGAGGGAAATATTCTGCCTAATGCAACAAGCAGTGTGGACATCAACGAACGGATATGGAATATATATGCAGGTTTCAGCAAACAGATAAACAAGGCGATTAGTCTTGAAGCATCCGTAGCTGCCGAGCAATACCACTCCCCGATATGGGACAAATGGCGCATATATCCTTCACTCAACGCCCTGTGGAATATCAACGAGAATCATTTACTCAACTTGTCGTTCAGCTCTAACTCTGAGTTCCCGAGTTATTGGTCAACAATGAGCAGCGTGTTTTACTCATCAACATATACTGAGATACATGGCAATCCTGATTTGAAGCCGTTCTCTTATTACAATGTCAACCTTATGTGGCAGATAAAAAGGCGTTATACGCTGATGGCTTTCGCAAGTTTGAAGCCAGATTATTCTGTGCAGATGCCATACCAGCCAACAGACCGCATGGCGGTAATAATGAAAGAAACTAACTTCAACTACGAAAATAGCTTTGGATTGCAAGCCTCTGCAATATTCAGCGCAGGCAAATGGCTCAATGGCAATGTGTTTGCCGTTGGAATCTACAAGCATGCCAAAAGTGACCATTTCTTCGATTTGCCATTCAACCGCAAGAAACTGACGGCAGCTCTTGGAGGTACTGCATCTATAAAACTTTGCCGCACACAAGACTTGCGCCTCATACTAAACCCTTTCTTTCAGTCAAAAGCAATACAAGGTGTTTATGATATAAGTCCAATCTTTAGAATGAACGCCAAATTACAATGGACTTCACATGATGGAAAATGGGGATTGCGCATCAATGGCAGCAATATTTTCAACAACAAGGCAGACACCCGCTCCGTACAAGGCAATCAAGATTACCGTATGAAAGTAAACTATAATTGGGCTACTGCCACTTTTGCTGTCATCTATAAGTTCGGAGGCTACAAAGAAAAGAAAGTAAAGGAAGTTGATACATCAAGAATGGGACATTAAGCCACATGATATGAAACAAAAACTATTTGGTAGAATAAGCAAGGATAATATCCTTGAGCTGTGCTTTCTCACTCAAGGTGATAAGAATGACCACCGAAAGGAAGAGTTCTATCGGCTTACTTTCGATGAGGATAATCGTGTAGCATTCAATGCACTGCACGTTCTATCAAATTTTGATTTAGCAAATAATGAGTGGCTTTACTGCAAACATGATGAGCTGATTGCCCGAGTGATGAAAGAAGAACATGTTGGGAAACGCCGTCTAATGCTCAGTATTCTTTTACGCCAACCATTTGAAGAAGAATCCCTCCGCTCAGATTTCATTGACTTCTGTGTAAGTAAGATTACCGCTTGCGCTCAGCCATATGCTATACGAGCTTATTGCATGAAGCTTGCTTATGGGCAAATGAAGTATTATCCTGAACTTCTCAGCGAGTTAAAGATGGCATTGGACATGTTGGAACAAGAGGTGCTATCCCCAGGATTAGCTTCTGCGAAAAGGCAGGTGCTGATGAAAATAAGAAGGAAGCGTTCTTTTTCTTAAAGTTGCATTTCCGCAAAGGATAGCCTTGTTCCTGTATTTTTGTCATTCGATATACTGTTTGCACTTAGTACACTCACTTTTTGCGACCATCGGGAGCAAAATTTCTCCGCCATCATGGTGGAGCGAGGAGTTTTGGGGTTCCCAAAACATAACCTCGCTCCCTCCTCCAAGAACAAAGGACGAGACATTTGCCTTTCGGCTCTTCATGCCTATGGTGGCAGACCTTAATCCTAACAATTTGCATGAAACATCAAGGCTGCTGCATTGAGAAAGAACAAGGGAACAGACACGACCTGTTTTGTTCTTGAAGTTTGCAAAAGACAAGGTAATAATATTCTGTGCGCAACTTGCCAAGTATAGTAGTTGTATATTGTCGTTTTACTTTGTAAGCTATACCGAGTGTGTTATGTACACAGTGTGTCCTTGGTATAGTCTGCATAAATATAATGCCATGCTAAAACACTGCGGAGGTTCGCCCAAGTGGCAGGAGGCGCAAAGCCTCCAAGGAACGTTGCGGCAATCATTTCGGAGAATAGAGCGGTTGCCAATTAATCCACAAGCACATTTTACAGCGTACCAAGTGAGGGCATGTAAAACGTTGAATTGTTGAAGATAGGTGTTATCTTTATGAGAACCAACCACTTATACCCTCAACAAACTCTCAACAAATAGCTCTACACAACAAATTACTGGGCAAAAAAGAAAGAAAGGAATGGTGTTCATGGTTTTCTCTTTTCAACATTATCTTTCTTTTGTTGAGAGATTTGTTGAGAATATGTTGAGCCGTAAATGCCTGATGTTCAATACTTCTTTCATCATATTCAACAATTCAACAAAAATAAGGGGTGTTTTGTCCGTCATTTTTATGAACAGAACTCATCCCCCTACAAGTAAGAATGTCATGCTTATGCTTCAGTACTTATTCACGACAGTACGACAGCGCCAAGCCAACAAACAAGCAAGAGGGCATTCAACTAAAAGCGGTTGTTCTTCTATTGAGTTGTAGGATAATGACACTACTTTTCTCTTTTGCCCCGTACAATCTCTTGAAGATGGTGGCACGAAACCGAGCTGCCCCGTATGAGTTTATACGGAAGCAAAGGGCAACAATCATCGGAAAGCCATACAACGTTTGCCAAATGCCATTGGAAGTTTCCTGTTTCTGTTGGACTTCCGACACCGTCAATAAACCATCCTTGTATATTGACCTTATCACAGCATGGAGTTTCATGGCGGTGACATGAAGCATATCAACCAATTCACCCTCACTCATCCACAAGTCTTGCAAGTTGGACGGAATGGATAACATTCCATTTCCGTCCACGGTGATTACAGTCCTTTTCATGCCATTCCCCCCATTGTCGGCATATGCCCCTTGATTCGACTTTCAAAAGCTGATATGTCATGCTCCAATTTAGTACTTGTCACCTTTGCGTAAATTTGTGTTGTGGCGATGTCCGTATGTCCCAGTATCTTGCTTACACTCTCTATCGGCATACCGTAGTTTAAAGCCAAAACTGCGAACGAATGCCGGCTTACATGAAATGAAATTCGCTTCTTGATGCCACACATTTTTGCCACTTTCTTTATACGCTTGTTTACCATGTCAAGTGAGCCAATATTAAACAAGTGCATATCTTTTCTCAATGGCTTGTAACGTTCAATTATCTGTATGGCTGCATCTATCAGTTTAATTTTGAATGGTACGCCTGTCTTTTGACGCTGAGAAACTATCCATGGAGACCCACTTATAATGGCAACATTGTCCTCTGTAAGATTCTTGATGTCAACGAAAGAGATACCTGTCCAACAACCAAACATAAACAAGTCTCTCGCAAAAGCAAAGTTGGGATTTTCCAACTCTATTCCTGCAAATATGTCCAATTCTTCCTCTGTCAAGAACTCACGCTCCTTGTGGTCTGGGTCAACGTGGTACATGGCAAACGGATTTCTCTGTATCTTGCCGTTGTAGTGTGCTGCCGTGACGATATGCTTCAATGGTATGGAGTATATCCAAATGGTAGATTGCGTGAGTCCAATGACATTCTTCAAATACAGACAAAAATCACGGATGAACTCCTCGGTAAGCTCATTCATGGACATATCGCTGCGCTTGTACTGAAATTTGATGAACTCGGCAACGTACTTTCTTACCGTCAGATACTTGCGGTAGGTTCGGACAGCTCGGTCTTTTCCCACGCGTTGGGCAAAGGCTGCGTTCTCCTTGTCAAAAGCTCTGAGTAATGTCTCATACTCCGTACCTATGCCTTGATATGCGTTTCTCACCATTTCAGCGGTAACGAACGCCTCACGGTCGGAAAGCCGTTGGTAATGCTTAGCGATTTGAGCCTTGATGTTATCAAGCGCAAAGTTCACCTCATTGGCTTCCTTGCTTCTGCCTTTGGCTCTGTTGCCCTTGGCATCCCATATCGCCTTGGTCACGCTCAGCTTGCAACTGAACTGTGCGATAGTTCCGTTGATTGTCACACGTCCCATGATAGGGACAATTCCGTTTCTCTCCTTGCTTCCGTTTACATAGAAGACTGTCTTGAATGTACTTCTCATAATTCCTTGCTTTTTGTTCTGTGCAAAATTAAATCATGAGAGTTGCATGGCAAATTCACAACCTGTGCAGAATTGAGAAGTAAAAACCGAAGCCGTTAAAAATGCTTATTAGAGCGTTTCTTTGAGGTAATGAATTGAAAGCGTTTCTACTTCTCAAATCCGCCATTTTCGCATTTCCTCACGAACGTCACTTAAAGCCAACAACTGCCACAACCACTTGAAACTCAAAACAAAAGCCCAAATCTGCTATTTTTTGCTTTTTTAGTCATTCTTTTTCAGAAAAATCTGCTTGCCAAATATGGATTTTAACGCAGCCAGCCAACGGTTAGTCCGTTTTTTCTCTGCCAGCACAACTTTTCAGCCTGTTCAAATCACGATTTGCCATATTTAAAGTATTTCGATATGCATAGAGATAGCCGTGTACGTGAGGGGTGATGATGCTGGTCGCGTCTCTCCCTTTGCTACGTCTATTGGGGATGATTGCCGCGCTAACAAAGGATAAAAATGCGGCTGTAGCGTTAAACAATGTGAACGATGGGGGGGGGTAAATGAATTGATAAAAAAAGTTCTTTTTAATTTTGCGCTCATTAGAACGCTCTATCGCGCTCATGACAAGCGTAGATTGCTAAGTCGGTATGGTGCTCAGCCCCAGCGACTTCATACCTTACTCCCGCGGCCTAAGGGAAGGGAAGAGAGAGGTGTAAAAATAAAGTTCAATGGGGGGATGGGTATTCATCGTCTCCTTCGGTCTTAAGTGACCTCGCTTGCTGATATTAACTGTCTAAATCAATCTCTAATCGGGATGCAGAGGAGACATTCCAACACATAAGCAATTAAACAAATGAGAAACTTAACATTACACAAATTTCTCGCCATGCTGCTGATGACGGTAAGTTGCGCGACGCTGAGTGTGGCGCAGAATGTGGCGAAGAATGTGGCGAAGATTGGAACCACGGAGTATGCCACGCTGAAAGCCGCTGTATATGATGCAACAGCAGGACAGACCGTGGTGACGTTGATCAATGATGTAGACCTGACTACGGACGACGAGCTCGAGGTAGGCAAGTTGCAGAATATAGTCCTTGATATGAACGGTTATTCTATCAAGGGTGCAAATGCCGATCATAAAAACATTTGTGTATCATCGGGCAAACTTACTCTCATGGACTCCAAGGAGAACAGCACGGGTAGGATCTATGCAGAGACTCCGTATCAGGAAGGTATCTATGACAAGCCATTGGTAGAAGTAATTAATGGGGGCGAGTTTGTGATGGAGAGCGGCCATATCAACTCCGTTTCTGCCGGCAATCATCAGTTTGTTATCGGTGCATATTATGACAGTAAGGTTATTATCAATGGTGGTACGATAGAGAGTGGATGGTATGCAATAAACGGCAGCAACGATGAGTACCAAAGCCCCACCATCACTATCAATGGTGGCACGCTGGTCTCTACAAGCAGCTATGCCATCAGTCATCCGCAGTCTGGCACGCTCACTATCAATAGCGGCGCTGTAGTATATGGTGCGGGTGGTGCTATTGACATGAAGAGAGGTAATCTTGTGGTCTATGGTGGAATCATGACCAGCAAGGGTAAGGGCGACACAGGTAAGTGGGGAGAAGGTACAGGCGATCCGGACAAGGCCGCTCTCAACTTCTGCAAGCCTTATGGCAACGTGACAGCTACCATCAAGGGTGGTACCATTACCGCCGCGGGTGATGCTGTGCTGACAGATGACCAGCCTACGGAAGGCAAGACGGTGACTCTCGCCATCGAGGACGGCACCTATAGCAGCGATGTGTCAAAGTACTGTTCTCCAGGATATACCGCTACGCCCAACGCTGACGGCACTTACAGAGTCGCCTATTTTGGCAATGTCGTACTGGTGGTCTATGATGACAAGTCCAAGAAAATAGCAGAGGCTGACCAAAGCATAACTATAGATATGGATCAGGTCAACAAGATATGGGTGCCCGAGGCTGGTGTGAAGGGCGTGAACACTACGCTGACCAAGAACTATACCAACACTGGCTGGAACGCATTCTTCGTGCCTTTCGACTTTACGTTGACCGAAGAAATGCTGAAGGATTTCGAGTTTGCAACGCTCTACGCCATCGCGTTGGAAAATGGCAACGGCAGTCCTGCCATCTCATACAAGAAGATGAAGGCTGGCGACAAGATAGTGGCTTTCTTCCCCTGTCTGATCAAGGCCAAGGCTACGGGCGAGCAGACGCTCGCCGTAGGTGAGGTTGACTATAAGAGCAATGTGACTTCAAAGGACTGCAGTTCTACCACAGAGCTCTATACCTTCCATCCCGTGATGGAGAATACCTACATTGCAGCCAAGCATGGATATTATCTCAACTCTAAGCAGAACAGCTTTGTCTATAATATTCACCCCGAAGCTTATATCCAGCCGCTCAGATACTATATGACCATCCAGGACAGAGGTGACATGAGTTATATCGAGCCTGCCAACGGTGGCGCCAGCAAAGCCAAGATCTGCGTGATCGGTGAGGACGAGCCTACTGGCATCACGGATCTTGTAGATGAGGCTGCCAACGCATCGGGCAAGGTTTACAACCTGCAGGGTGTAGTGGTAGGCAACACTACCGAGGGTCTGCCCAAGGGCGTGTATATCAAGAATGGACGTAAGATAATCGTAAAATAACAAAGTAATATGAAAGAGAAAAGAGAATATTATGTAAAGCCCCTATCGTATGTCATCGAAACGGAGCAGTCGCTGATGAATACAGGCTCGGTAAGTATCTCGGATAAACCTGAGAACAAGCCCGGCGCTATGGGCGTTCGCCGCTATGAGGACTATGAGGAAGAGGAAGAGGACGGCTGGAACTAGTAAGAAAGAAGTCTTGTGTAAAATAGGGATTGTCGTTCAATCCTAACAATTCAATATCTATAGACGAGGGTATGCCTTCTGAGGTTGCCCTCGTCTTTTTTTTGGGGGGCATTGTCTTATGCAAAGACACAAAAAATATAACGCACAACTTTTGGTCATGTCGAAAAAGCTCCGTACCTTTGCGCTCAGAAACAACTCTAACTTGGATTCGATAGGATACCAGGTCATGAAAAGCAAAACAAATAAAAAAGACATCATGAAAAAAGACGAATTTGTGGACCTCATGCGCCAGCAGGGCTGGACAGCAGAGGAAGTGAAGGAGATGGTCGAGGTGCCCCTGTGCGGCTGCGTGCGTGCGGGCGTTCCCGACGAGTACGGCGACAACCCCCACGAGACGGGATCGATCCCGATGGAGTACGTATCGGGCAAATGCTGGCTGGTCGTCGTCCAGGGCGACAGCATGCGCGACTACGACCTCCACGAGGGCGACCGCCTGCTGGTGAGGACGCAGGACGTGGCGCGCTCGGGCGAGATCGTCGTGGCCCACTACGACGGCGGCCCTACCGTCAAGACCTACTTCGAGGACGAGGACGGGTCGAAGTGGCTCACGCCGGGCAACGACAATTACCAGGCCATGCGCATCGACGAGACGCACGAGTGTCGCATCTTCGGCGTGGTGCAGACGATCATCCACGAGCACCCGCTGGGCGACCCTGCGACCTGTATCAGGTATGTGAGAAAGGCCAAGGAGGACGAGGGGGCGCAGCTCTCGGAGCAGACCATCGCCCGTGCGCTGAAGGAGACGCTGGGGTATATCCAGTGTAAGCGCCATTGGTTTGCCGTCTTCGCCGTGCTGCGCGACCTGCGGGTCGTCGATGGCCTCGGCGAGTTTGTCGACCTTCTGTCCGAGATCATGGGCGAGGAGGCTCCCGATCTCAACCTCAAGGACCTGGGGAGGCTCAACGTGTTGAGTTTCAGAAAGCCCGTCCGCCTTTGGGACGAGAACGACTCTCCAGCCGCCTGTGGACGCTTCCAAGCTTATCGGGAGATAGCTCGTCGCTTCCACAAGAAGTTGCTGAAGTAGGGGGGAAGGCTCGCTGAAAACTTTCACCAAACTTTCACCAACTTTCACCAAACTTTCACCGAGGGACCCAAAAAGGGGTGAAAAAGTGGACTTCTTTCACTTTTTCTTTCACCAACTTTCACCCGACCCTTAAAATTTCGTCGGGCACGAAAGATTCCCATACCTTTGCACCGTCAGTTGAGACCAACGAGGCCCGCTGACGGTGCTGGTTTTTTATAGCCCTCATTGCGCCGTCTCGCCTCTTGCGCCCGCCAGCTGGCAAAGTAACAGTTCAAGAACAAAAGGTCGCGAAAAGGCGCGACGTAAAACGAGCGTTATGAGTATGTATTTCAGTTTCACGGTTTGGAGGTTTTTGTTTAGCCTCAGCATGAATTGTAGTAAAAAGGAAAAGTAAGCGCACGATGGAAGGAAAGATTATGCGTGTGGTGCAGCAGGGCGAGGCCTTCGCTGTGCAGAGTCAGAAGAGCGAGACGGGACAGGTGAAGAAGTGCAGCATCCTGCTGCAGGAGCTCGGCGGAAAGTACGCCGACCAGTATGCCTGCACGATGCTGGGCAACGCGGCTACCTGCCGCTTCTCCCAGGACGAGCTGGTGGCCGTCAGCCTCCGCTTCACGGTCAACGAGTATGAGGGACGCCACTATCAGGACATCCTCGTGGCGGACATCCATCGATTGAACCGGTGATTTATTTTTAACATGAATCATCGAAAATCGAAACATGAATCGATGATTTTATTTTAACATTAATCATCATTAATCGAATCATTAATCTATTATTAATAGGATTGGCCCAAGGGCCAATTTCGAGAATAGGGAAAAGTAAAAATAGTAAAAATCTGAGTTGAGTACGAGGAGGATATTCCATGGTAAAGCGCGCAACAATCCACGTCTCTTCTCGCACAAAAAGAATCATCCGAAAATGGAGGAATTAGGGGAAATAAAAAGAAAACAATAAATACAACATTTACAATATTTACGACCAAGTTACCCATTGCAGGAAAAGCAGTTGCAACATGGTCCTGGCGAAGCGTTCCATTTCATGGCACTCTTTCTCGCCATGGCATAACTTGAGCAAGCTCATTTCTGCTCATGGCTTATCGAAAGAGTTGTTTTTGGTTGTTTACCTTGCAGTAAGATTGCTCAAGGCGAAGCGTTGTTCATCGTTGTAAAAGTTGTTTTAGTTGTTTTCCCTACTCAGCAGGCTGCATCGAAACAACACGATACAACTTTAGAGGCCCTCCATTTGAGGATAAATAAACTATACAATTATGAATAAGAATAATAAGAACATCAACAGCAATCAGAACCATGGCGACCATTGCCAGCACGTACAGATCGGCGGACAGGCTTACTACGACGACCGCAAGTATTTTCTTTTTTCGCCCGACGCGCCCGTGCCGCAGGCCGTGGAGAGCTTTCGGAAGGCGGGCGTAGGCCAGCAGATGAGCGACGGGACGTTCGACTTCGTGCCAAGGGCGAAAGCGAAGAGCCGCAGCGTGCTCATTCGCAAGCTCGCCCACGGGCGCATCAGCAAGACCCAGGACGACGCAGTACAACTGACCTTGAAGTTTTTTCGCACGGAGAACGTGGTCATAGCCCAGGCCATCATGGACGAGGCGCAGGACGCTATCGACGCCCTACTCGAATATCAACTGACGAAGTAAAAGAAAGGAGGAAGAAAAGACATGAGCGTACATGTAATTTTTTATCAGCAGGGCCACAAGATGATGGAGGCCGTGGCGACGGAGGAGGCTTATCGCCGCTATCGCGACAGCCAGGCGCAGCAGCGCTGGGTGGAAACGATTCGCCATCCGCAGCCCGACACGGACGTCTCGGCAGCGAAGCGGAAGCTGGTGCAGTTCAACTACTCCTGCTTGCCCACGGAGGACGGTTGCCTCAAAGGGGCGAAGCGGCTGAGCAAGTCGGTCGGCATGGACATCGACCACCTGAGCGTCGACGAGGTGAATCTGGTCGCTGCTACGGCCATTGAGAAGAAGGGCGAACTGGGCCTGCTCATGCTGGAGCGCAGCGCCCGCGGAGGCGGCCTACACGTCGTCTTCCGCCGCCATCCCGAAATGGACCAGGAGGCCAACCTGCGCTGGGCCTCCGACCTGCTGGGTGTGGAGTATGACGCTGGGGCGAAGGACATTACTCGCGTTTTCTTTGCCACCACCAGCGAGGACCTGCTCTACCTCCATGAGGACCTCTTTGACAACGCGGAGTGTGAATCGTTCACGGGCTCGGAGGCTACTTCCACGAACAAAGAGGCTACTTTTACGGCCTCTGAGACGGCCTCTGAAACGACTGAACAAAACGACGACGAGACTAAGACGGAGGAGGCCAAGACGAGCAAGAGCCAAGGCGAAACGACGGACGAGGAAGCAAGCGAAGCGGAGGGCCCTTTGTGCTACAAGGGCATTCCCTACGATCGCATCATCGAGAAATGGTGGGCCTTCTACAACGACGGCGAGCACCCCATACGGTCCAACCGCAACACGCTGACCTTCGAGTTGGCCGTCAACCTCCGCAACATCTGCGACTCCGACCCGCAGCTGCTGGACCGCATCATCCCCTGCTACGACGAGTTTCCCGAGGCGGAGAAAATGGCTTGCATCCGTTCGGCCCTGGGCGAGAAGAAGACGCAGATGCCGAAACGGCTGAAGGACGTGCTGACGGCCGTGCGCCAGGACATGAGGGCCGAGGCCCGGGAGGAGGCCGAGGAGGAGGAAGCCCTGCTGCAGGACGACCTCTACTACTACGACGCGCTGCCAAAAATGCCGCAGGGCGTGAGGGAGAGCATCGACGCCGTGGGCCCATACCTCGCCATGCCCGCTATCTTCGCCATCACGCCAGCCATCGGGATGCTCGCCACGGGCGTGCGCGTCGATATCCACGGCACTCCCTCGCAGCTCAACCTCATCAGCTATATCGCGGGAGACTTCGCCTCGGGCAAGGGCAGTATCGACCCGATCGTCTCCGCTTGGCTCTCGGAAATAATAATGGCCGATAAAGGCTACTTGGAGGCAGAAGAGGAATGGCGCGCGCGGAAGCGGGCGGCCAAGAACAAGAAGGAGCAACCGGAAGAGCCGAAATACCCCGTGCGCTACCTGACCCTCAACAACACCGTGGCCAACCTCGCCGACCGACTGGCCAACACGGGTGGCAAGCACGCCTTCTCCTTCACGCCCGAAGCCGACACCGTGGCGCAGAAGTGGCGCACGGCGATGTGTGACTTCTCCGTCATGCTGCGCCAGGCCTACGACGGCACGCCCTACAACCGCGAGGCGAAATCGGCGGACGCCGTCAACGTACACATCGAAAAACTGCTGTGGAACGTCGTGATGTGCGGCACGCCCGACGCGCTCTACCGCGTCATCACCAACTATACGGACGGTTTTCAGAGTCGTGTGGCCGTGGCCCGCACGCCCGACAACACCTTCTCGGCGCTCGCGGAGAGCCCCTACCGTCTGACGGAGCAACATCGGGCGAAGATCCAGCAAGTGGCCCACCTGCTGCCCTTGATGAACGGCGACGTGGAACTGCCGAAGCTGGAGAAGCGAGGCCGCCAGTGGCTGGAGCGAATCCGCATCGAGACGCTGGAGAACGACGACAAGACCAAGGCGCGCCAGCGCTTCCGCACCTGCCCCACGGCGATGCGCATGATGACCTGTCTGATGCTCTGTCGTGTGGCCGAGCAGCTCATCCAGCGCCACGGATTCCAAGGAGCAGAAAAGCAGTTGAAAGCCCATCCTACCTTGTGGCAGGAACTGCTCCAGCGCCAGCAGACGCCACAGATGCTCGCCACTTTCGACGTCTTGGCCGACTACATGATCGACAACGCCATCTACTTCTTCCGAGAGCGTATCGAAGAGGCGTTTCGGGCGACCACATACGCTCCGTCTGACGCTCCCCGCACCCAAAAGGGTAGCAATGACACGATCTATCGAAAGTTAGCCGGTCAGTTTACCACCGAGGAAGCCTATGGCGCCACCGTTAGTGTGAGAGGATTCGATGTCCAGAGAGGAAGGGTGTTTACCATGCTCAGTCGATGGGAACGCCAGGGAATGGTCGAGAGGCTCAAAAAAGGAGTGTATAAAAAAACGTATCGTCAAGAAATGGTGTAAGCCTGTCCTTGCAACCTTACACCTTACACCTTACACCTTACGTTTTCACTTTCCCACTTCCCCCTCACGGGCTTTCGCAGTCTTCAAAATGTCTTCAAAGCAGTCTTCAAAAAACTGTCGTCAAAACAATCTTCAAGAACAAAAAATGATCAAGAACATGTCAATTATCTTATCAGAACACTTCCGCCTCACGGAGTTTACCACCTCCCTCGTCGCCGTCACGCGGCGCATAGACAACACGCCGCCGCTCTCGGCGGTCAGCAACCTCCAGCAGCTCTGCCTCCACGTCCTGGAGCCGCTGCGGGCCCACCTCGG
>OJMI01002287.1_pt1 | contig 17430 bp, 10 predicted proteins | sample 1597131 | NCBI WGS metagenome assembly OJMI01 (sample SAMEA2452116, study PRJEB22498) | human gut metagenome | reverse complement strand
TGCCGCACCTCGCTCGCCGTATCGGCACTTAGAATTATGCGGTATTGCCCTAAAACAAAATGGATGCCTCCCTCCACATTCAGAGAAGCATCCATGATGGATTCTTAATTATTCGATTTTTACCCGTGTCCAGAAAACCGGGTACATATCAGTACGGGACGGCAGCTTTGCTTTTATTGGTTTGCTCTTTTTATAAAAAACTATGATTACAGCGGCATATAGTCAAAATCAATGCGGCCAAGGGCAACGTTGGCACCGGCCACCTGCACTTTGACGGGGTCGCCCAGCATCCAGCGTTTTCCGGTCAGCGGGTCCAGAATGCTGACGCCCTCCACCACAGTGGCTTCGCCCTTGCAGAGCTGTGCGGCAGGCACAAAGCCCTCTACGGTGTTTTCCAGCGCCACAAAAATACCGCGCGGTGTTACACCTGCCACGGTGCCGGTGTAGACTTCGCCCAGGTGGTTGTGCATATACTCGGCCTTGTACAGGTCCTCCACATCGCGCTCAATGCGCACGGCGGAAACTTCCTGGCGGCTGGACTGCTCGCTGGCGTGGGTGGCAAAACCGGTATAATCCTTGATGAGCTCCTGCTCCGGCTTGCCCACCAGCATATCCGTCAGGATGCGATGGATGGCAAGGTCCGGGTAACGGCGAATGGGGCTGGTAAAGTGGGCATAGTCTGCCAGCACCAGGCCGTAATGGCCTTTCGGCTCCGGAGAGTAGCGAGCTTTCTGCATGCTGCGCAGGATACCGGTGTGGACCGGGATCTGGATGGGCTGGCCGCGGGTTTCGTCCAGAATGGCAGAAAGCTCCAGCTGGGTGGGCACTTCCCCGGCAAAGTGGACGTTCAGGCCGCAGGCTTTCAGGGTGTTGCTCAGCTTTTCCATGCGCTCGGCATCGGGGGCTTCATGGATACGGTACACAAACGGCACATGATGGGTGCGGCCCGCATTGGCAGCGCACTGGTTGGCCAGCAGCATGAACTCTTCGATCATGCACTCCGACACACCGCGGGTGCGCTTGACGATATCCACGCAGCGGCCTTCCTCGTCCATGACCAACTTGGCTTCGTCGGATTCGATGTCCATCGCGCCGCGTGCTTTGCGCAGAGCCAGGCGCTTTTCGTACAGCTCGGTCATCGCGGGCAGCTGAGCCATAACGTCTTTATATTTCGTCACCAGAGCCGGGTCATTGGAGCCGTCCAACAGAGCGTTAATTTCTTTATAAACGCCCTTGACACGGCTGCGGATGACGCTCTTGACGAACTGATAGCTATGGATATTGCCGCTTTCATCCAGCTGCATCAGGCAGGAGAACGCCAGGCGCTCCTCCCCTTCATTGAGGCTGCAGATGCCGTTGGAAAGCTGGGTGGGCAGCATGGGGATGACTTTATCCGCGTAATAGATGGAAGTTGCGCGCTCATAAGCTTCCTTATCCAGCGCGGTGTCCGGGCGGACATAGTGGCTGACATCCGCAATATGAACGCCCAGCTCATAGCCGCCGTTCTGGGTCTTCATCAGGCTGATGGCGTCGTCGATATCCTTGGTCTCGGCAGAGTCGATGGTAAAGATCGGCAGACCGCGCAGGTCGGCGCGGTGGGCAGCTTCGACGGGGTCGATGAGAGCGTTATCATATGCGTGAGCTTCGGCCAATACCTCCTCCGGGAATTCCTGGCGGACATCACGGCCATACAGCACAGCCTTGGCGCACTCTGCTGCGCGGTCGGAAGTGCCGAAGCGCTCGGCAACAGCGCAGCGGTGGTCCATATGGCGCTGGCCGCGGTTGGTCAGGATAGCACCGACCTTATCCCCCAGCTGTGCGCCGTTGACGCCTTTTTTATCCAGCACAATGCGCACATCACGGCAGCCGTCCGGCTCCACGGCAAGGCGGCCGTCCTCAGTCAGCACAATGGTACCGGCAAAGGTGTTGTGCGGGGTGGTCACCTCCACCACTTCACCCTCGGCGCTGCCCTCCACACGGGGGTGGTCGAACAGTTTGATGATGATTTTATCCTGCGGCATAGCACCATGCAGGGCGCGGCCGGGAATAAAGATATCGCCGGTGCCGTCATCGCGGGACGCAAAGCCGAAGCGGGTCGCCAGCTTGACCAGTGTGCAGGGAATGCCAGCGGGGGCATCGGTATTTTCCATCACGGCAAAGCCCGGAACATAGGTACCGTTGCGGGCGGACAGCATACCGGTAGCTACCATGCCGGTTACGGTGTTGCGCAGGCGGGAATTATCCACCTGCAAAGCATTCTGCAGTTCACGCAGGGTCTGGGGGCGGTGCTTGCACGCCGCAAGAATATTTTTCTGTAATGGTGTCATGTTTTCTCCTTTGGGTTGGGCACAGGCAGCGGCCCATGCCTTTGTTTTTACTCCTCGTTTACGTCACCCTGCCACCCGGCAGGGTCCTTCCATAGCAGGCGTGGCCTTTGGTTTCGCGGCAGCACCTGCACCATTGTGACCTTTTTATTTTTCCCATAAAAAACGACCCGCGGTATTGGGCGGGTCGTTGACGGTTCCTGAATAAGGGAAAGCGGAACGCCAACAAAATTGGCCAGACCGTTCTCCTTTCATTCAATTACAAGCGGGCACTCAGCACACCAACCAGCAGCGTAGCTACAAAGAAAACAGCGCCGCAGATTTTGGTCACTTTGGCCAGCTTGGCATCCAGGCCACGCTCGCGGCCGGCAGCCATAAAGCTGCTATCACCCATAATGGCAGCAGACAGGCCCTGCCCTTTCTGGGTCTGGGACAAAGTGAACACAACGATCAGAACCGAAACAATGATCAGCACAACGCCGAACGCGATTTCATAAGCGGTCATGGATTAACAGCAACTCCTTTTCAGGCCACAGCCAAAACGGATGTTTCGGCCTGCCCTAACTCTCATACAGGTTATAATATAACATACCAAAAAGCAAAATGCAAGAACTTTACCCTACCTTGTGCAGAAAAAGATTGCATTGCCTTTTTTTGCTCCTTACAGACTCATCTGCTCGGTCGTGTCCTCCTGGCGGAGCAGCGCGCCGGCTGCGGGCAGGGTGCGCACGCGGTAGCGATGCGGGTCTTTCAGTTCCAGCCCCGCCGCCAGGCGCACTTTGGCGATTCGGGCGTTCTTTTTCAGCGTTACCATGTTGATACCGGCGGTATCGCGGGTAGCCTTTTCGGGAATCAGCGCACTGCCGACCAGGATCAAGCGTGGGCCACCGGTGCCGCCGCTGGTGAAGACGGCCAGCTCGGTTTCTTCCTCAATGTGCAGCATTGCGGCAAGTTCTTCCTTATCGCTATAAGCTTTCAGCAGCTTGCGGCGGTTCTGCTTGGTCATATAGCTGGCCAGCGGGATCTTTGCACACTTGCCGTTCTGGTAGAAGAATAGCATGTAACCACGGTAATCGACTGTGACCGTCATGAACAGCGGCACTTCGCCCTCTTCCATTTCCAGCTTGGAAGCGACATAATCACCCAGCACGCTGGCCTTGGTATCGGCAAATTCCGATGCGCGGGATTTGTACACCTGGGCATGGTTGGTAAAGAAGAGCAGCTCGGCGCTGTTGGTGGTCTCTTTGGTATAAACCACCTCGTCGCCGTCTTTCAGCTTCTGCTCGCCAGACATGCGCAGGCTCTGCGGGGTAATTTTTTTGAAGTAGCCTTCCCGCGTAAAGAACACCGTGACCGGGTAATCCGGGATCTCGTTCTGCTCATCGGCAGCAGAATCGTCCGGCAGGTCGTACAGAATTTCCGTTTTGCGGGGGCTGCCATACTTTTTGGCAACATCGCCCAGCTCGGTCATAATGATCTTGCGGATGCGGGCGGGGCGTTGGAGAACATCTTTCAAGTCTGCGATCGCCTTTTCCAGTTCCTCAATTTCCTCGGTGCGTTTGAGGATATACTCACGGTTGAGGTGGCGCAGCTTGATTTCCGCCACATACTCAGCCTGCACTTCGTCAATGCCAAAACCGATCATCAAGTTGGGCACAACCTCGGATTCTTCCGCAGTGTTGCGCACAATTTCAATTGCCTTATCAATATCCAGCAGGATGGCTTCCAGGCCGCGCAGCAGGTGCAGACGCTTTTGCTTGCCCTGCAGATCATAGTAGGTGCGGCGGCGCACGCATTCGGAACGGAATGCGATCCACTCCAACAAAATCTGGCGCACGCCCAACACGCGGGGCTGGCCGCCGATCAGCACATTGAAGTTGCAGGCAAAACTGTCCTCCAGCGGGGTTGCCTTGAACAGACGCGCCATCAGCTTGTCCGGGTCCTGGCCGCGCTTGAGGTCGATGGTCAGCTTCAAGCCGTTCAGGTCGGTTTCATCACGCATATCGCTGATCTCACGGATCTTGCCCAGTTTGACCAGCTCGGTGATCTTATCCATGATGGCTTCCACCGTTGTGGTCGGCGGAATGCGGGTGATGTCAATGCAGTTGTTCTCTTTATCGTAAGCCCACTGGGCGCGCACGCGGATGCTGCCGCGGCCTTTTTCCAGCACATTCTGCATCTCGGCGGCATCATACAGGATGGAACCGCCGCCGACAAAATCCGGCGCGGGCATCAGCTGGGCCAGGTCCGCCTGGTCGTCTTTCATCAGGGCGATGGTTGCATTGCAGAGCTCCACCAGGTTGAAGGAACAGATGTTGGACGCCATACCGACCGCAATGCCCAGTGTGTTGTTGGCCAGAATGGTCGGGAAGGTGACCGGCAGCATCGTCGGTTCGGTGGTGGTGCCGTCATAGTTGGGCACAAAATCCACGGTATCCTTGTCGATATCGCGGAACAGCTCTTCACACACGGGTTCCAGCTTTGCCTCGGTGTAACGAGCGGCGGCGTAAGCCATATCGCGGCTGTACGCCTTGCCAAAGTTACCCTTGGAGTCCACAAAGGGCACCAGCAGGCTTTCGTTGGAACGGCCCATACGCACCATGGTGTCGTAAATGGCGGCATCGCCGTGGGGGTTCAGGTGCATGGTGCTGCCCACGATGTTGGCGCTTTTGGTGCGGGCGCCTTTCAGCAGGCCCATGCCGTACATGGTATACAGCAGTTTGCGGTGGGCGGGCTTGAAGCCGTCAATTTCCGGCAGCGCGCGGGAAACAATAACGCTCATGGCGTAAGGCATGTAGTTTGTTTCCAGCGTATCGGTAATGGGGCTTTCGATGACCTCACCGGCAGAGAGGATCTCGACGTTATCGCCCAGCTGCGGGCGGGCAGGGGCGGCTTTCTTTTTGGTTGCTTTTTTTGCCATTTTGCTCTCTCCTCCCCTGATTAAGATACATCCAGATCGTCCAGATATTCAGCGCCGTGCTCCGCAATGTGCTCCTTACGGCCCTGCAGATTATCGCCCAGGAGCAGGTCAAACACCTCCGCCGTGCGCTGAACATCGGTGGGCAGAACCTTAATTAAGCGGCGGCTTTCGGGGCTCATGGTGGTCAGCCACATCATTTCGGGGTCGTTTTCGCCCAGACCTTTGGATCGCTGGATCGTAAACTTCTGGCCGTCGATCCGCTTCATGATATCGGCCTTTTCCGGCTCGGTATAGGCAAAGTAGGTCTTATTTTTGGTGTTGATCTCATACAGCGGGGATTCCGCGATATACACATACCCCTGATTGATGAGGGTGGGGGTCAGGCGGTAGAGCATCGTCAGCACCAAGGTGCGGATCTGATAACCGTCCACATCAGCATCGGTACAGATGACGATCTTGTTAAAGCGCAGGTTGTCCAGATTAAAGGTAGCCAGGTCCTTATTGTGGCTGCCGCCCAGCTCCACGCCGCAGCCCATCACGCGGATCAAGTCTGTGATAATGTCAGACTTGAAAATGCGGGCGTAATCGGCCTTCAGGCAGTTCAGGATCTTGCCGCGAATGGGCATGATAGCCTGGAACTCCGAATCGCGGCTCTGTTTGACCGCGCCCATAGCGGAATCGCCCTCCACGATGTACAGTTCGCGGCGGGTGGCATCCTTGGTGCGGCAGTCCACAAATTTCTGCACACGGTTGGCCAGGTCCATCTGCTGGGTCATTGTTTTTTTGATGGACACACGCGCTTTTTCGGCGTGCTCGCGGCTTTGCTTATTGATTAGCACCTGCTTGCAGGCTTTTTCGGCTTCGTCCGGGTGCTCCACAAAGTAGACTTCCAGCTGGTGCTTGAGGAACTCCGTCATGGCCTGGGCCACAAACTTGTTGGTGATGGCCTTTTTGGTCTGGTTCTCGTAGCTGGTGCGGGTGGAGAAGCTGGAAGAAACCAGAATCAGGCAGTCCTGCACATCGTTGAAGGTGATGGAGCTTTCGTTTTTCTTGTACAGACCCTTATTTTTCAGCCAGTTGTTGATCTGGTTGACAAAGGCCAGGCGGACAGCGCGGTCCGGGCTGCCGCCGTGCTCCAGCCACGAAGAGTTGTGATAGTATTCCAGCGTTTGCACCGCGTTGGAAAAGCAGAACGCCACGTTCATTTTGACCTGATATTCCGGCTGATCATCACGGTCGCGGCCGATTGCGGAACCGGAGCAGAAATGCACCGGGGTCAGGGTTCCCTCACCGGCGATCTCATTGGCATAGTCCTGAATGCCATGCTCATAGAAATATTCGATTTTTTCGGCACGTTCGCCCGTGCGGTCGTTGAACACGAGAGTCACGCCGTCATTGACAACGGCCTGGCGGCGCAGCATATCCTTGAAGGTATCCGCCGGAACATTGATGTCGGTAAACACATCGGTGTCCGGTTTCCAGCGGATGACGGAGCCGGTGCGGCGGCCGGTGAACGGCTCTTTTTTCAGCCCGCCGACATTCTCACCTTTTTTGAAATCCAGGTGATAGTGCATGCCATCGCGGTAAATATCCGCAGTCATCCATTCGCTGGAATACTGGGTGGCGCAAAGGCCAAGGCCGTTCAGGCCAAGGGAGAAGTCATAGTTGCCGCTACCCTCGCCATATTTGCCTCCCGCGTACAGTTCGCAGAACACAAGATCCCAGTTCCAGCGTTCTTCAGCTTTATTGTAATCGACGGGAATACCGCGGCCAAAGTCCTCTACTTCCACAGAGTGATCCGGGTAAAGGGTAACGTTGATTTTGTTGCCGTGGCCGTCACGCGCTTCGTCGATGGAGTTGGATACGATCTCAAAAATGGAATGGGCACAGCCTTCCACACCGTCAGAGCCAAAGATAACGGCCGGGCGCTTGCGCACACGGTCTGCACCTTTTAAGCTCTTGATGCTTTCGTTGCCGTATTCTTCCTTCTTTTTTGCCATTCGGCAGTTCCCTCCCGTTTTGGATGCAGGGAATCACGCTGCTGCGTACCCCTGTGCGCGCAGAATTTTGCTTTTTCAGGCGCGTAAAGATAATTAAACCACAGGTTGACAGGAATTGTCAAATCCAATTTTGCGTTTTTGCTGCACAAAGTTCCCTGTTGTGGTTATTTTTTGTCTGCTTTTTTGCGTTTGCGCGGCGGCTGGGCGGAGGCTTTTTCCTCTGCGGGCGCCGGGCGTCCCGGCTCTTCCGGCACGGGGGCCGGAGCTGTGCCCTGCAGTTTCCAGGCGCGCTCCAGCACGGGTTTCAGGTACTGGCCGGTGAAGGAGTTCGGGTTCTGGGCCACCTGTTCCGGCGTACCGGTTGCCACAATGGTACCGCCGCCGCTGCCGCCCTCCGGCCCCAGGTCGATGATATAGTCGGCACGCTTGATCACATCCAGGTTATGCTCGATCACGATCACGGTGTTGCCCGCATCGGCCAGCTTATCCAGCACCTTGACCAGGCGGTGCACATCGGCAATGTGCAGGCCGGTGGTAGGCTCGTCCAGAATATAGACGGTTTTGCCGGTATCGCGGCGGGCAAGCTCGTTGGCCAGCTTGACACGCTGGGCTTCGCCGCCGGAAAGTGTGGTGGCCGACTGGCCCAGCTGCACATAGCCAAGGCCGACTTCCTGCAGGGTTTGCAGTTTGCGCGCAATTTTGGGCTGGTTGGCAAAGAAATTGCAGGCTTCCTCCACCGTCATATCCAGCACATCGGAGATGTTTTTGTCTTTATATTTTACTTCCAGCGTTTCGCGGTTATAGCGCTTGCCCTTGCAAACATCGCAGGGGACGTAAATATCCGGCAGAAAGTGCATTTCGATCTGCACAATGCCGCCGCCCTCGCAGGCTTCGCAGCGGCCGCCCTTGACGTTGAAGCTGAACCGGCCGGGGCCGTAACCGCGCTGTTTGGCATCCTGGGTGTTGGAGAAGAGGGTGCGGATATCGCCGAACACACCGGTGTAGGTGGCCGGGTTGGAGCGCGGGGTGCGGCCAATGGGCGACTGGTCAATGCCGATGACCTTATCGATCCATTCCATACCCTGAACTTCGTCACACTGGCCGGGGCGGCTGCGGGCGCCGTTGAGCGCTGCGGCCAGCGACTTATACAAAATTTCATTGACCAGCGTGGACTTGCCGGAACCGGAAACACCGGTCACGCAGATCATTTTGCCAAGGGGAAAATCCACGGTAATGTTTTGCAGGTTATTTTCCCGCGCTTTGACCACCGTGAGCATTTTACCGTTACCGGAGCGGTGGGCGGTGGGAACTTCCACAAATTTGCGGCCGGAAAGGTACTCGCCGGTCACACTGCGCGGGGCATTGCAGATGTCCTCCACACTGCCGGCGGCCACGATCTCGCCGCCGTGCACACCGGCACCGGGGCCGACATCCACAATATAGTCCGCCTGGCGCATGGTGTCCTCGTCGTGCTCTACTACAATCAGGGTGTTGCCCAGGTCGCGCAGGCGCTTCATGGTGGCAATCAGCTTATCGTTATCGCGCTGGTGCAGGCCGATGCTGGGTTCATCCAGCACATACAGCACGCCGGTCAGTGCGCTGCCGATCTGGGTTGCCAGGCGGATGCGCTGGCTTTCGCCGCCGGAAAGGGACGATGCGCCGCGAGACAGGGTCAAGTACCCCAGACCCACGCTCTTCAAAAAGCCCAGACGCTCTTTGACCTCTTTGAAGATGGAGGCAGCGATGACTTCATCCCGCTCGGACACTTTTGCCGTCTGAATAAATTCCAGCTCCTCGTTCACGCTCATATCGCAGAACTGGGCAATGTTGATGCCGCCCACCGTGACGGCGAGGCTGGTGGGCTTCAGGCGTTGGCCGTGGCAGGTGGGGCACTCCTCGCTGGACATGACAAGGGCGATTTCCTCCTTGACCCACTCGCTGCCTGTTTCACGGAAGCGGCGCTCCAGGTTGGGGATAATGCCCTCAAACGTGTTCATATAGGTGCCGGAGCCAAACATATTTTCGCGCTGCATCTCGATTTTTTCAGTTCCGGTGCCATACAGGATGGCGTGCACGGCTTCTTTGCTCATCTCCTTGATGGGGGTATCCAGCGTAAAGCCATAGCGCTTGCCCAGCGCTTTGTAATACATTTCAGAGATGGATCCCTCCGCATAATACCAGCCGCTGGCCTTGATGGCACTTTCGCGGATGGACTTGTGCGAATCCGGAATCACGCGGGCCGGGTCCACCTTCATAAAGGTGCCCAGGCCGGTGCAGGTTTCACAGGCGCCAAAGGGATTGTTAAAGCTGAACATGCGGGGGGAAAGTTCGTCAATGGAAACACCGTGCTCCGGGCAGGCATAGTTCTGGCTGAACTCCATCGGTTCGCCGCCGATAACATCAATGATGACAAGGCCGCCGGTCAGGGCAACGGCAGTCTCAATAGAATCGGCCAGGCGGCCGCGCACCGTATCATTGATGGACAGGCGGTCCACGACGATTTCAACGGTATGCTTGATATTCTTTTCCAGCTTGATCTCTTCGTCCAGATCATACATGTTGCCGTCAATGCGCACGCGGGCGTAACCGCCGCGGCGGGCAGCGTCCAGCTCCTTGGCCTGGGTGCCTTTGCGGCCCCGCACAACAGGGGCCAGCACCTGGAAGCGGGTGCGTTCCGGCAGTTTAAGCACCTCGTCTACCATCTCGTCCACCGTTTGCTGGCTGATGACGCGTCCGCAGACCGGGCAGTGCGGAACGCCGATGCGGGCATACATCAAACGGAGATAATCATAAATTTCCGTCACGGTGCCCACGGTGGAACGCGGGTTGTGGCTGGTGGTTTTCTGGTCAATGGAAACCGCCGGGGAAAGGCCGGTGATTTCGTCCACATCGGGCTTTTCCATCTGGCCCAGGAACATGCGGGCATAGCTGGAAAGGCTTTCCATATAGCGGCGCTGGCCGTCTGCAAAGATGGTATCAAAGGCCAGGCTGGACTTGCCGGAGCCGGAAAGGCCCGTCATAACAATCAGCTTGTTGCGCGGCAGAACCAGGTTGACGTTTTTCAGGTTATGCTCCCGCGCGCCCTTGATCGTAATGCGGTTGTTGGCATCAATTTGAATGTTGCTCACTTTTTATAGCTCCTTCTCCCCTTGCCCGTTTTGCGCTGTTTTTCAGCGGCGCGGCGGGTGCTGGTATCGGCGGTAGGGTCCTCCCCGCGCTGCAGCTTTTCAATCTCATCACGCAGGAATGCGGCGTGCTCAAACTGCAGCAGGCGGGCGGCTTCTTTCATCTCGCGGGTCAGGCGGGTAATGGTCTGTTCGCGTTCAGCGCGGCTCATACGGTGCTGGCGCATCTTTTTGTTTTCTTCGCTCATGCTGATTTCCAGCCCGCCGCCGATGGCTTTCACGATAGTTTTTGGTGTAATGCCGTGTTCTTTGTTGTAGGCATCCTGGATGGCACGGCGGCGCTCGGTTTCCATGATGGCGCGCTCCATGCTGGGGGTTACTTCATCGGCGTACATCAGCACCACGCCGTTTGCATTGCGGGCCGCGCGGCCAATGGTCTGAATCAGGCTGGTTTCGCTGCGCAGGAAGCCCTCTTTGTCGGCATCCAGAATGGCGATCAGCGAAACTTCCGGCAGATCCAGGCCCTCGCGCAGAAGGTTGATGCCGACAATCACATCAATGGCACCGGTGCGCAGGTCCTTGATGATCTCCATGCGCTCAAAGGTATCCACCTCGTGGTGCATATACTTGGTGTGCACGCCGTGTTCTTCCAGGTAGTCGGTCAGGTCCTCGGCCATTTTGACAGTCAGGGTGGTAACTAGGGCACGCTCGCCGCGGTCGATGCGCTGCAAAATTTCGCCCAGCAGATTCTCGATCTGGCCTTCCACTGGGCGCACCATGATGACGGGGTCCAGCAGGCCGGTGGGGCGGATGACCTGCTCGGCCACGCGGCTGGAATGTTCCCGTTCATAGGGGCCGGGGGTAGCGCTGACAAAGATCGTCTGGCCGACCTTGGATTCAAATTCCTCAAATTTCAGCGGGCGGTTGTCAAACGCCGAGGGCAGGCGAAAGCCATATTCCACCAGCGTTTTTTTGCGGCTGTAGTCCCCGCCGAACATGCCGCGGACCTGCGGCAGCATCACATGGCTTTCATCCACCATCAGGATAAAATCTTTGGGGAAGTAGTCCAGCAGCGTGGTGGGGGTGGAGCCGGGGGCACGGCCGGACAGCACGGCAGAGTAGTTCTCGATGCCCTTGCACATGCCAACTTCCTGTAGCATCTCCATATCGTACTGGGTGCGCTGCTGGATGCGCTGGGCTTCCAGCAGTTTGCCCTCTGCAGTAAAGGCCTGCACCTGCTGTTCCATCTCGGTCTGGATCTTGGCGAGACCTTCTTTCATTTTTTCAGGGCCGACGATATAGTGGCTGGCGGGGAAAATGGCCACATGGCGCACAATATTTTTGCGCTCGCCGGTCAGGGGATCAAACTCGGAAATGCGGTCGATTTCATCGCCGAAGAATTCGACGCGGATGGCGTATTCATCATTATAAGCAAGATGGATATCCACAATGTCGCCGTGAACGCGGAACTTATTGCGGATAAAGTTCATATCGTTGCGTTCATATTGCAGCTTGACCAGGCGGCGGCAGAGCTCGTCCCGCTCCATCTGCATACCGGGGCGCAGGCTGATGACCATGCTGCGGTAATCGATAGGGTCGCCCAAGGAATAAATGCAGGAAACCGACGCCACAATGATAACATTGCGCCGCTCCGACAGTGCCGCCGTGGCCGAATGGCGCAGGCGGTCGATCTCATCATTGATGGCGCTGTCTTTTTCAATATAGGTATCGGTGGAGGGGATGTAGGCTTCCGGCTGGTAATAGTCGTAATAGCTCACAAAATATTCCACCGCATCATCGGGGAAAAATCCGCGCATCTCGGTGCAGATCTGACTGGCCAGGGTTTTGTTTGGTTCCAGAATCAGTGTGGGGCGGTTGCACTGTGCAATGATATTGGCCATCGTAAAGGTTTTGCCGGAGCCGGTAACGCCCAGCAAAGTTTGACCTTTATCCCCTGCTTTCAGGCCCTGCACCAACGCTTCAATAGCCTGGGGCTGGTCGCCAGTCGGTTTGAACGGTGCTTTGAGGTGGAACACCTCGGTTTGATTTTCCTGTTGCTCCGGCATAGCGGACCTCCCCTGCTGTTGGTCGTTCATTTACAACTTAAGTTCGTCTTATACAACTTACTGTTGTTTCATTATAGTATAGATCTTTTTAATTGTAAAGGCAATACCGCATAATTCTAAGTGCCGATACGGCGAGCGAGGTGCGGCAGCTGCTAAGCCAAAAGCGCAGATAATACTTTGTGTATTATCGAGCATTTTGGCAACGCAGATGCCGTGCCGCAGCCGCCGGAGCGGTGCTTAAGCCGTCAGGCGGGAATTGTGCGGTATTGCCTAAAGGCATTTTGCGGCTTTTTATGCCTTTTATGCGCTGCTGCCGGGGCTGCATCCGGCAGCGGCATTTCGGCTTATTCTTCCTCCGAGTGTTCGCGCACCCATTTGGCAATATGCTTAATGAATGCCTCACCATATTTGGCAGCTTTTGCATCGCCGACGCCGGAAATGCGGCGGAAATCCCCCATGGTGCGCGGCTTAAGCTCGGCCATCTCGTCCAGGCTGACATTGTTGAACACGATATATGCCGGAACGTGGTTTTTCTGGGCCAGTTCGCTGCGCAGGGTTTTCAGGCTTGCCAGCAGCGAATCGTCCGCTTCCGAAAGTGCGGTGCGGGCAGCCGTCTTTTTGCGGGAAGCACGGCGCTTGGCCTGGGTTTCCTGCGCGGTGGCGGCGCGCTCCTGCATGGTAACCTGCTCACCGTGGAAAAGCACCGCCGGAGCCTTGGCTGTCAGGGTGATGACCGGGAACTCATCGCCGGTTTCGGCCAGGTAGCCCTGCTCCTGCAATGCATCCAGGTAAAGGCGCATGCGCTGTGGCGGCACATCCCGCATGATGCCATAGGTCGGGAACTGGTCCAGCCCGCGCTCCAGGGTTTTCTGATCCTTGGCGCCGCGCAGCATCTGCACCAGCGCCACAATCCCCAGCCCGCCGGGCCAACGCTTTTGGATGCGCGCCACGCCGGAAAGGATCTTCTGTGCTTCGGTGGTGATGTCGGTCTGCACAAACTCGCCAGTGCAGTTGGAACAGTTGCCGCAGCCGCCGGTGTGGTGCTCGCCGAAATAATCCAGCAGATAGCTGCGCAGGCAGCGGGTGGTTTTGCAGTACCCCACCATCACGTCCAGCCGCTCGCGGTCCCGCCTGGCGGCGGCTTCGGCCTGTTCAGGGGTTAGCTCATCGTTATCGTGGGAGTTCTGGATAAAATACTTTGCCGTCTGCACATCCCCCAGGGAGAACAGCAGGATGCACTCGGCGCGCTCGCCATCGCGCCCGGCGCGGCCCGCTTCCTGATAGTAGTTTTCCAGATTTTTTGGCATATTATAATGCAGCACAAAGCTGACATTGGATTTATCTATGCCCATGCCGAAGGCGTTTGTTGCAACCATGACCCGCTTGCGGTCATAGACAAAATCTTCCTGATTTTTGCTGCGCTCCTCCGGGGTAAGGCCCGCATGATAACGGGTGGCGGAAATGCCAACGGATCGCAGCTCCTTACAGACGGACTCTACCGATTTGCGGGTAGCGCAATAGACAATGCCGCTGCGATCCCGGTGGTCAAGGATATATTCTTCAATATAACGTTCTTTATCCCGCGGGCGGGCCACACCAAAATAGAGGTTGGGGCGATCAAAGCCGGTGGTCAGCGTAAAAGGCTGGTTGAGCTGCAGCAAGGCAATGATATCCTGCTTGACCTGTTCCGTTGCCGTTGCCGTGAACGCACCAATGACCGGGCGGTACGGCAGACGGGAGATGAATTCGGCAATTTTCAGGTAGCTGGGGCGGAAATCCTGACCCCATTGGGACACGCAGTGGGCTTCGTCCACAGCCACAAAAGCGATGCGGGCGTGCATGGCAAGGTATAAGAAACTGTCCGTCAGCAGGCGTTCCGGGGCAACGTATAGAATTTTATAGTCCCCCTCCAGCGCGGCACGCAGAATGGTGCTGTAAAGCCCTTCCGGCAGGGCGGAGTTCAGGCAGGCAGCATGCACGCCCTCCTCTTCCAGGGCGGCAACCTGGTCCTGCATCAGGGAAATCAGCGGTGAAATGACCAGCGTAAGCCCCGGCATCAGCATGGCCGGAACCTGGTAACAAACAGATTTGCCTGCGCCGGTGGGCATAACGCCGAGGACATCCTGGCCGGAAACGATGGCATCCACCACCTGTTCCTGACCGGGGCGGAAGCTGCTGTGGCCGAAGTATTGCTGCAAAACGGAAAATTTATCCATGAATTCGTCCTTTTCTGGATGAGTGCGGCAAGTTGTGAACATTTTACAAAATTTTTAATTTGCCTGCAAAAACATTTTGACTTTTTGTATAGATTTGCTATAATAGAGGTACAGGAAGCAGCTGTCGAAAATGAAGCCAAGTTGGCAGCGGGCTTTCTGGCAAGGGTGCTGGGCACCCAAAACAAAGGGAGGTTGTCCTATGAAAGTTACATGTACCGGCCGTCGCGTTACGCTCAAACCGAGCTTTATCGAAAATGCGGAAAAGAGGCTTGCGAAGCTGGACAAGTTTTTCCCTGACGAAGCACAGGCACAGGTTACCGTCACGGTAGAAAAAAGCGGGCAGACCGTTGAGATCATGCTGCGCAGCAAGGATCTGGCCATGCGCGCCGAAAAAACGGATGAGCGCATGGAAGATGCCCTGGCCGACGCCGTCGATCTGCTAACCCGCCGTGTGGTAAAGTACCGCAAGCGCCTTGGCACCAAGCTGACCGCCGCAGCAGCGGAAATACCCGCTACTGAGCCGGAAGAAAGCATGGATATTGTGCGCGAAAAGCACTTTGCCCTGAAGCCCTGCAGCACTGAGGAAGCCATTTTGCAGATGGACCTGCTGGGGCACAGCTTCTTCCTGTATCACAGCACCGAGAACGACAAGATCCAGGTCGTTTACCGCCGCGCTGATGGCGGGTACGGCGTGCTGATCCCGGAAGCATAAGCTGGCAGCTTAAACTTAACATAGCGCCGCACAAACGGCATAACTTTGCCGCCCCTTTTACGGGGCGGCATTTTTTATTTGTTTTGTATGGTTCAAGGCAAACCCTGCTGCCTTGCGCCCGCGGGACATGCCGGGTTTGCTTTGTGCTTGAGGCGCATTCAGCGCTTGATTTGTTTGGGCTTCTCCGGTTCCATCGGCCAGGTGGCACGGGCGGCAAACAGCAGTTGGCCGGTACCGGGGTTATACTGCGGCACACGGCCATGCTCTGCCATGCTGAACCAGTCGGTAGGCGTCAAAATCACATGATCCAGCACATCAATGCCAACCTGGCCCAATGCCAGAATAATGGCCTGCGTGGCAAGCAGATCCGCATTGGAAGCCGCCGCCAAACCGGACGGATGGTTATGCGCCAGCACAACACAGGTACACTGGCTGGCAACGGCATCCCGCAACAGCTTATGGGTATCAAACTGCACGCGGTTGGGAATGCCCGATGCAATGTAAATTTCTTTGAGCGGGACATAATCGTCATTCATGGCGATCATATAAAACTCTTCCCGCTTGGGGTCGCTGAACAGCGGGCGGATATACTCACAGCACATCTCAGCGTTGCGCAGCTGAACAGGGTGTTCCTTGTGCTTTTGGATCTGGTAAAAGCGGGCAACATCCCGGAAGGAATGCAGCAGTCTTGCGCTGGCAGGGCCAATGCCCTGCACCTGCATCAATTCTTCCTCGCTGGCATCCATCACTTGGCAAAATCCGCCAAAATGCTGGATCAGGCGGTGAGCCAAGGGGTTGGTATCCCGGCGCGGAATGGAAAAGTACAAAAGATATTCCAGCACCTCATGCGCGGCAAGGCTGGTTAAGCCATCGCGGGCAACGCGCTCCTGCATGCGGGCACGGTGCTCTTCATGGATCGAATTGGTGGTTTTCTTTTCCGGCATGGGCGCACATCCTTTACCTTTGGCTGTTCTTATTATATACTATTGTTTGAAGATTGCAAAGAGGATGTGACCCCCATGAAAAAGTTTATCGCAGGCGAAAACGAAAACGGCGTGCGGCTTTCCCGCTTTGTGGAAAGCGTGACCAGGGACATGCCGCGCAGCCTGCTGTATAAAAGTTTCCGCAACAAGCGCATTAAGGTGAACGGCAAGCGCGGTGAAGCGGACACCCGGCTGAGCAGCGGTGATGTGATCGAGCTGTATATCAACGATGAGTTCTTCCCTGAAAAGCCGGTGGTCCCGGCCAAAAAGCCGCCGCGCCGCCAGCCGCCGGTCAAGGTGATCTATCAGGACGAAAACATTGCGGTGCTGTACAAGCCCGCCCACCTGCTGTGCCACAGCGACCGCACCGGCGATGCCAACCTGGTGGATGCCTTTTGTGCCCAGCTGCAGGCCAGCGGCGAATATGACCCCAAGGCTGAAAACCGCTTTGCACCCGCCATCTGCAACCGGCTGGACCGCGGCACCGAGGGGCTTGTGATTGCCGCGAAAAAATACACGGCCCTGCGGGATATGAACGAGATCATCCGCAATGACTGGATGAAGAAAGAGTACCTGACCATTACCATCGGTGCCCCGCCGGCCGGGCGGCATGTTGCCTGGCTGCAGCACAGCGAAAAAGGCAACAAGGTGCGCATTCACGCCCATGAAAGCGAGGGGTACAAAAAAATCATCACCGATGTAACGGTGATCCGCTGCATTGGGCCGTTTGCGCTCTGCCGCATTGGACTGATTACCGGCCGCACGCACCAGATCCGTGCGCACCTGGCTTACCTGGGGCACCCGGTGCTGGGCGACATCAAGTACGGCAACCGCAACATGAACGAGAAAACCGGGTTTAAGACGCAGGCACTGTGTGCCCAGCGGCTGACGTTTGGCAATATTCCGGAGGAAAACACGCTGCACTATCTTTCCGGCAGGGTCATCAAGCTGGCAGACCCGGAGATTGTAAAGCAATTTGATGCGTTGGAGAGGAAGCCGGGACAGGAATAAAGGAGTGCCGTTGGGTTAGGGCAACACCGCACAATTCTAAGTGCCGATACGGCGAGCGAGGTGCGGCAGATGC
>OJMI01002284.1_pt1 | contig 17461 bp, 17 predicted proteins | sample 1597131 | NCBI WGS metagenome assembly OJMI01 (sample SAMEA2452116, study PRJEB22498) | human gut metagenome | reverse complement strand
GTGGAGAGCTTGTAGCCCACCAGCCTGTCGAGCACGCGGCGCGCCTGCTGCGCGTCCACGAGATTATAGTCGATCTTGCGGGGGTGCTCCAAAGCCTTTTCAATCGCCTTGGCGGACACTTCGTTGAACTCTATGCGGTTGTCGCTGTCCGGATCGAGTCCCAAAACGTTTTGCAGGTGCCAGGAAATCGCCTCGCCTTCTCGGTCGGGGTCGGTGGCGAGATAGACTTTATTCGCCTTCTTGGTTTCTTCCGCGAGGCGCTTGATGATGTCCTCTTTGCCTTCCGAATTTACGTATTTCGGTTCAAAGTTGTTCTTGATGTCCACGCCCAGCGTATGCACGGGCAAATCGCGGATATGTCCCGCCTCTTGCAAAATATCCGACCGCCGCAGTTCATCTGTGTTCACCACCAGGTTTCCTTTGGCATCTGTGGGAAAATGCAGCGGATTATTCTCCAGCAATTCTCTTGCCATATATTTCTGCAACAGGAATCCGCTGCACACACAAACTTTGGCTTCTTCACTCAGAACATTGAAATGATCGCTGTTCTGCAACTCTTTCAGACACTTGACCTGTTCCTGTTTTTGGCGGCGAAGTTCCGCCATCGCCAAACCGGCAGCTTTTTTGTCTTCGGCTTGTCTGATTTTCTCCGCCTGCCGTTTAATCGCCGCATTCAAATGATAAACCTCTTTCTGCAAAAGGGCTTTCTGCTTTTTTAACGCACTGCCGGAAGCCATCAGAGCACGATAATAATTTCCCAGCTCATCCATATTTTCCCGGGAATAGACCTCACGCAGCACTTTGACATAATCTCTGAAATTGGCAATCTTCATTTTTAAACTATCCTTTTCCCGCGGATAGTAACAAAACGGGCTGCCTTCGTCAATTAAAATATTTGACAAAATTTAAAGAAAACAAGTGAGTTTTCACAAAAAAAGCCCTCCGTCAGGAAGGGCTTGCCGCTGACTTGCGCAGCCTGAGCTTTTTGGCATGGCGCAGGCCCAGCTCATAAATAAGCAAAATAATGCCGGAAAACACCAACGGCAACAGATAATAAATAATCCGGTAAGCAATCAACGCCCCGAACAGCATCGCCTGATTGTGCTCGCCGGGAATAATAAACATAAACAACCCCTCAAACACGCCCAAACCGCCCGGAACCTGGCTGAATACCCCCAAAACCTGGGCAATCAGAAAGACCCCGATGAAAACGTCAAACGGAATGTTCACAAACGGAATCAATGAAAAATACAATACCAGAGAAGCCATTAAAATGTCTGCGCCGCCGATAAACACCTGCGCCAAAGCCATTTTAAAGCTCGGAATGTCAAATTCAATGTCTTTAATTACGATCGGTTTTTTATAAAACAGCGAGGCCCAGAAGTAAACGCCCAGCCCGGCAGCCGAACACAATGCGGTAACGGTTGTCGTCATTTTAGAAACCGATCCTTCGCCGAAAGCATGATCCGGCGTTAAAACATACCCCATAATCACCAAAAAGAAACAGGCCACCAGATAAGTAAAACCGGAAAAAGTCACCATTTTGACAATATCTTCGCCATGAAAACGCCAGCGGGTATAAAGACGATAACGGATAGCACCGCCGGAAACAATGGCATGCCCCGCATTATTGCTGACCGAAAAACCGATAAAGCCGACAAATATCCATTTCCAGGCAGCCAGCTTGCGCCCGATGTATTTCAGCGCCAGAAAATCATAAGAAGACAGAGCCACATAACCGATAAAAGACGCCGCACAGGCATAAAGCAAATTCTGCCGCGGAATGCTCATCAGCGCATCCTGAATATCCTGCAAATGATATTTCGACAACTGCCGATACAGCATGTAAGCGGCCAGGGCAAAGAAAAACAACCCTGACCAGGAAATAATCTTTTTTATCAAACGTTTGGCTCTAAACGACATTATTTATCAATTCCTGCTAAATTTTCCACTATAATATAAGCACTGTTTTAACCGTTATAAACTGCTTTGCCCGATTAATCAAATCAAATAAACAGTTATTCTGAAAAATCGGAACGAAACACAAAACGGATAAGAAACGAAAAAAACGTCGTTTTCCCAAAGTGAGGGAATTAGTTCTCTCAGACAACTAATCCCCTCTGAATGCTAAATTAGCATAAATAAATTTAATTAAAACTAAAAGCTTTAACAAGATTGCAAATTAAATCTATAATTATCAAAAAGCGGCTCTAACCGGACTTTTCAGCCCGATTTAACTTGTGAATAACTACAAATGCAATCATACGGTGCAGATAACGGCAAAAACTAATTTTTGCCTTTTCCTTCTTCCTTCATCTCCGCCCAGCGTTTCAGATTAGCCTGTACGACGTTATCTTCCGGTGCCAGCTGACGAGCCGTTTGCAAATACGATTCCGCATTTTGCCAGTCCCCTTCGCTCAAATAACTGACAGCCATTGTATTCAGGCTTTCAACATGATCGGGATAATAACGCAGAACAGTCTCCGCCACCCGGCGCATTACATCCGTCTTATTGTCTTCCCACAGAATTTTCTGATAATTCTGCACGACCCCGAGCATAAAAAGCCTGTCACGGTCTTCCTCTTTCAGCCATTTCCAACGATTGTCATTAGCGGCCGAATAATCCAGAATCTTAACCAGCTCATTGCCCATACAGTCATAATCGGCAATCATCTGACACATATAAACTTTACCGAAACGCAAATCCAAATGGTCAGGATAAGCTTCAATTCCCAGATTAATATAATCAAAGGCCTGCTGCGGCTCATTTTCTTCAAGAGCGCGATTCACCTTCTCCGCATAAAAAGCCGCATCCGGTTCCGCATAAGACAAAACCCGGTACGCTCCCCAAATTCCCAAAGCCGCCAACATCACGGCCAGCAAAGCCAACAGTTTTTTCATTGCTGAATCCTTTTCGCTCAATTAATCTGCCTCATCTTAAACGCAAAAAAGTTAATAAAGGCTCAATCGCCGAAATCAAAAAACAGTCCTCCGTCCTGACGATCGTAATACACGTTTTTATAGTGACGACTGAGGAACTTAGAAACTTCGGTTTGTAAACTTCGCTCACGCTCATTTGCTTGCCGACAAACTCTCACCGCTCACAACGAAAACACCGGAACAACGGTGTTTCTATCGGTTCACGCCCGCTTTGCTTCAAGTTCCCAGATTAATACCATAAAAAAAGCCTCCGCGACGGGAGGCTTTTTTTATGGTGCCGACTGAGGGACTTGAACCCCCGACCCACTGATTACAAATCGACTGCGCTTATAAAATATTATTTTTATAAATCAATATGTTAACCTTAAAATTTTAGCGATTTTTTAGCCGAGCTACCACCGAGCTACCACGCTAAAACAAGCTACCACCAGCCTGTTACAGGGAAGTAGAATTGTTAAAGAAATCTTTTTTATCTTCAAAAATGATATTATCATACCAATTTTCTCTAAATCCTAAAAGTTCTAAAGACAAATGAGGGTTATTTAGATTTTCTTTAATAAGAGATAATACTCTATCACACCACGATGTAGAAGGAGATATTTGTTTCATAAAAAAACTAAAGATAAAGAATTCTGCATAGAATGTGCTTTTCACTTCTTCTAAATCAATTAATCTTGCTCGTTTTTTGCTTTTGGAAAGAGAACGAGGTGTTGTACTAAAAGTTCTGCGGTAAAATAATCCGTAATGAGCACAAATATTTCTTACTGATACAATACATTCTAACCAGTTATCAAAGATTGCTTTAGGTAAACAAAATACCTCATAAAACTTTGTGGAATATTCTCCTTTCACTAAAGATATCATTTTTGAAAAATTTCCAAAAGTTATTACATCTACTAATTGCCAAGAAGGTATTCTAGTTGTTGCTATATCAGAGAAAGAATGTAAAGAATCGATATTTTTTTTGAATTTTAGAATGTTACTATTAATATCATCTAACAGCTTAGAATGATTATATATTTCCTCTTGCTTTTTGCAATCAATATAAAAGATATCTTTTCTTGAAGAGAATAATTCTCCATTAAGAAACCAAAAGGCATTATCTTGAGTCGTGCTGAGAATATTAGAGAATAATACCTTGAAACAGACTTCTATTCTTTCAGCTGCTTCCATAAAAAGAGTTCTTAATTTCCTGTCAAAAATATATAGTTGAAGTATATCTTCAAATTTGATTTGAGACTTAAATTGTTCTTTAGTATGTTTATCCACATAAAATGTATTCCAGTACATGGCCAATCTATGATAACCTATGTATGAAAGGTATTTTAAAGCTCTGCTTTCATCATTAAATATTAAATTTCTAGATTTTAATAAACTAATTTGCTGTGAAAATGATGTTGGAATGTTGTGGTCTATTAGCATTTTTTTCTCTACTGAATAAAAATATACCCACTAATTGTGCTTAATATTCCAAAACTAATGAAACATCAGAGGCCTAGTGGGTCTGTTATCTATATATGTAAGCTAAAATATATTAAAAGTCAATATATTTTAGCACAATGTTTAAAACTTTTTTGCAATAGCATATTGAAGAAAAAGAGACTTTTAATGTATTTATAGTGTATCTTAATATATTAAATTACACTAAGGTTTATAAATTATCATTTTCAGAGAAATTGTAGTCAATTTACTTGTTTACCGAGAATATACCAATCACTATTCGGCAAAATTAGTTATAGAAAAAGACAGAATTTTTACTGATTCATGATATGAACAGGATAGCTCTATAATGGTTAGTGAACAAGTGAGTGGACAAGCTACTAGACAAGCTAGTGAACAAGCTCTTCAGATTATAGCATTTAATCAAAATACCCCGTGAGGTTTGCCATTTGTAAATTGGGGGAATCCCAAGTGGAAAAGATTTCACCTGATAAGCTATTGCCGTGGATAACGCGAACACTTAGGCCTAATAAGCTAAGTTGCGTATAAGTCATGCAGACACATAACTCATCAATATCAGTGGCCTCAATATATAATTTGCCGCCCAGCTTTTCAATCCCTCGATTTTGCAGACATTTAACCAATCCCAAAACCATAGCTCCAGATCCGCAGGTCGGCTCGGCAACGCGACAATATCCTTTTTCTTGAATTGCTTTTTCTAAATTTTCATTAAATGTTATTTCTGCCATAAACTCGCAGATGTGCGACGGAGTGAAGAATTGTCCTCTGTAATGCTGTCCTAAATTTAATTTTGCAAATATTGTTCCCAGATAATCTTTTGGGCTTTCTAATAATAATCTTGCTAAAATAGCCATAAGGCTTGGAAAATATTCATTGAAAACAGCTTTATCATATTTATTCGCAATATTCTTAAATTCTTGCTCTCGTGAAATAAACAAATCCCTGTAATAGCTTTGAGCCATAACAGGGGCATCCTTAAAGGTATTGTGTAATGAACAACTGCAAATTTTACAAAAATCTTCAAAAACTTTATATACTGGGTAATAACTTAATCCGGAGATTGCTTCCAATCTCCAGATTATGCTGTCTTCATTTATTTTTTCGACTTCTTTTTGTTCGATTTTTTTTAGATTTTTTGACTTTCTCAGATTTTACGTTGCAAATTTCTTCGTCAATCTCATCTGTCGGAATTGGAACAATGGTTTCCGGTGGAAAGCCTTTCCATTCGTCATCTTCGTTTTCTTGGACTTCTTCCAGCGCATTTTCGCTAAAAGAAAGAGGAGCGTTTTCTTGAGGCTCCTCTTGTATCTGCGTGTCGTCTTCCATTTCAACTTTCTCAAAGGTCATTCTTCCGTTTTCATCATAACCTAATTCTCTTTCGGGTCTTGCGTATAATTGATTCAAAATCTCCAGCGCTTTACTATTTAAGAAAATTGTTTTCTGTCCGGTTTTACTATCCGGCAAATTGATTAAAGAATTGTCAAAATCCACCCATTCCCATTTACAAGTGAGAATCTCATTTTTTCTGGCGGCGGTTAAAAGAAGTAGTCTAATGGCGGCAACCGTATATAACATCTCCGGAGTTCTTTTTTCTGCTTTTCTTAATTCTTCTGAAAAACGCTCCATTTCCTCGGAGCTTAAATATCTTATTCTTAATTCCTCTTTATATCTTTGAACACAAGTGCAGGGGTTTGAGTTTGGGGTTCTTAATTTCCATTTTTCCATAAGATTAAAAAGTAAATTGAGTAAGCTCAGCATTCTGTTGGCATTATATTTAACGCGAGCCAAAGACCTATGCAAATGTTCAATATCAAGATTATTAATGTCGGTGATTTTTCTATTTCCTAAAACCGGTTTTATATAGAGCCGCCATAATTGCTCGTTGTTCTTCAAATATGTTTCTTTGTTTTCTTTGAGTTCCACATAATCTCTTTTGAAGACTTCCCAAAATTCCGCCAATGTATCAGCTTTTCTTAAAGAAGCTTTTTCTTCTTGTGGGTCTTTACCATCATGTATCATTAAAAAAAGTTTGGCGGCTTCTTCTCTTGCTTCCTTGCAACTTAAATTTTGGATATCGCCAAAAATATACCAGCGCTGAACGGCATTTCTTCCACCCATTGAAGTCCTGTATTTAATAACATATTTCTTTTGGCCATTAGGGATAACTTTTAAGGCGAATCCTTTAACCATATCGTCCCAAATATAATAAATCTTATCTTTGATTTCAGCATTGTTAATGATTGAAGATGTTAAAACTGGCATCAAATTTCTCCATAAAATAAATTAACCTTTCGTTAATATTTTAGCTTATGGGTGGACGGAAGCAAGCTCTTTTTTAGGAAAATCAATAACTTACATCTAAAAACAGCTTAATCCATAAAAGAATCTTGATAAATAAAAAAAGAACCCACAGGATTAGTGAACTGTCCCCCGAAAGTTGGACAGTTCATAGTTGGGGTTCTTTTTTTATACTAAAACGCTATCATCGGGCGAACATAATATCTTTGTATATCCTTGCCGTCGATTCCATCGAAAGATCTGGCTAAATCGCTATTGTCAAAGCAATTTATAGGGTAAGCCTTATGACTATTATACTCGGAAGATGTCCAATAATAATCTCTCTTTATTTGTGTGTCTTTAATTTTTTCCAAAGAAGATTTAATATCTTCTAAATTATCCATAATCTTAACAAATTCAGCTTTGCTAGGGAGAAAGGCTTCTCCAGCTTTGATTCCGTCATAAGCATAATTAGCGCAATACTCAGCCGCTTCTGCTATTTTACCTTGCTTTTTAGCCGCTTTTAAAATTAAGCGAGTATTTTCTTTTCCACTTAAATTGTTTGGCATATTGACATACAAAAAACAGAGTGACCAATACAACTTCTTTTGGCGTAGGGTTATAATTAATCCATGCTTTTTGCTTTCATCAACATAACCAACCACACCGGAAACTTGTTTGCCATCAATTAATTCTCTGGAAAAAGTCTTGTCTTCATTGTAATAAAACATTCCAATTTGAACTTTTCCGCTCTCTGCAGTAAACAGTTCATATTGTTTTTCTGTTTTATCATCTAAAACTTGAGGGCTTTCGACAAGTCTTTCTGATTCTGATAGAGCAGTTGTTTGTTGATATGTTGCTAATTTCTCTTTTTGAGATTGAACCAGCTCCTGCAAAAATTCGATTGAAACATCTGATGCAAAAGCCTGTATGACTTCTTCAATAGACAATCCGGATAAAAAGACAGCCTCTTTTATAAAATCTATTCTTTCCATAATAAAAATTTTTAAATTTGACATAAAAATAATTAATTACACTTATACTAATTCTTTTTTCAAAAATATCAATAAAAAAATCCGGAGACAACAAGCCAACCGGATTTTTAACAATGTTAAAAATAATAAAAAATTTTTTAATTAAACTCTCAAATTGTTTTTTTGCCATAATAATGCATTGGCAACAAAATCATGTGCTTTTGAATATGAAAAATGCCTGTCTTCACCTTTCAACTTTCCTTCCGCATCAATAAATACAGAAGCTGACATGGGTTGGACAAGAGCAATTTTACTCAACTCCTGAGATACATTTTCAGGAGAAAGACCTCCGGCATATCCTTGAATAACATCGGGAAAAACCGGAGCATGGCGTTTTTCAGGTAAAATGCCTTCCCCAAAAGACTCATCAAACAAACAATCAAACACAACATTGTGACGCTGATACAATTCCGTAATCACCTCGGCATTAGACGCATTGTAAGAAAGAATAAAGCGTACTTGTGGAAATTTCCTCATTTGTTTTTCAAGCATATCAATCTGAGGCGCAATTTCTCTCCCAATTTTGAAATTGAGTTGCACTCGTTGAAACAGAGGTTCGCCGGCAGAATTACTATAAGATAACAGTTCATGCAATTCCGGAGAAATATCATCCTGATAAAAACCGCACACCCAATCCTGATTGAGATGCAAAGCCAAAGGTAGATTGACACGATGTTCCAAAATTTTTTTATGCAAATTTCTCAACCATGCCAAACGAGGTGAATTTTCACTACATTTTTTACCAGAAACCTGAATTCCAAATTCGATACAAGAAAACTGCGCATATAAAGCGAATAAAGCATCTGCATCAGTGTATTCATTAGCACCAGAACACGTAATAAATTTTAAATCCATAATAAAATTTTTTAATTTGACATAAAAATAATTAATTACACTTATACTAATTCTTTTTTCAAAAATATCAATAAAAAAAATCCGGAGGCAACAAGCCAACCGGATTGTAAAAGAAATCAAAATGACATCATCGGACGAACGTATTGAGTAGTTCTCTTAAGATTGACGTACATTCTATTATTATAGAAGAATAAACTCCAAGTAAAATAACGAGAATATTCAGAAGAAGACCAATAATATTCTTCTTTTATTTTCTTTGCTTTAATTTTGTGCAAAGAAAACTTAATTAGTTCAAAATTGTTCTTAGTCTTGTCCTGTTCTTCTTTGCTTGGGAGAAAGGCCTCTCCAGCTTTGATTCCATCATAAGCATAATTAGCGCAATATTCAGCCGCTTCTGCTCTTTTACCTTTTTGTTGAGCCGCTTCTATAATTAAGCGTGTATTTTCTTTGCCACTTAATCCTTCAGGCAAAGCAACAAATAAACCATCACTCGACCACGGTAATATTTTTTGCCGCAACAAGTCAATTAGTCCATGCTGACCACTCTCATCAACAAAAACAACCACGCCAGAAACTTGCTTACCTGCAACCAATCTTTTGGAAAAAGTCTTATCTTCATTATAATAGAACATTCCAACCTTGATTTTACCACTCTCTGCTGAAAGCAATCCAAACCGCGTTTCAGATTTAGTTTGTGTTGTTGCTTGTATATCAGTTATCTGTTCATCTTTCTGAATTTGTTGCAACCCTTGCGAAATATCCGTTGATTTTAATTCTTTCTTTTTTTTCATAATAATACATTTATTTAATGTTTGACATAATGATAATTAATTGCCTTTAACTTATCATTTTTATCAAAAATTTCAATAAAAAAATCCCAGCGCAAATAAAAATTGCGTAAAATATTCAATGCCTAATATATTGAATTTTAATGATAATTTTGGGTTGGTGGTAGCTCGGTGGTAGCTTGAGCCATAAAAAGGGGATAAAAACGCTATTTTTGAGTTGATTTTAATAGGCTAAATAAAAGAAAAAGCCCTTGAATTTCAAGGGCTTGGAAACTGGTGCCGACACACGGACTCGAACCGCGGACCCACTGATTACAAATCAGTAGCTCTACCAACTGAGCTATGTCGGCATAAAAAAACTAAAATTTTTCAAATCAACTTCATACAAATAAATACAATAATTCTTAAATCGAGCTACCACCGAGCTACCACGCTCATTACTGTTAGCACCATTTAATGACTCCAACATACAGCTCAAATTTAGTACATCATATTGTTTATAAAAGAAAATCATTTAAAATCAACCTTTTATAAACATGACTTGCAACGATTACAAATCAGTAGCTCTACCAGCTGAGCTAAGTCGGCAACGTTTCGAAATATCTTATAACTTTGGCCGGCCTTCTTGTCAATAAAAATATTAAGCCCCGGATTTTATTCGGCGGGAACCGTCTCCGCTTCGGATCGGAGATCGGCATCTTCCGACCGGAAATGTTTCTTCCGGCAGGAAAGACAATGCCTAAACCAGCGAACCATTTTCAGATAGCCGAAAGAAACCACCGCCGCAGCCCCAACCCAGGCAATCGGACTGGCAAAATAGATTCCTTCATATCCCATCCGTGAGGCCAGATAAACCGCTGCAAAGGAACGCATAACCAGTTCAACGATACTGGCCGCCATCGGAATAACCGATTGCCCCATTCCCTGCAACGTATTGCGGAAAATAAAAATCTGCCCCAAAAAGACATAGAACAAAGTCGAAATGTCCAAATACCCTTTGGCGATATCAATAATCTCCGGTTTTTCGCCTTTAATAAAGACCCCGATCATATCTTCGCCGACAAAGCGCACCAGTAAAGCAACGGAAATACTGAACAAAACCGAAACCAAAGAACTGCGCACCACTCCGCGGCGGATTCTGCCGATTTTTCCGGCTCCGAAGTTTTGCGCCGTATAAGTCGCCAAGGCAAACCCCAAAGCAACCAGCGGCGACGTTGCCAGCTGTTCGATTCTCAAAGCCGAGGTAAAAGCGGCAATAGTATCGGAACCGAACGAGTTGCAAACCGTCTGAATAATAATCAGTCCCAGTGCAATGACCGAAAACTGCAAAGCCATCGGCACAGCAACATACAAATGCTCGCGCATAAAGGCCGGATTATAAACCCAGTCCGTACGCCGCAAACGCAGTATCGGAAACTTCCGGCCGATATAAATCACGCATAAAACGACCGAAATAGTCATCGCCGTCAGCGTTCCCAAAGCCGAACCGACGACGCCGAGCCCCGTAAAATAAACCAAAACCAGATTCAGCAGCGCATTGAGCACCGTTGAAAAAATCAAAAAATAAAGCGGTGTCTTGCTGTCACCCAAAGCCCTGATAAATCCGGACAGGAGGTTATAGCTGACAACCAGAACCAGCCCCGAACACAAAACAAACAAGAAACGGTAAGCATTGTCCCAAATATTCTCAGGCACATTCATCAAATGCAGGATTTGCGGCAAATAAAACAACGTCAGCCCGGTCATCGCCAGACTCAATATTGTACTGGCAATCAGGCTGTGCACCACCGAAGCGCGCACGCCCGACACGTCTTTGGCTCCGAAACGCTGCGCCGTAATCACCGTCAAACCGCCGGTAAAACCGAAAGCTATCATCAGCAGCACCATAAAAATCGGCGCCGACACGCCGACTGCCGCCAATGCCTCTACACCGAGCAGACGTCCGACAATCAGAATATCCGAAATATTATACAGTTGCTGAAAAATATTTCCGATTAAAACCGGAACCGCAAAAGTCATTATCAGCTTAATCGGCGAACCGGCCGTCATATCCTTAATCATCTTTACTCACCTCTCGGCCGCACAATCTAGTCCTCACAACTGAAATTGTAAAGCCTTTCTTTTTCTGATTTTTCACTTGGGAACACAGGTATAATATAGTATGCCGCAGCAAAGATAAAAACAGCGTTAACAAAAAAATCTGCCGCCGCATATTTTCTCAGAAATTTGAATATAAAAAAACACCCTGTTAAGGGTGTTTTTTTATGGCTGCCTCGCCTGGATTCGAACCAAGATACCAACATCCAGAGTGTCGTGTCCTACCGTTAGACGACGAGGCATCAAACTGATGCTGATATTTAAGCCATTTTTTTATGAATGTCAAAAGATTTTTTTATTTTTTTTGCATTTTATTGCAAACCTTTTTTAATCATTTGAAAATCATTGGCAATATTCATATTAACCTTAGCCAGTGCATCTTTCATCGCCCGAATGCTGCTCATGACATGAGCTTCTTCCTCATTATAGCCGTAATACATGGATACCACTTCCTCACCATGCCCGACCACCGTTGTTTTCCAGACCAAATCGCCGCTGCGGTCATAAATCGAAACTTCCGTCTCCAAATCCGTATTTGCATACAGATACGGCATTCCCAGCAAATTCAGTGTATGCAGACTCAAAATCGAGGGAACGGCATAATAAAGCCCTGAATTGTAAACACTGCTGTTGGTCACCCGCAGCTTAATTGTTCCCTTGCGTTCGCCGTAAGCCTGCGACACATTGGCCGCATTGCGGTCAAACAAAGTTATCATGTCGCGCATCCGCCGGTCACGCTTGCGCACGATATTAACGCTGTCAATGCTTCCGCCCCAGCCGCTGGCATCCGTATAGCCCGAACGGGAAGAACTCCCCGAATACTGAACGTCAAAACTGTCGCGGACACTTTCCCTGTCCACTTCCGTATTCAGCGGCGGCAGCAGATTCGCATTCGGCATCTGAACATTTAAATCGTTAAAAGTCACCGATTTGCACGCCGACAACATGATGAGAACAGTCAAACTCAACCAAAACTTTTTCATTGTCTTCTTCCTGATACATATTGGAACAAACAAGGGCTTTTCTCCGGAAAAGCCCTTAAATTCGTTATTTCTTGTCTTCTGCCGGAACAATCTTGATATGCAGTTCTTCCAGCTGTTTTTCTGTCACGAAGTTCGGTGCCTGCATCATCAGATCCTGTGCTTTGCCGTTCAACGGAAACAGAATAACGTCACGGATAATCGGCTCATCCAACAGCAGCATAACCGTCCGGTCAATTCCGGGAGCGCAGCCGGCGTGCGGCGGAGCCCCGTATTTGAAAGCATTAATCATGCCGCCGAATTTGCTGTCCACAAATTCTTTGTTATAACCGGCAATTTCAAACGCCTTATACATAATCTCCGGCTCATGGTTGCGAACGCCGCCGGAAGCCAGTTCCACACCGTTGCAAACCAGGTCATACTGATAAGCCAGAATATCCAGCGGTTTCTTGTTGCACAGGGCGTCCATACCTCCCTGAGGCATTGAGAACGGATTATGCGAAAATTCAACTGCGCCGGTTTCTTCATTTTCCTCATAAAACGGAAAATCAACCACCCAGCAGATGCGGAAAACGTTTTTCTCGTTCAAATCCAAATCTTCGCCCAGTTTTAAGCGGGTTTTGCCGGCAAACTTGTCCAGTTTCAAACCGCTGCCGACCATAAACAGCACGGCATCGCCGTCTTTAGCCCCCAGCGTTTGTTTGATTTCTGCCAATTTCTCGGCGCTCAGCAGCTTGGCAATTCCCTTGGCTCCGCCTTCGGCAAAAGCAATATAAGCCATGCCGCCCATATCGTTTTCTTTGGCAAAAGCATCCAGCTTATCAAAGAAAGAACGCGGCTTGTCTGCAATTCCCGACACAACGATGGCCCGTACGCTTGCGCCTTCGGCAACTTTGCCGTCATATACGCCGAAACCGGAATTGCCGAACAGCGCGGTTGCTTCCTGAATAATCAGCGGATTGCGCAAATCAGGTTTATCCGAACCGTATTTCAGCATTGCCTCCCGGAAAGGAATACGCATAAACGGAGCCTGATCAACTTTCTTTCCGGCGCCGAATTCGTTAAAAACACCACCCATGGCATGCTCAATGACTTTAAAAACATCTTCCTGCGTGGCAAAAGACATTTCCATATCCAGCTGATAGAACTCTCCGGGAGAACGATCGGCACGCGGATCTTCATCGCGGAAACACGGCGCAATCTGGAAATACTTGTCAAAACCGGCAACCATCAGCAGTTGTTTGAACTGCTGCGGAGCCTGCGGCAACGCGTAAAATTTACCCGGATTAATACGGGACGGCACCAGAAAATCGCGCGCACCCTCCGGCGAAGAGGCTGTCAAAATCGGAGTCTGATACTCGGTAAAGCCCTGTTCAACCATCAAACGGCGCATCGCGGCAATAACTTTTGAACGCAGCATAATATTCTGATGAATGCGCTCTTTGCGCAAATCAAGAAAACGATATTTCAAACGCAGTTCTTCCGGCGCGTCGTCTTCCATCGCCACCTGAAAAGGCAGCATTTCCGCCCGGGAATAAACTTCCACGGCTTCAACCTTGATTTCAATGTCGCCGGTCGGCATATTTTTGTTGACGCTTTCACGATGCAGAACTTTGCCGGTTACACCGATAACGCTTTCCACGCGAATATCGTTGAGTTTATCGAACAAATCGGAAGAACTGTCCACAACGCACTGTGTAATGCCGTAGTGATCTCGCAAATCCACGAAGCAGAGATTGCCCAAATTCCGTTTACGGTGAATCCAACCCGCCAAAGTCACGGTCTTATTCACATCCGCTTCCCGCAGTTCCCCGCAGGTATGTGTTCGATATTGATTCATAAAAACCTCATACGTTTAATTAAAAAACTCTCTATTTGTAGAACCAAATTCCCGGCTTGGCAAGTCCTTAAACGCGCTATCACCCGGAAAAGCGCATAAAAGAGCAGGCTTTTAACCGCAAACGCCGCCAAACCGATTTATTTTCCTCCCTTGCCGGGCATAAAAAAAGAGTCGGTGTTCACACACCAACTCTTTAAATTTCTTTTTTCTGGCTTAAAAGAAACTACATTTCGCGGATCTCGGCATCCCAGAGAACAAGCTCGGCGCCCAATGCTGCTGCGACTTTAGCGAGCTGCGGCTGCCACTGTTCCACGGTCAAACGGCGGTTTTTGGAGCAGAAAACTTCCACCCACGGCGTCTCGTCTTTGGCAAGAATATCCGAAACCTTGAGTTTAAGGAAAATCTTGCTCTCTGCCCGAACTTCGTCCAGCACTTTTTTCACCGTTTGAACCACTTCGTCGTAGGATTTGTTCTCAACGCGAATGGTTCCGACAACGGCAGAACACAATTCGTCACCGTGACCGTAAGCATGAAGCTTATAATAGGTAATCGGTGAAACGCGGTGTGCCAAAGCGCGGCAAATGCCCTGCGTCGTGTTCGAATGGTTGCGGACACGGATACGCATAAACTCTTCTTCGCTGTAAGGCGAAAGATAAACAGATTTACGCACGTTGTTTGACTGGCTCTCGAGAGCTGCTTTCAAAGATTCATTCTTCGGTGCGAAGATAAATCTCTTAACTTTACTTGTTTCCATAAAGCTTGAACTTTTTGAAAATTTAACAATAATTTTTGGTTGTCACAAAAACCTGAAGTTAACCACGCAACAGGCCTGTATCTGATGTAATATATCTCAAATAATAGAAAGTATGAGTTTTCATATATCCCAATTTAGACAAAAGTGCAAGTCTTTTTTTTAAAATTTTGCGAAACAGATTTTTCTGTTGCACCGCCATTAAAACAATATTAAATAACAGGAACTATAATTATTTCGCAGTACAAAAAACTTTAGAAAGGAAGACGGTTGGGCTTATCTATGAAAGTAATTGATTCGACGGCGGCATTGACAGAATTTTGCCACAGTTTACAAAACCGGGAATTTATCACCATTGATTTGGAGTTCCTGCGCGAAAAAACATATTATGCAAAACTCTGCCTGATTCAGGTCGGAGCTGCGGATGACGCTGCCGTTATCGATCCGCTGGCCGAGGGATTGGACCTTTCCCCCTTTGTCGAATTGCTGAAAAACCCCGGCATCACCAAAGTTTTCCATTCCGGGCGCCAGGACATCGAAATTCTTTACATGCTGACCGGCTTTATTCCCGAACCGCTTTTTGACACTCAGATTGCCGCCATGGTCTGCGGCTACGGCGATTCCGTCAGTTATGAAACGCTGGTCAAAAAAATCTGTGACGTTGAGCTCGACAAATCATCCCGTCTGTCCAACTGGTCTATCCGACCGCTCGATAAAAGCCAGCTCTGCTATGCTCTGAGCGATGTCACCCACCTGGTAAACGTTTATCAGGCTCTGCGCGAACAATTAAAACAGAACGGACGCATCCACTGGCTGGATGAAGAAGCGGAAATCCTGAAAAATCCGGAAACCTATACCGTTAACCCTCAGGACGCCTGGCAAAAAATCAAACACCGCTCCCATAATCCCAAAATGCTGACCGTTCTGAAAGAACTGGCGGCCTGGCGCGAAAGCCGGGCCCAACGCAAAGATACCCCGCGGCAAAACGTCATTAAAGACGACCTTCTGCTCAACATTGCCGCACTCTGCCCGACCTCAATAGAAGAGCTGGAACAAATACGCAACATGCGCAAAGAAGTCGCAACCGGAAAACTCGGAAACGAAATAATCGAAGTCCTCAATGCCGCCCGTCAGATTCCGGCATCGCAATATGTCAAACTGCCGAAAGAAAGGCCCCTGCCCCAAGGCGCAGCCGGCCTTCATGAACTGTTGAAACTTTTGTTGAAACTCACCAGCCAGGAAAGCGGCGTCGTTGCCAAACTCATTGCTTCTGATGACGATTTGAAACGTTTTGCCACATTTAAAGACCGCAACAATCCGATTTTAAAGGGCTGGCGCAAAGAATTGTTCGGCAGCCGGGCGATTGAACTGCGCAACGGCAAACTCAGCATCCGCTACGACAACATTAAACATTGTGTCAGCATTACGCCCGTTGCGGACGTTTCCGCCTAGCACTCGCCGTTTTGATACGGCTTATTATAAAGCCTGTCCAGCAGATTAATCAGCTTAAGCGCCGTTTCACTGCGGATTGAATAGAAAATTGTCTGTGCCGAACGGCGGGTTTTAACAATTCCGTTGTTCCGCAAAACCGCCAGATGCTGCGATAATGCCGACTGGCTGAGATCAACCATTTTTTCCAGCTCTCCCACGTTCAATTCTTTGCCCGACAGATGATAAAGAATTTCCAACCGTTTCTGGTTGCCCAAAGCCTTTAACATTGCCGCCCCTTGCGTAATAGCCAGATTTTTCATTTTCTTCCTCCTTTAACTCCTTCTAATTTAGCATAAAATTCAATAGATTGGGAGTTATAGAACAACTAAGAGCTATATAGACTTTAGCCTTTAGTCACATCGGCTATATTGCTGTTGCCTTTCCCCGGCGAATATAATAAAATTGCCGTAAACCAAAGAGGAGGACAAATGAAAGACGAAGATTTACAAGGGCTGAGCTTTGAAGACGCCCTGCTTAAACTTGAAAACATCGTCCGCGAACTTGAAAGCGGACGGATTAAGCTTGATGACGCCGTCACGGCTTATGAACAGGCCGTTAAACTCAAACAGTTCTGCGAACAGAAACTTCAGGCGGCCCAGCTGAAGATCGAAAAAATTGAAATCGCGCCGGACGGAGAAATCAAAACGGCTCCGCTGGCAGCTATGGACGAACAATAATGAATGATATCAAAACAGTTATTGCCGAATATTCCGAACAGTTTAACCGCCGTCTGCCGGATTTCTTCTCTTTGCCTGACGGCCCTGAAAAACGCGTCGTCGAAGCGATGAAATATGCCGTTACCAACGGCGGCAAACGACTGCGCCCCTATTTGGTTTATGAAACGGCCCGCCTCTTCGGTGTTGATTTTTCCTCTTCCCTGCGTACGGCAGTCGCATTGGAAATGCTGCACTCCTATTCTCTCGTGCACGATGACCTGCCGGCCATGG
>OJMI01002279.1_pt1 | contig 17483 bp, 9 predicted proteins | sample 1597131 | NCBI WGS metagenome assembly OJMI01 (sample SAMEA2452116, study PRJEB22498) | human gut metagenome | reverse complement strand
AGGTCCGAGCGCACACGATAAAAAGCGCATCGCTCGTGAAGTGAGCGCAGGAGCCGTCGTGCCTTTTGCACGAAACTCCAGCGCCAACAGCGAGAACCAACCTCTTGGAGGTGCGTAAGCAACTCCGAAGGAATCCTCTGATTTCAATCAGGGGAGGACGTCAAGACATTTGTCGAGTGGAAGTACTCGCTGAAATTCGAGTCGTAGATTGACGAATAACATATTCGTCGTTTGCCGAATAATCTAGTTTCAGAATATCGAAAGTTCGCAGGCGTAATGTTCTATCTATTTTCCGTTATCCGGTAACCAATCATGTTGATTCAAGGCCTTGAGCTCGTTGGCATCGAGCGGAATCTGCTATTGTGGCCGTACAGAATCAACAACGACACGGGAGGCAGAAATGCTTTACAAAGCAGTTGGTTTGGCAGCGGCCTCGGCCGTATGCGCGTTGATGGTCGGGTGCGCCAACACGACGACCGGAAAGATGGTCGAGCCGCTTGAAGTGATGCCGACGGAAGTCTGCATCATCCAAAATCCCAAGGTCACGATCGGTGAGGCCATTCCGTCGCTGCAGTCGGCATTCCAGCGCCGCGGCATCAAGACGACAGTGGTCCGGGATGCTGCGTCCTGCACGTCGGAATACCGTTTGAGCTACGTGATGCAGCGTTCGTGGGACGCAACGACCTACCTCGGTCTTGCGGAACTGACGCTCTACAAAAACGGCGCCATCGTGTCGACCGCCAAGTACAAGGCCGGAAGCATGACGCTCACGAAGTGGGGCAAGACCGCCGAAAGAATCGACAAGACGGTCGGCAAATTGCTCGGTGAGTCGGAATAGTTCAGATACGGATCTTTAAAAAGAAACATCAAGCGCCGCTTAAAGGATTTCCGAAGCGGCGCTAGATGTATGGTGAGCCGATGATTTCTGTCCGATCAGAAGTGCTTCGTCCAGCGCAGCGAAGCGCCCCAGCGCTCGTCTCCGGAGTCCCCGGCTTCACCGTCGAGCATCAGCGCGAACTCGTGACCGGTTGACGATACCCAGCCAATCTTGCATTGCGCTGCAGCCGCGTGACGGTTGTCGAAGAATTCGACGTTGGTTTCGTCGCGTATGCCGGTCCATGTGTATGTCTCGTCGCCATTGACGTGAAAGCGATTGCGGTACGCAATGCGACCTTCCAGAAAGAGATTGCCTGTCGGGGAGGCGGCACTGCTGCGCGTCTTGAAAGCCAGGCCGGCTTCAAGTGCCGCTACGCTTAAAAGTTTATCTTCATATTCTTGTGCAACGCGAGAATCCGACTCGCGGACATCGTCTCGGTGGATTCCGTCCCAGCTGAGCTGAGCGTACGGCATGAACGAGAGCGCGATCTGATCGGGGGCAAATTTGCGGCCGATACCGATGGACGCGCCGAGACTGACGGCATGGGTGGTTGTATCGAGTCGCTTTGAACCGTAGAAGTCGCTGACGTATCTTGTGCGATCCTCAACCCCGTAGCCCAGAAGTGCCTGACCGAAGAGTCGCATGCCGGCACCGAATTCCTGCATCGCCGAAACGCTTGCAAAAACACCTTGCGCGTTTCCCTTGTCCGGGCCGGAGATTTCGATGTCGTCGTAATAGCCGCCGACTTTCCAGCCCAGCGCCCAGTCGCCGAAACTGCGGCGAGCGCCGGCTGAAAGAATGGTGCGGGTACTCTGAAATGATTTCGCGCCGTCCATATTTGCCCGTTCGACGACGAGCGAGGCTTCGGGAATGACATCCGTGGCATACAGATCGGTAAGCGGCGAGAGCGCTGTCACCTCACGCAGGCGAATCGATCGAGACATCGTAGCGGCATCGAAGGCCAGGTGAGAATCCGCCTTGGTTGAAGCAAACGCGTTTTCGAGGCTTGTAGCCACCAGCTGTTTGTCGCTTTCGGGGTGTCCCACCCTCAGGTTTTCGGAAAGGATATCCACGGCGCTGACAAACTCGGCGGCGGTTCCCGAAAGAATGTCGTCGGCTTGGATCACAGCGTCCAGTTTTTGAGCTCGGCGCATGGCGTCTTGCGAGAGTGAAACGGTTTTGCCGACAAGCTGCATGCTGTTTTCGACACGGTGCATCGTAAATTTGCCGTCTTCAGTTGTGTCGAACGTAAACGTAATGCCGCCGCCCCAGGAGAGCTCCGCATCTTTGACCTGCTCAAGGATTTCGTCGCCAGCGTTTAAACCGGGAAAAAAGAGCGTCGGGCTCAGGGTAATCTTTTGATCGACGTATTGCCCCGTGCGAATCGTGATGTTCAATGGGGCATCGGCATTGCTCTCTTGGCTGGATTTTGCCAAGAGTGTCAGGGACGATGTTTGATCCTGAGGAAGATTGCCCACGATTATTTGGTCGATTGTGTGTTCGCCGACATCGAGCACAAGCGATGAGCCCGCTTCCAGTTTCAGTTGACCTTGGACGTGAAACGTGCCGATTCGATTGCCCGGGCTGAGATCGTCTCCGGGCGAGAGCGTGCCGCGGGATGTCAGTGACCCGACCACACCGCGTCCTGCAACGGTGGCCGTTGCATCGGACTGGACGTTGTTGTCAATGATGCCGTCAATGACGAGTGTGGCGCCCTTGATCACATCGGTGGAGCCGCTGTAGGAGGCGTGACCGCTCATGACGAGAGTGCCCGCAGAAACGATGCTGTTGTTTTCACCGAGCGTGCCGGAAACGACGAGCGAAACGGGAAGATCGGCATTTTCCGGAGCTTTTGTCTGATTGCTTGACCCTGTATACGTTTCTCCATTTTGGATCGCTGCGTTGTACTCCTCTAATTCTTTCTGAGTCGTGATGTGCAGCGTCGGATTCCAGCGCACTTCGTTGATGTCATTGATAAAGCGGCTCACGCCGTTGCCGGCAAGATTGAGCGTGTAGGCGATCTGATTTTGTCCGTTGAGCCCTGTCTGAACCGGGAGCGTCCACTTTGAATTCGTTCCATCCCAACGCGCCATGCGGTTGATGTTGAGTTCGGCAATGCCGCCCACGGCAGAAGCCGCATCCAGAAGCCCCGCGCCGATTCCGTATTCAACGATGGTGCAGTTTTCGATGAAGTAGTCCTTCCATTCCTCGTATGCCTTGTTTACCGCCTCAAGATAGGCATCAGGGTCAAGTTCCCATTCGTAGCCGTCGAGGATTTCCTCGCGCCACTGGGCAGCTGCGCGTTCGGCGGCTTCTTCTTTGAGAGCTTTGATTGTCTCTTTGTTACCAAGCATGGTGCCGGCACTGCCCCAAAAGACGATGGCGGCGGACTCTTTGTAGACGTTTGAGACGTATTTGTTTTCGTCCGGTGACCACGTGGGCGAGGCGACACGAAAATCCAGTCTGCCGCCGTACTGCAGGTGATAGTCTGGGTTGTTATGGTTTGGGTCCGCGCCTGTTTGTTCAGGATGCAGGGCAAGTACTTCGTAGACTCCTTCCTGAGGCTTGCGGGCGGTGGTAAGAACGCAGTCGGCCAGCTGCGAGGCGGTCATCCAGGGAAATGCCTGCTGCACGAGCGCAAGGGTGCCGGCCACATGCGGCGCGGCCATGGATGTGCCGGTCATCTCAATGGAGCCGTTGCCGCTTCCCGCTTCAACGCTCACGATGTTGGTTCCGGGCGCGGCGATGGACCATAGAGAAGCAAAGAGAGCGCGGTTGGAGGCTTCGATGGCGCTGCTGTTGCCGTGGACGAATCCTTCTTCAAAGAGGTGGTCTGATTCGATGTTGACGACGTTGATGAAGTGGCCCGCTTTCGTAGGGGCCCGCATGATCGGCAGAATCGGGTCGGCCGGCGCAAGTCCTCCTTGGTTGCCTGCGGCAAAGACCATGAGTTTGTCGTGTTCGACGGCGGAGTTGAAAACCTCATTGAAGGCTTTCGTTTCGTCCGGAATGTCGCCGTAGCTGAACAAGCCGCGCACCCAGCCCCAAGAGTTGCTGTAGATCTTGACGTCGTCGTAGGTTTCAATAGCTTTTTTGTAGAGGTCTGCGACCTCATAGATCATGGTCGGACCTTGAATGGTCGAGTAGAGCAAAAGCAACGAGGCGTCTTTGGCTACGCCGTAGTTAACGGAGGAGTTGCCTGAAGCGATGCCCGCTACGTGACTGCCGTGACTTTGTTGGGTGGCGTTGACGCCGGTGCCGAATTTCTCGAGATACTGGTCGCTGTAAAGCTTGATGATGTCTTTGCCTTCAAAGGCGATGTGGGTGGTGTCAAAGCCCGAATCGAGAATGCCGATGCGCACGCCCGCTCCCGTAAAGCCCTGAGCGTAGGCGCCTGTTGCGTTGATGGCGTCGAGATTGATGTTGCCGGTGGGAGAGGCGCAGACTGACAGGGGCCACAAAACGGCGCAGACGGCCAGAGCGAGAGCGGAACGACGGTGACGAAAACGTTTTGAAGCGGGCATGAAAACCCCTCCCTACGACGGGAAGATCAAAAAAGGCACCCTTAGGCGTAGTGTGACACAAAATGAGCGCAGTGGTTTGGTGTGGCCAAATCAGGTGGTAAAAATCGGCCAAATTGGGTGGCAAAAATCAGCCAAATTGGGTGGCGGAATGTTGGGAAGAACATCGATGCGAGATATCAGCGAGTTGCCACATCAATCTTTGCCATGGAGGGTCAGGGTTAAATTTGGTTTTCGAAATAGAGTCAGTTTGAGTTCAAGGTTGAGTTTGAACCAAGGTTCCAACTGAGCCTTTCTAGACGGGACCTTAAGGAAGGGGCGGCGGATTAGGCCGCCCTACCCGAAATGGAAAAAAATTCTTCAATGTATTGAAGAATTTTGTATTAAAAATCTTCAATGAACTGACAGATTTTTACGCGGTTGCGGCCCTTTTAGATTAAGGCTGACAACTGGAAGACGCCTTGGATGGCATTGTGCCATTTGCAGAAATCGGGAAATTAGGACAGATTGCGGCAGGCATGAATAATGGGTAAGTCCACAGCACCGGGCGAAGTTGATAGTGAACGACAAAAAGTCGGCAACCGGTTTTCCGGCGCCGACTCTTTGGAGCTCAGCCTCAACAATAGGCTTTAGAAGTTGTAGACGAGATGACCTGACACCATCCAGGCATCAAGTTGCTCGCCGCCGGCGCTCTTTTCGAGATCAAGCTGCATTGAGACCTTGTTGGCGAATTGGTAATAGCCGCCTACGCCGAAGTTTGTCCAGGTGCCGGCATCTCCCCAATGCAGAGCCTCAACATCCTCAAGGTCTCGGATGTAGCCGAACTGACCGTCGGTGAACTGATGCAAGAGGTCGCCTCGAACGTAGATTTCGCCCGAGCTGCGTTCACCGGCAAAATGCTTGCCGAGTCTCAGACCGGCACGTCCGACAAGCGCCGTTTCCTGTTCAACATCAACTGACATGTCGCGTTGCAGACCGTAGTTGTAGCCTTCAAGACGAGTCGCCTGCATCTGCAATTGAGGCTCGGCAAAGAAACCTGCCGCAGACTTGAGCGTATAGCCGTATTCAGCAGAAACCCCGAAGTAGTTCGTCGAGAATTCACCTTGGGTGGAAATCGAGCTGGCGCTTCTTGAAGATGAGAAGTCTGAGCTCAAGTGACCGAAGCGTCCCACGAAGTCCAAGTAGTGATTGCCGAAGGTGAGGGTATCGTAAACGGCGATTTCGTAGCGTTCCAGATCACCGCCTCCCTTCAGGTTCTCAAAGTCAGGACTGCCGTCCATGTAGGAGACGCTCACGCCGAAGCGGTTGTTGTCAGAAGTCTGACGTTCGTAACCCACGTGAACGGTGGTCGTGTCGGACTTGTAGGCGTCTTCAGCTCCGAGCCTGCCGTATTGCATGCGAACCCAAAGTCCGTCATTGGAGTTGCTGTCAACAAACGCGGTTTCACGCAAACGACGGTCGCGGCGATCCATTTGCATGATGGCGTCGTATGCGGCCCAACCGGCATTATTTACGCCAACCGTGGCGGCGGACTTGGATACGACCACACGATTGATGAACCATTCGGTACCGCCCAGATAGTCTTCCCGATAGCTCTGGTCAGCAGAGCTGTCGTCATCGTCGAACTCGCCGAAGTCTGTGTAATTGGACTTGATCTGCTTTTCGAGTCTGGCAAGATCTTTCTCGTCGATCGGATCGCTGTTGACGTAAAGCTCGTAGTCATAGAGCGTTTTGCCGTAGATGTTCATCTTGTCGGCAAAGGTCACATTGTTGGCGTCCTTCTGAGTCAGAGCAAACGTGAGCGTATTGTCGGCTGAAACGCTCATCAGCTGAGATGGGTGATAGGGTTCGATCCAGTGGCGGGTCTGTGTTGTCTCAGACGTGCCCTCAATGAAGATCATGTCGCTTTCTTCGGGGTGGTCTGAATCGAGATCCAAACGGAAGATGCCGTCAGTGCCCTTGAGGTCACCGATACGGACGTAGTCGTGATGGGGCTTCTCCGAATCTATTTTAAGATGATCCAACAGTCCGATTTCTTCCCATTTGTTTTCGAGGTCTTCATCGAAGAGGTTGATGATGCCGCCGTTGAGTAGGGTGATGCTGCTGATGCGTTTATTTTCAAATAGCGAACTAAAGGGGCCTGGAAAGTAATCTGAGGCCTTCACGTTAAATGCATCAAGATAAGTCCACTGGGCGCCATTTTGAAAGGTAAATTCAAATTTTTCATCAGAGAGAATTTTGTCAATTGCGTCCGCCAGAGACCCACCGTTATATTGTTTCAGTGTAGCTACTATTTCTTTTGAGATGTTGTTAAAGCTCTGCTCATCACCGAACCAATATGAATCTTCCCCGGAGAACGTACCGGTGACAGAGCCAGCTTCTATTTTGGGTATATCTTCCAAACGCTCTGGTTTTTGAACCATGTCGACGGAACCGACCAACATGTTGTGAGTGGACTTGATTTTCACTTTGCCGCCACGTTTAGCACTGATTAAATCAGGTTTTGCAGCTATGACCCAGGATTTTGTTGTGGTCCCCTCATCCCCGATTTCGATTGTTCCGTCATTTTCAGCGTAATAAATATTTGCGCCAATCGTCTCAGTTGAAACGCGAGGATCATGAGTCATTATGACTTCGACATTTCCCTTGAGGTAAATGTTGCCGTTATCTGCATGAAATGTATATGTTCCTTGTTCAAAACTAGTGTCATCAAACTTTGTTGAAGTTGAGCTAACCTTTGTTGTTCCGGTAATGGTGAGAGATGAACCGTTTTTGACAGAAACGAAAAATTCGGAATTGGTTATAAGGGGATGAATTTTGGCGCAGATGCTATCGTAAGTTTCGCTTCCTGAATCCAATGTATATTCGTTGACTTCCGGGTCTTCGATATCGGCAGATTGCCATGTACCTAGGCCTTTCCAGTCATCAGGATTTTCTGGAGGACGCAGAACGAGTGCCTGAGCGGAATTGAAGGCGAGAATCAGAGCGGAAGCGAGGAGGGTTTTTGCGTGGCGATTAAGGTAATTTGCCCCCCCCCCGAGGGTAATATCGTTTGGTCATGCTATCTCCTGGTTGCATCGTCAATAGGATATAAATACGGCATTGTACGATTGAGTTTACATGTGCCGCAACTTGTCTAGTGCCCAGAATTGTTGACCTGCAGCGAATTTGAAGACACGAATGGCAGGGCCTTCAGACCGTCAGGCACCTGTTCGGAGTTTGTAGCGTTCTGTGTTGGCAATCGCATCACGACTTTAGTGATGGAGCAGAGAACGATTGCCGATGGATTGACCTACCAATAACCTACCACCTGCCGCTACTTGTTGGTAGGTCATGGTAGGTTCGCGGGCAAATTTGAGGGAAAAACAATGAGGCTTTTCTTTTGATGTTGGCTGTAAGCCGTAGATTGATCCGAACTACCCGGATGTCTTTCGTCTGAGAACCGAAGCAGTCACAGTGGTAATGACGGACCGTGGCCCGATGACTAAGAGTGAGCTGAAAATTGTCCGCACCTTCTCGGAGGGCAATTTAAAGGACGCTTGACAGCAGAAACACTATCCCTATGCAAAAAGCAGCCAAGAGGCTGCTTTATTGCTAACTGATTTTTTGCTCTACTGATTACTTGTCGAGCAATCGAGCATTTATACACTCAAGCTCAATGCTCATGAAGTCCTTATCGACTTCCGCAAGAATCTCCACCATCGCATCTTTGCGAATGTGGGACCAGTTGCGATCGTCATCGAGTTCCACAACAATCGTCTGTCCCTTAACGTCCGTAAATTCATATTTGTCTTTGGTGAGCTGTCTCGTAAAACGACCTTTGAGAGTAACAAGCTGCTCATCGTACGCATTGCGCTTGAGCGTTGCAATGTCAGCAACTTCATTCAATGAAAAGCCCTGCGGCTGTCCGTACGCACCCGGACTATTTTCGAAACCCGCAGGTCCGGCAGCCATTGCCGTCGTGCTCATCACAGCACACAAGGCCGTCGCTATCAATTTTTTTCATTTCTCTTCTCCGTTTTGCAATGTTTAGTGTTTGGACGGGTTTCATGGTATCGGACTCAAATTAGTTCTCCCAGAGCACCAAACTTAGCTTCCGGCTATGCAACTTCTATCTCTGTCATGTGCTATGCCGTATTTCTGTTCCAGCGCCACTGAAGCTTTTTCACCAGATCGGCAATGTCCTGAGCGCATTGATTCCACCGGCGGGTTTCCTCAAGTTCTGTCATGCCGCTGTCAAGCACCAGGCTGACTGATTCGAAGCGCTCAACGCCCAATTCCTTCCACTTGTTTTGGAGATCTGCGAGATGCTCGGCTGCGATCTGCTTGAGCATGCATTCGTACATTTCTGAGATGGATTCCAGAAAAATCACAGTCTTGGTTTTGAGGGCGCTGTAGGCACGAACGGCGGACTGGTGCTGCATGCGACCCGAGCGCTTCAAAGCCGACATCCAGACGCGAAGGGGAAAAGGTACACCGTAGACGAAGATCGGGCACTCAAGTACGATCGCGTCGGCAAGCAGAACTTCCTGTGCGATTTGCTGCACGTCTTCGGGCTCGAGCGAGGGCGGATTGGCGGTGACATCGCGCACAGTGAGCGGAATGCTGAGGTTGTTGAATCTGCCTTCGAGTTCCGCGCTTATTTTTCGGACATTGCGTCCCTGTCTGTTGTTGACGGACTTCGTCACCGGCGCAGACCGAATCAACAAAACTTTCGCCACCTTTTAGCCCCTTTCTTTCTTGTTATGCAGGTTGTTTTTGAGAGACGGTTGCCTGCCTCGCGCACGAAAATACAACCCAACCTTTCGAGGCGATGCAGGCAACCGAAAGCTTTATTAGCCTGAATTACTGTTCCACCTTGTCTTGAAGTATCTTGCCGGCGCGGAACTTCACCAACACCTTTGCCGGAATCACGACGGGAGCACCCGTAGCGGGGTTACGGCCGAGGCGTTCCTCACGCTTTGAAGAGGAAAAGGTACCCAGAGCGGGAATGCGAAGCGGTACGCCGGCACGGACTTCGCGGGCGACGTGATTGCTTAGGGTTTCGATGATTTGCTTCACAAGCGTCTGAGAGCAGTTGGCGTCCGTTGAAACGGCTTTGATCAGATCGGTATAGGTCATCATTTCTCCTTGAAAAGTGAAAGTTTTCCGTGCCTGTTCAACAGAGAGCTTCTTGCTACTCCGGTTGAAAGAGCACGGTGAGTAAAGAAAGGGGAAGAGACTAGGGAAACCCCAATCGAAGTCAGTTTCAAACCCCCGGAGGGAGTCTCGATTCACCCATCCGTGTCCGGAAAACGAAGCCCCTCGTTCCGGTATGTCGTGAACCGAGCCTCCCGACGGAAGATCAGAACTTCCAGTTGGCCTGGATCTGGCCGCTCACGCCGTTGCGGGTGCCGGCGTAGCCGTTCAGACCCAACTCGGTCGAGAAGTTGCCGTCCTGGTACGTCCAGCCGGCGGACAAGATTCCGGTCGAACCTTCCAGATCGCTGCTGTTGAGATCAAACGACCCCTGAGCGTCCGTGGCCGTACCCTTGGCTTCGGCCGCGAGGATTTGCTCGAAGGTGAGGCCGAAATAGGGGCGCCAGGTGTCGCTCACGGCGAACTCGAACATCGAACCCAATTGCACGCGGTGAGCGTGAATGGCGTCGTAGCTCACGTGCGCTCCGCCCACGTCGCCTTCGCCGGCAATGTCAAAGCTCTCGTCGCCCTGTCCGTCATAGAAGTAGGACAGGAACACGCGCGAGCGAATGGACTGCGTCAGATCCCAGTCGTAGTGGGTGCCCAAATGTGCGCCCCAATAGACTCCGGTTCGGTCGTAGTCAACATTGGCTCCGGCAATGTTCGAGTTGAACTCGTTGCGAAGCAGACCGAGCTTGACGTACCCAGTGAAGTGCAAGCCTTCGATGGAAGGCATGGCGTAGTCACCGAAGAGGCCCAGACCACCGTAGTTGTGGCTGCCGCCGCCGACCTTTGTGCTACCGGCAACATGCGTACGGGTGTCGTAACTGCCATGGCCCATTTCAATGAAGGCGCCCATAGTGAGGTCGTTGGACAATTTGGCACCGTAACCCAGAAGGCCTGAAACGATGTTGCTCTCGATGCGGGTGCGCGTGTCGTAGCTCCACTTGCCGCCGCGGGCAGCAGTGAAAAGACCGTCACGCTTGCCGTCGCGGCTTCTCAAGACGGCATCGACAAAGAGGTCGTCGGCTGCAAAGTGCGTGGTCATCGTCGACAAGGACGATTCCATCAGAGCATCGGTTTCGGAGTTGATGCTGGAGGAGGTAGAGCCGGAGCCCTTGATGTCCAACACCAGATCCTGATTGAGGCCGTCATGGTCTTCATCAACGATGCTCAGATCGTAATCGTCCTTGGTGATCGTGGTTGTCTCCACACGGATGACGGATGGCAGATTTTCAACGACCAGATCTTGTTTGACGTTGGAGAAATCGGCTGATTCGTCCAGTTTGTCCCCATTGATGTCTACAAAGCCGGCAGCGCTGTCGATCAAGGTGTACGAACCGCCGGCAGTCAGATCAAATCCAGAGCCGCCGATGGCGATTGTGGACAACTGATCTCCTTCGGTTTGGATCATGACGGCAGACGCCGTATCCGTGACGTTGATGAAGGCGCCGTACTGGAAGCTGTCCTGATTAAGGATAAAGTTGTAGTGTTGGAAACCTTCAAGCACTTTTGTCCTAAAGGAGCTGTCAGATGTAAGCGTATTGCCATCGTATGTAGCTCCCTTACCAATGGTTCCACCCATCAACCTGTCAAAATTAGCCTGGCCACCTCCGATTGATGAGACGTTTTTTAACACGATGTGGTTCCGGGCAGCACTCGCCGTGTCGCCAATACTGTTCGCTTGACCTCCAATTAGAACTACTTTGGCTCCGATCTGACTATTCAAGAGGTAGAGGTTGTTCTCGTTTGCACTTTCAGCCCCGCCGGTAAAGCCTCCGTATATTGTTGCGGCCGTACCGTCAATAACAGAATCTGAGAACAAAACTGTATTTCCGTTTGCCGCTCCATCATTTGAATGCCCTCCGAGAATTTGGGTCACATTAGTCGTCCTGGAATCCAGTTCCGTACTTCGAATTAAGACTACATTGTTTTGGCTTGAGGCAGCCCCCATAGAACCAGCAATGGTATAGGCTTTGTTCCCGTCAATGTTGAGAGTTGAATCAGTTATTTCTACCCAGTTGTTTTGAGAGGTTCCGTCCCCCCAGCTTCCGTAGATGCCGGTAAAAGTATTGCCAATTTTCGCTGATGTATTGACATTTAGAGTGCTTCTTTCAATGAACACGCTATTTTCACTCGATTTCACTATCCCAGCACCGGAATTCCACGCACCAGCAACAACACATAATTCCAGATTGCTTTCTTTAATCCAAATAGAATTTCGATTGGTTTCCACATCAAAACCGTTCGAGACTATCGCCGTACGAGCTCCGGCAATCGAAGTTGCATTATCTAAAGTGTTGGAGTCATCCATTGTTAATGTTGTGTTTTCCATCACAACTGCGTTGTCGCTTACACCCTGAGTGGCTTCGTAAACAGATGCGCCAGCAATATGCCAGCCTGCGTTATAAATGCCATCTTTGACGTTGAAATTTCCATTTCTTATCAGGGTTTTATTATCAACGGCTCCGCCCTTGACATTAGCCACAGCCGAGACAGTGGCTGCAAACATCAGTAACTGATTAGTGCCCGTAACATCGACAGGATCGGTCTTATCCAAAATGTCAATGACTAATACATTTCCACGAGCGTTGTGTGCCGGGGTATTACTGCCGTCATCAAACGGATAGCGATCTTCGTTACTTGCACTAAGGATAAGGCCGGTCAATCCAGTTGCGTCCGTTATATAAACTGTTTTGTCGACCAACTCTTTTGAGTCCTCCAGATGGAAGCCAATGGAGTGTTCAACCTCAACGTTGTCCACCAGGCCAAGGGCGGGGGTCGTTGTCAATACACCGGAATCTTCAGAGCCGTTGTACTCCTTGCAATTGGTGCTGTTAGAGCAGTCGGGCTTCCACGGCAAGTCTGCCTCTTTCGGCCACTGATCACCAATAGTTTTTTCTTCGGTTATTTCCCCAGTAGGAATTTGAAACCGAGTCTGTGCGGAAGGAATGGAGATGGCTTCAACCACCGTCGGCATTAACGTAGACTGCGCGGCGAGAGCTTGGGAAGAGGATAGGAATGCGCTGATCAGCGCAGAGGTCAGGAGGGTTTTGCGGTACGTTCGTTTGCAGAAGCGACTGGAGGGATTAACAGAGGCTGAAACAGGTTTCAGCGTCGGGTGGGATGGGGGGGGGTTAAAAGTGTCCTCATGGTTTATAGCCTCTAGATTTAAGGCAGAAGTCCAGCTCCGGACGTGCCTTAGGTGGTAAAAGCACAAGCCTCAAACCGTTGTCTGAAAATGCAGCACTTCACTGTCAGAACGCGAGTCCAGCATGTTGCCTGACTCATTGGGGCAAGTGGGGTAGCTGTTGTTTGTAACAGATTTTTTGTGCTGATAGCGCTTGATTGTATGGCACAGATTGCCCAAAAAGTGGCGGGTTGAAACTCAGTTTGTTTCTAAACAAACCATAAAACATGAGCTCGAGTGCCAAAAATGTCAGTCAGTTCTTTCAGTTTCAGGAGTAAGACGGTCAGGGATTCAGCCTTTTGTTGTTTTACGCTGAAAAAGGGGCGTGCCTGACCTCGATTGATATATCGGCAATCCGAGGTGTGAAAGATGAATCTACTGATAGGCCGTGAAAAAAACTAACCCCGCGGAAGATTTTTCAAGTCGTTCCGCGGGGTATGTTACTTCGGATCAGTTAGCGTTTAGAACGTGTAACGAGCAGCGAAGTTGACAATATAGTCTTCATCAATGTCGCCGCCGACAGTCTTGCTCAGGTCGACAGATACGGAAGCGGAGTCGGTGACGCGGTAGCTACCGCCAATGCCGAATTCACCCCAAGTACCGGCCAGTTCCTGAGAGAAGCTGCGCCATTGAGCACCGTTGGAAAGAGCGCGAGCGCGGCCGTCCACATCGCCCTTGAAGTCGTGAGCAACGAAGGCCTTGCCGTAGACGCTTGCGCGGTCCTGAGCAAAGTTGCCGCCGAACATGATGCCGGCACGACCGATCAAGCTTTCGACAGAGTCGAGATCAACTTCTCGAGTCTGGGTCGTGGTGGATTCGCTGTCCAAATAGCTGTAGACCAAACCGATCTGCGGTTCGATGAAGAGCGTTTCACCGGAGAAGCGGTGACCGGTTTCGATACCGAAGATGTAACCCATCTGATCGATGTCTCCGTCATCGGCAACACCGGTCTTGGTAGCAGAGCTGAAGTCAGACTGCATCTGACCGATCCTAGCCATGATATCGAAGAAGCAGCCGCTGTCGTTCATGTAGGTTGCGTACAGACCGAGGGTGTACTTCTTGTTGTCGGTCATACCGGTTTCGAATTCACCGTCGCCGTCTCCGTACGAGAACGAAGCACTGAGAACCCAGGAAGACTGGCCGACGGGCATATCAAAGCCGAGCTCAACCGTGTTCATCTTGAGTTCGCCCCAAGCGTCATCCTTGGAAAGCTTGCCGCCGTTGTAGCGAACCCATGCGCCGAGATCGGAAGGACGCGTACGAATGGCTCCCATACGGTCAGTGAGCGTAGAGAGTTCCGTTCTCCAAGCCATGGCGTTCAAAGCAGCGAGTTCCTTGGTGGAATCAGCTACGGTGGAAGTGCTGAACTTGGTAGTCGTATTGCCGACTTCGTCTACGACGTAAATGATTTCACCGCTGGTTGCAGTTTCTTCGATCTTGCCGGTGTAGGCGCCTTCAGTAGCGGTGTCATCCGTGATGGACACGTTTTGGTCGAAGAAATTGCCCACATCCGCTTCTGAACCGATGGTATCAGCGATGCTTCCTCCGAAGGTCACGGAAACAGAATCGGTGCCGGAAACGCCGCCGAGATTAACGAAGGGAGCAGAACCATCACCTGCATGATCGGAATAAATGCCAAGGGTACCTTCTACATCATCGGCTTGCAGGGTGCGATCATTGCCGATTAAGCGAATCTCAGACGAGCCGGAGCCGTTGATTTTTTCGAAGCTGTACTTTTGCTGATCACCGGTAAATTCAACATCGCTGTTGTCGAGCGTAAGAGTGCCAATACGTTCACCGACCAATTCGAGCTGGGTGTTGGTATTTCCTTCTGCCAGAGCGATGGTGAGGTTGGTTTGTTCACCGATCCAGTCAATCTTACGGTTCGAGACTCTCAGAAAGATTTTCTACGAAAACGCCAAAAGACAAAAAAACTCCCGCACAAAACGCTTGTAACAATCAAGCGCTTTGCACAGGAGCGGTTATTCAACGAAGAGGACGGCTTTTAGAAGGCGTAGCGGAATCCCACGTTGGCGCGCCAATCTTCGTCAATATCGGCACCCGAAGTGCGTTCGATGTCGGCAAACACATAGGCATTCGACGTGATATTGAAGTTGGCGCCAATGGCGTATTCAATCCACGTATCCTGTCCATCTGTGCTGATCACGCGGCGGCTCTGCGGTGTGTTCATGGATTGTGCCGAAAAGTCTGTGTCTCCCATGAATTCATGCGCAACGCCGATGCGAACATAAACGTCGCCCTTGTTGTTTGGACACTTCAGCCCCGCGGCCACGCCGAGGCGACCAATGAAGCTGTCGGTCGAATCGAGTTCGTAATCCGTGCTGCCGCTGCTAAACGAGTCCCCATCAACCCAGGTGTACGTCCCTTCTACCGAAGGTTCCAGATAGGTCAGATCGGAAAGGGCAAAACGCCAGCCGAATTCGCCGGACAGGCTCAATCCCATCTGATCAAGATCCGCTTGGTAGGTCCGCGTCGACAGATCGGTATCAAATTTAGCAAGCCGGAGGATGACATCGGCAAACTGACCACTCTCACCCATCCAGATGCCATAGCCGGACAAGCTGTACGTATCGGTATCCGCGCCAGAGGTGTGCGAGTCCACATCACCATTGGTGTAACTCAGAGCCACACCAAAGCGCAACGAATCCGACGAGGGTGCGGTATCGACGCCAATCTGGATCTTGTTGAACTTGTTGTCAATGCCAAGTCCGCTCATCTTACCGCCATCGTAGCGGGCCCATACGCCGCTAGCGCCCTCGGACGAACGCAGGTCACCCATACGCTTGCGCAAATCATTCATTTCGATACGAGCAAACATCGTGGGCAGATGCGACAACATATTGGCCACGTCAGCGTTCTGCTGATTCACTTTCTCGACGCGATTGCCGTTTCCATCGTCAATGACTTCACCCACAACTTCACCTTCGGCCATAACAACAGGCCCCAGGGACCCTTGTTCGCCGCTGATTTTGGCAGTCAAGGCATCGATGTTGCCGTTAAGCGCATCGTTGACCTGACCGCTGGCCTGAACAGACAGATCCTTAATCTGATTGTCAGTAATGACAAAGTCAGTCGTTGACACGGCCAGCGTTGCTTCGGAGCCAGTCAATGTCGCAATTTCAGAGGTTCCGCCCAAAGCAAGCGTAGCCTTTGTCAGATCAACAGTACCGGTGCTCATGATGCCACCGCCAAGAGACGTCTTGCCGTCTGCGATGTACAAATTTCCGCTGTTACTGATGTCGTTAGCCACACCGTCGGCTGTATTGCCGTAAAAGAGGTTGTCCCCCGTCAAATGCAGCTCGGAATCGTTTGCGATGGCGCCACCCTTACCATTGGAGCTGTTGTTTGCGAACGTTGCCGATTTGATGGAGAGATTAGAGCTCTTGTCGTTGTAGCTAGCATTATGGACAGCACCGCCATCACCATCGGCATGGTTTCCTTCAAAGCTGGCTCCGCTTGCAATGGTCATTTCGCCTGCCCAGTTGGACACAGCGCCGCCATTTTTAGCCGCAGAGTTTTCTTTAAAAAGAGCATCTGCGCCGATCTCAATTTTGGCCTTATTATCGGCGCTGTAGTTCATGATGGCGCCGCCATGCGAAGTTTCGGTCTTGTTGCCAATAAACTGGGCGTCGGTGCCGATAGTTATGGATGTTTCCGCACCGTCGGTGTCCTGATAAATGGCGCCGCCGCCGTAACCTTTGGCCACATTTTTTTCAAATTTGGCATTGTTGCCGATAGTAGTGCCTTGCGCGCGCTGATTGTGAATAGCCCCGCCCTGCATATCAGAAATGTTGGACTCAAAAACCGCGTTGTCCCCAATGTCAGGACCATTTGTCGTATCGACAGCAGATATGGCGCCGCCGTAGACAGCTGTGTTGCCAGAAAACTTTGCATTGTCGCCGATCGTGGTGCTATCTGTTTTGCCGCCATAGTCAGAAACAAACAGCGCGCCGCCGTTGCTCTTCGACGAATTGTTTTCAAATACAGCCTTGTCGCCAATTTCATTCAGTCCGGCAAAGGAAGCGATAGCGCCGCCATGCTTCTCAGCGATGTTGCCACTGAACGTGGCTCCCGAGCCGATCACAATCTTGGCCTCATCACCGGCGTTGTAGTTCATAATGGCGCCGCCGTATGAGGACTCAGTCTTATTGTTGATAAACTGGGCGTTGGTGCCGATAGTTATAGATGTTGCCGCACCGTCGGTGTCCTGATAAATGGCGCCGCCGCCGTAGCCTTTGGCCACATTGTTGCTAAATACGGCATTGTTGCCGATAGTAGTGCCTTGAGCACGCTGATTGTGCAGGGCGCCGCCTTGCGTCCCGGACTGGTTGGCATCAAAAGTCACGTTGTTGCCAATCTGAGCACCATTGGTGACATCAACGATGGAAAGAGCGCCGCCGACACTGGTAGCCGAATTCTTGGAAAAAGTCACGCCGTCTAGCACCTGGACGCTGTTTTCACCAGTGACAAGCAAATACCCTCCCTGTTGTCCGGTCTTTCCAGAGACATCCTGTTCAACCGTAGTCACAGCCGCAGCAGATCCACTTGCACCAAGAACAAACAAAGACGCAACGCAAAGAGATACAGCCGTCTTTTTGCTCGACATCAAGGGTTGGAACCCTTGCACACTTTTAATCAACATAAAGCCTCCCGAAGGTGAATAAGAGAGCAATCGCAGGCGATCCTCCCCCCCCCC